>PVBE012529320.1_pt1 | contig 11450 bp, 10 predicted proteins | sample 1631181 | NCBI WGS metagenome assembly PVBE01 (sample SAMN08397723, study PRJNA350692) | Marine metagenome, whole genome shotgun sequencing project. | isolation source: water | place: Pacific Ocean | collected 2012-04 | reverse complement strand
TTCCGGGCATATCTATTTTTCCCTCAAAGACGAGAGCGCCCAAATCCGTTGTGCAATGTTTCGCAGCCGTCGCTCACCCTACCGCAGCAAACTTGAGAACGGAACGGAAGTTCTATTGAGTGGAACCGTTTCAATCTACGAAGCGCGGGGGGACTTCCAACTGATCGTCGACTATCTTGAGCCAGCCGGCGAGGGAGAATTGCGGCGCCGCTTCGAACTTTTAAAGAAACAACTCCAAGTCGAAGGTTTATTTGATCCCGATAAACGTCGACCTCTACCGGACTTACCCGCCCGGGTCGCTGTAATCACCTCGGGCGGCGGCGCCGCCCTTCAGGATATCTTGGCGACCCTTGAGCGACGGTTTCCCCTCACTGACGTCTTGTTGTTTCCGGTTACGGTTCAAGGTGACCGTGCCGCACCGCAGATTGTCCACGCACTTCAAACGGTCAGCAAGAAAAAAAGTGACGTCGTGATACTCGCCCGTGGCGGCGGCTCCCTGGAGGATCTTTGGGCATTCAATGAAGAAGGCGTTGTCCGGGCTGTTCGGAACTGCCAAGTTCCCGTAGTCACTGGAGTGGGGCACGAGACTGACTTTACTCTCGTCGACTTTGCAGCGGACTTTCGCTGCGCAACTCCAACTGCAGCAGCAGAATCCGTTAGCCCAGAGGCAGGTGCCCTGCTCCGCCTTATTGATGGTTACGCTGAACGTCTCGAAACAACTCTTGCCTACCAGTTACGGGCCTCTGCACAACGCCTGGACGGCGCGGCCGTGAGATTGCGGCACCCGAGTGAGCGTATGTTGCTCCAAGTTGAGAAACTCGAACGCCTCGTCGAGCGGTTAAGGCTCGGATGGCGCTTTCGCTTTCAGAAACAAAGAGAACAAACGGCTAGAAACGCCCAACAACTACAACTAACATCGCCCCGTGTCCGTCTCATCAACTTTTCTACGCGGATTAAAACCTGCCAAACGCTTCTTACGGAACGGCTTAACCGACAGCTGACGCAGAGAGTTCAGGAACTTAACGGATTAGAGAGTCAACTGAAGGCGCTTAGTCCGTTAGCGACATTGGGCCGAGGCTTTGCGATCGTGCAGTTGGAGGAGGAAGGGACGATTGTCCGTTCAGCATCAACGCTTCGGCCCGGTGACTCGATTGTGACGCGCTTCGCTAGAGGCCGTGCTCATGCCAAGATCAAAACGGTAAAGCCCACCGAGGACTAGGAACCCGCCTAAAACGTCCTCATTGAATTGTCACCCTTTGCCCTATTTTCGTGCCCGGCGGGCGGTTCTTCCTTTGTCGTAGGGGTTTCGGGAGTTCCGTAGTTCGAAACGGATCCGGGTCCCTCTTAGTTTGAACGTCCGTGCCAAGTACTTATCCAGGTATCGAAGATAACTGGCAGGAAGTTTATTCAGCGCGTTGCCGTGAAGTACTACAGTCGGTGGGTTCCGTCCCCCTTGATGAGCATACTTGGGCTTGATTGTGCGATTATTGGACATCGGTGGCTTATGGTGTTCGACTGCTTGGCCCAATGCGCGGTTCAGGGCGCCGGTCCCCATTTCCATCATGGCGCTCGATTGCGCCTCCCGAACTGCTTTAGTCAGCTCCCCGATTCCTGAACCGTGCAACGCTGATATAAATACACATTCATTTTCCGGCAAGAAGTCCAATTTGCGGGAGAGTTCGCGGCGAATCTCGTTGCGATCCCTTCTCTCAAGTCCATCCCATTTATTCATGGCCACGACAATCGATCGACCCGTTTCGACAATCAATCCAGCGATAGTGGCATCCTGATCGCTGACGCCATCTCTCGCATCGAGCACCAGCACCGCAGCCTGTGCAGAGGCCAGGGCCTGCAAAGTTTTTATCACTGAAAATTTCTCGAGTGCTTCTCGGACACGGGACTTTCTACGCACACCAGCGGTATCCAGCAGCAACAGGGTGTCCCCATCCCGTTGAATCGGAACGGCGACACTATCTCGAGTCGTGCCTGGCAGATCGGCAACAATCATCCGCGGCTCGCCGGCGAGACAGTTCACCAGAGTTGATTTGCCGACGTTTGGCCTGCCCACCACCGCGACCCGATTCCCTACTGCGAGGTTGGCCTCAAACTGGCCTTCCGGTAGCGTATCGATAACGGTCTCCAGAAAATCGGGGACCCCCTGTCCGGTTTTTGCAGAGATAACCTGCGGCACACCAAGAGACAGTTCAAAAAACTCGCTCGCGGTAATGTCCCGATCGAGACCCTCCGCCTTGTTCACTGCGGTAACAACTGGTGTTTCGCCCTTGCGAAGATCGGTCGCGATCTCGGCGTCCGCGCCCGACAGTCCCTCCCGCGCATCCAGTAAAAACACCACGACGTCGGCCTCTGCCAACGCCTGCATCACCTGTTCACGCACCGCAACACTAAGCACGTCGACTTCATCCGACAGGCCCCCGGTGTCCACCAGTAAAAACCGTCGCCCACGATGAACACCCTCACCGTAAAGTCGATCGCGAGTGACGCCGGGCTGGTCATCCACCAGCGCTTCGCGAGACCGGGTCAAGCGGTTAAATAACGTTGACTTGCCCACGTTAGGACGACCCACAAGCGCAACGACAGGAATCATGATCGGTGTCACCCCGGTACCGGTTTCCGACCAGAGGGAGTCAGTCTGCTACTGACCAGGCCGTCAGGGCCCCGCTCTCTGAAAGCGTAATGAACTGGTTTGAGGCTTGCGTGGTAAAAATTCCCAACACGGCACCCCCCGAGCCTTTTTTCCGACCGACGAGTTTGCCCGACTGAGTATTGATCAGGTAAAGCAGCCCCTTGTAATCTCCAACAACGGCAAGACCGGTTTCTGCAAGCCCGTACGGCCCACTGACTCCCCTGCCACGCAGGGCGCTCACCTGCCATAGCTGAGCGCCTGAACGGACATCCAGACCCACTACCGACCCATCGTCCGCAGTAAGCAGAAGCGTATCGTCCACGGAACTCAGCGGACGCAACGTCGAATGATCAGAATCCCATTGTATGCGCCGGGTCGCTAACGAAAGCGCACTGACTTGAGCCTGAAATCCCGCGATCACGAGCAGTTCACCCATCCGATAGGGGTCCGAGTCGATATCGACCAACCGATTCACTTCATTACTGCCGCGCGCTCGGAAGATACGTGCGCTCCATAACTCTATACCTGAGTCGATGTCGAATCCCGATACTCTACCGCTAGCGAAGCCGATCAATGCTACGTCATCTATAACCAGAGGCGCAGACAGGCCGCGGACCGTAAGCGCAGGGACTGAACGACGAACCCGCCAAAGTACGTCTCCCGAATCAAGATCCAACCCAATCACCTGGCCGTCGCCAGACCGGAGCAAAACGCGTTGACCTGTCAGCACGGGTCGGGCCAGTATCTCTGTCCCCAGCCTCCGCCGCCACTGGACCTCGCCTTGTTCAGTGTCCAACGCGACCACCTCACCTTCGCGAGTTGCCACCACGACATGGTCTTCGGACACCCCTACCCCAGCCGCCAATGGTTGGCCCAGGTCACGCTTCCAGGCAACCTTCCCCGTGTCCGCGCGAAGCGCTAAGAGATCCCCACCCGGTTCCGCCGCGTAGACTCGACCGTCCTGGATCGACGGGGTAAGCAGGAAGTTGCTGTTGCGGTACCCCGCTCCAAGATCACGCCGCCACACCTTGCGCAGCGCAGCGGTCTGCTCAACCTTTGGCGCCTTGGTGACCGGGCCACCCTCCCGCATGAAGTGGATGGCGCTCTTCCCGCAACCTGATAACGACACAACGAATGCAGCCAACAATACAAATCGGATTTTCATTACCCATCATCACCCTTTCGGGTCATGTTCAGTTTTGCCGTAATCAACTGTCCTGCCTGTGAATCAGGCGTAACCGCCTGTAAAGCTTCCTGATAGGCCTGTTGCGCTCCGTCTAGATCGCCGTTTGCGACCAACGCATCGCCGAGCAGTTCCTGAAAGTGCGAGGCGAAACCCTCGCCCGCTTCGGCCTTGGCAAGAGCCCGAATTTTTTCAGGCTCCCCGTCTTTTAGGGCAATGACGGCAAGCCTGACACGAGCCACCTGGCGCATCACGGGATCGCTGGTCGACTCCAGAAGTTCGTTCAACGCACGCTTCGCCCCTTCACTGTCGCCAGATTCCAAGGCAACCCTCGCAAGCATCAATCGCGCAATATCGGCATACCCACTGTCGCTGTGATCAGCCACCAGCGTTGAAGCAGCCGAACCCGCAGCATCCGTCTCCTGGTTCACAGCGGCACCGAGCATCCTCTCATACAACGCGGATGCCTTCTCACCCTGACTATCCTGGTACATTCGCCACCCCTGAATGCCGCCCACACTCCCAATACCAATCAGAACTCCGGCTATGATCCCGGTACCGTTGCGCTTCCACCAATCCCGCAACTTCTCGGTTTCATCATCATGCGCAATGTGCAGTTTGGAGTCAGGTTGTTCTCGCTTCATGGATGGTCTCGTTCAATCAGGTTTTTCTAAATAGGTCCGGACAGTTGCAAGCAACTGCTCACTGGAAACCATAGTCTGGTCTCCCTGACCACGCAGAGGTTTCACTTTAATCATGGATGTTTCAGCAGTTTCTTGGTCAAGAATCAACGCAATCGCAGCACCGCTGTTATCGGCCCTACGGAGCTGTTTTTTGATATTTCCCTGCCCGCAGTTTATCTGTACGTCGATGCTTGAATCACGAAGTCGTTCGGCACACTGTGCAGCATCAAGCTCCGCACGCTCTCCCAATGCAGCAAGATATACGCCGGGCGATTGTATGGGAGTCTCCTCGCCCTGCAGGGTTACCAGTTCAATCAGTCTTTCCAACCCACAGGCAAAGCCTGCGGCAGGAACGGAGTGCCCGCCCAACTGTTCTGCCAGGCCGTCATAACGGCCACCGGCACAGATTGCGCTCTGAGCCCCGAGTTGATCGGTGGTCCATTCAAAAACAAAACCGGTGTAGTAATCGAGCCCTCGTACTAAACGGGGATTGATGGAAAAACGGATATCCATAACCGTCAACAACTGCTGTAGACGATCGAATCCCTCCCGCTCGGCGTCTTCCAGGAAATCCGAGAGGCTCGGCGCTTCAACGAGCACCGCCTGGGTCCCGGAATCCTTACTGTCGAGAATCCTCAGCGGATTGCGTTCAAGGCGTCTCTGGCTGTCCGAGTCCAACGCATCGACATGCCGCGAGAGATAAGCCCTCAAGGCATCCCGATACGTCGCTCGAGCCTTCACCGAGCCGAGGGTATTGATCTCAAGGCTGAGCCCTTGGATCCCAAGACTCCGCCAGAGGCGTTCTCCCAACGTGATTATCTCGGCTTCTATATCGGGCCCTGCCCAACCCAGCGCCTCAACTCCGAATTGGTGAAACTGCCGATAACGGCCCTTCTGCGGCCGCTCATGCCGAAACATCGGACCAACATACCAGAGGCGCTGAGTCTGGTTGTAGAGTAGTCCATGTTCATTACCTGCCCGAACACAACTTGCCGTTGCTTCCGGTCTCAGCGTTAGGCTTTCGCCGTTATTGTCAGTAAAGGTATACATCTCTTTTTCGACAATATCGGTCTGTTCCCCGATAGAGCGCCGAAACAATTCTGTTCGCTCAACTATCGGTGTGCGAATCTCACGGTACCCATAACGGCGGGAGACCTCCCGAAGAGCCGCTTCGACCCGCTGCCATGACTCTACCTGACCCGGCAAGAGGTCGTTCATACCTCTAATCGACTGTACGTCTTTATGGTCCACCACGGTATCAGCGCCCAACTCGCACTTTGGCGTTGCGTCCTGATTTTCCGGCAGGAATGCGGAACTCCCGGCCACCATAAACCACAGTAGCCCCTTCGGGATAACTCACCAAGAGTGTAAACGGGGGTTTACCCGACAGACTGACGACCTTTCCGCCACCAACATAACGACGAAAGAGTTCAACGTTATCCCGATCCCAGACGACCACGTGAGTATTTTCCTGAACCTTCACTGTGATACCGCGACTGTCCGAGGTTAAAGGGAGTGTGGTTGCGGTTGCGTCCGAATCTCCTGTTGACGAAAGCGCTGTTGAGAATTCAGGGTTCAGCGAACGTTGTTGGACCGCGCCCGAGGACTGTTTCTGGTTGGCAGCCTGTTGTTTGGATTTCGTGGTGGAAGCTTTCTCCGCTGTCTTCGTTTTTGATGACGATGAAGATTTCGAGCTGGATTTAGACTTTTTCTCTACCTCCGGCTCTGAGACTTTTGCCGTCGTGGGAGCGGTCGTTACTTTTTTCTTCTTTTTCTTTTTTTCTTCTTTTTTGGTTTTTGCTGGCTTCTCACTAGGCTCAGCGGCAGAAGTCGTTACTGGTGCAGCAACTGGTGCTGACGAATCCGCCAGAGTTTTCGCTTCGGTCAGGGGTGCGGGGTCCTCCTCGGACCTCTTTTCTTCTTCCGCAATCGTGGTCACGCCCGATGTCGCCGCTTTTAAGTCCGCAGTGTTGTCTCCATCAGTTGTTGTCAACGTCACAGCAAGCGCAGGCTGCGCCAGGGGTTGTTCCGGGTTCTTGGTTACGGCCGTTGCGTCAGATGCTTCCGTTTTGGCATCTTCTTGAGATCTGCTCTCTTCAGCCAGATCTACCCGTAATCGTTCAACATCGCTGGCACGATTGAGGAACGCTGCATACAACCCTCCGATCACCAACAGCAACACAACGGCGGTAACAACCCAGCGATACTGAATCGGCACCGGCTGACGCCGGTGCGAAGTACCCTCCGTCATGGTGCCGGGGCCATCCTGTGTGGGAGGCAGCAAGTCCCGACGGTCAGAGATCGCCTGATCTATGGAGACACCCGCAAGGCGGGCGTAGTTACGCAGATAACCCACGGCATAGGTCCATCCGGCAATGTCGCGGTAGTCATCCGCCTCAAGCGCTGCAACCACATCGGGCAACAAATTCAGTTCGGCGGCAACCTCATCCAAACTCCAACCGTAGAGTTCACGCGCGCCGCGGAGAATTTCGCCGGGGCTGGCATTTGGCCCGTCAGCAGACTCAACCATCGGCGTTATCACTCATCAGTCCATCCAGTTGGCGGATTTGCTCACTGCCCGGGTAGGACCCTCGAAGCTTAGCCGCATATTCCGCTGCAAGACCATCAGCACCAAGTTTGCGCTCAGTATAGACCGCAAGCAAGAGGCCTTTGGCGGATGCACTGCCGGTACCGAACATTCGCTCAAGAAACGCCCGGGCGGACAGGTATTCCCCCAAGCGATAACTGACCAGCGCGGATTGGTAGAGCACTGCGATGTTGTCCGGTTCTACGAGCAATGCTGCGCGGAGCTGATCACGCGCTCCCGTCAGATCGCCCGCCTTCATCAAGCAGACCCCGAGGCCGTACTGGCTTACATAGGGTTGTGTATTAAAAGGATCCTCTTTAGCCGTTCGGAATTGAAAGGCCCCTTCCGCCCAGCTTCCTTTCTCGCAAAGATAACTGCCGTAGTCATTACGGGCACCCACGTTCCCGGAGTCACTGAGAAGTGCCTGGCGGAAATGGGCTTCAGCATCTACCGTCTCCCCGAGACGCAGCTTGAGCAGGGCCATGGCGTGATTCGCCGTTGAATCGTCAGGGGCAATAACTAAGGCATCGTTCATCGCCTCAAGGGCGGACGCCAATCGATTCTGTGCCATGTACTCAAGACCCAGGCGGGTATACAACTCGACACGTTGGCTGGCATCCCAACCAGGTTGGTCTTCCCAGAGCGGAGCGCATCCTGCAATCGTCAAGGCAAGCAACAGGATCCCGAGATGCCGCATCGTCAAGACGCCTTTCCGGCTAACCGGCTACTTCTATGTGTCCGGTCATGGACATCGCCGGCCAGTTGACCGCACGCCGCCGCAATGTCTGCCCCCCGGGTTTTGCGGGTAATCGTCGTCAGTCCACTGGAAATCAACTGGTTCCGAAACCGGTCTATCGCGCCAGCATCAGCGCACGCGTACTTCACACCCTGGACGGGGTTGAACGGAATAAGATTGACTTTCGATGGAATTCCCTGCAGCAGTGAAGCCAGCATTCTTGCATCGTCGATTGAATCGTTTACACCCGCCAGCATCACATATTCGAATGTGATCCGCCGTCGACTGTCGTTGTGCAGAAATCTCCGGCAGGCGTCCAGCAAGACGCTAATCGGGTACTTCCGGTTTAAGGGCACCAGTTCATCTCTCACCGAATCTCGAACCGCATGCAAGGAGACTGCAAGGCTCACCGGGCAGTCTTCAGCGAGCCTATCCATCGCTGGCACCACCCCGGCCGTGCTCAACGTCACCCGCCGACGAGACAATCCGAAGGAAAGATCATCCAGCATCAGCCGCATCGCGCTGACAACTGAATCATAGTTCAACAGGGGCTCTCCCATTCCCATCATCACAACATTAGAGACCGGCCTGCTACCCAAGCCGTCGTTCTTTAGTAATCGGTCCGCGAGCAGCAGTTGCCCAATAATCTCACTCGCAGAAAGGTTGCGACTGAAACCCTGCCGGGCTGTGGCGCAAAAACTGCACGTCAGTATACAGCCCGCCTGAGACGAGATGCACAGGGTCCCCCGATCTTCCTCGGGGATAAACACCGTCTCGATGGAATTGCCATCTGCCATTCGAAACAACCATTTTCGGGTGCCATCTTCTGAGTGCTGCGCCCGGATGACTTCCGGTAGACTGATCACCGCACACTCGGACAGCGTCTGTCGCAAAGACAGGCGCAGGTCAGTCATCTCAGAAAAGTCGGTAACGCCTCTCTGGTAAACCCACTGCAGCACCTGACGGGCGTGGAAGGCTTTTTCACCCAGCGATGCAAAGTAATCCTGCAACGCAGGCCGATCCAGTCCCAGAAGATTCTTAGGCTCTGACACAACCATCCTGACCGGTTCAGTCAGCCCTTTCGCAGAGATCGCTGTCGTCGAAAAAAAAGGCGATCTCTTCTTTAGCCGTGTCTGATCCATCGGAGCCATGGGCCGCATTTGCCTCAACAGATTCAGCAAAGTCAGCACGAATCGTCCCGGGCGCCGCGTCCGCTGGATTGGTGGCACCCATGATTTCACGGTTGCGGGCGATCGCATTCTCCCCTTCTAATACCTGAACCATGACCGGCCCGGATATCATATATTCCACCAGATCATCATAAAATGGCCGTTCCCGGTGCACGGCATAGAACTCCTGCGCCTGGGATCTGGTCAAGTGAATCATACGTGCCGCTACGATCCGCAACCCTCCTGACTCAAAGCGTTCATAAATTTTTCCAATCAGGTTCCGTCGGACCGCATCAGGCTTGACGATCGAAAAGGTTCTTTCGATGCTCATTCAGGTTCTCCAGGTTCAGAGGATAAGGTTCAATCGGGATGGCACAGCCACCAACTCGCGATCCCAAACGGGAACGCAACCAGAGTCGTTGGCAGCAGGTGACTGCCCTTCTAGGGTGAGGGGGGATTTTATTCCGAGGGCGAGACCCGGGCAATGAGAACATCGCCAACAACATCGCGAATCTGGACGAGAATCTCTGACACAAGCGCGTTTTGGGGGTCTTCAAGTCTTACGGGCATGTAGTTCGCCAGTCTTCCGTGATAGGCGGCGGGTTTATCTCCGACATCAGGACGCTCCACGATCAGGGGCGCCTGCTGGCCTACCATCCCCTTAAGCGCCTCCCGCCGCAGTTTCTCGCCCGCACTTCGCATCATGGCGGCGCGTCTGCGGCGCTCGATTCGTGGGACCTGGCGGGGGATCCTGGCAGCTGGGGTTCCAGGCCTGCCTGAAAAACAGAAGACATGGGGGTAAATAATTTTCGCCCGATTAATAACATCCAGCGTGTCGGCATAATCCTGTTCTGTTTCCGTCGGAAATCCCGCCATCACATCCGCCCCGAGCACAAGGCCATCAATGCGCTCTCGCGCAGCGAAAAGTCGGTCGAGGAGAAATTCTCGGTCATAGCGTCTTTTCATGCGTTTCAGGATCAAGGTGCTTCCACTTTGTATGGAAACGTGTAGATAAGGACAGAAGCGGTCCGACTCTGACAAGGCGTCCAAAAGATCATCGGTGAGATGTGCGGGGTCTATGGAGCTCAATCTCACCCGGAACGAGCCAGGCAGATCGACGATTTTCCCAAGCAACGACGTCAAGGGAAGATCGGAATACTCCCCCGCCCGATCGGCCGCATAACTTCCCAGATCTACCCCACAGATCACGACCTCACGAAATCCCGAGTCAACAAAGGTCCGAATTTGCCGCAGAATATGCGCTTCGTTAAACGACCGGCTTGGACCTCTTGCTCGGTGAATTACGCAGAAAGTGCAAGACTGATCACACCCCTGCTGCACTTGGACAAACGCCCTCGAGCGCGAATCGAAGCCGTTTAGTAATCCGCCTGGAAGGCTCGTCAAGCGATCTACCTTTACTGGAACTTGTTCCTGAGAGCCCGGTTTTTTTAGCGCCATTACGAACTTGGCGACGGTCTGTTTGTGGTCGTTACCAAGCACGAGTGAGACCCCGGGAATATCGGCGCACGCCTGGGCCTGGTTCTGGGCGTAGCACCCAGTTACCACTACATGCGCGAGCGGGTTTTGCCTCAGAGCACGACGAACTGCCTGGCGGGTCTGACGGTCAGCCTCTGCCGTCACCGTGCAGGAGTTGATGATATAAAGATCGGCGTATTCGGTCGAACCCACGATTTTCCAGTGGTCTCTTGCGAGATTCTGCGCCATGGCCGCCGACTCAACACTGTTGATCTTGCAACCGAGTGTTGCGACGGCTGCCCGCCCGGGAAGCCCGGACAGACCTGCCTCACTCGCCCCGGAGTCGGGCGCGAGGGGTGCCAGAGACGGCACCTAAGAAGAGTTTACGGTGAAACTTTCACCGCAACCGCATTCATCCACCACATTGGGGTTCTTAAAACGGAATGCCGTAGAAAATCCATCCGATGCGAAGTCGATTTCTGTACCATCGATGTACTTGATACTCTCGCCGTCAACGACAACATTCACCCCACGACTGGTGAACACCTGATCATCACCGCTAATCTTGTCCGCGAAATCGACGACATAGGCGAGTCCCGAGCAACCGGTTGTCTTTACCGCGAGGCGCAGACCCTCTCCATGCCCTCTGGACTCAAGATGATCTGAGACCCGGCGGGCCGCGGATTCTGTCAGGGTGATCGCCATACCTTACTAACCTATTTCTGGAGTTCGTTTAAGGGCCACTTTTTCTAACGCTATTTTAACATGTTGGTGTCTTTTTGTTGTCCGACTCATCCTTGGGAGGAGTTTCTAGTGCGCGCTCCAGTGAGGTCAACACTCCCCTTAGAATGTTGACCTCCTGAGTGGACTGGACCCCATGCAGCAACAATCGGCGCAACTTCCGGACTAACCGTATGCGCGGTCCGGCGAGGAACTCAGTTTGGTGCAGCACCCGCTCAAAGTGCTTGATCA
>PVBE012430780.1_pt1 | contig 11451 bp, 9 predicted proteins | sample 1631181 | NCBI WGS metagenome assembly PVBE01 (sample SAMN08397723, study PRJNA350692) | Marine metagenome, whole genome shotgun sequencing project. | isolation source: water | place: Pacific Ocean | collected 2012-04 | reverse complement strand
GGGTCGCTCACAGAACATGGGCGACCTACGGCGCGGAGTTCAACGGGTGGGCCATCCCTGACAACACGGCGACCAGGATAGTGAGCCACATCTTCATTCGCTTCGAACAGCCAGAGGTTCTTCGCTTCTTGTGCAAGGCGACCGAAGTCCGGGACGAGCACAGGCATGCGTGGGCAACCGACAAGTACGGCCCCGACCCACGGATGGCTACCCCACAACAGCCTTGTGCGCCTCAATAGCATCCTTGTAGCCGATAACCTCCACGCCGTAGCCATTTGCCACAGGTTCAAGGCGTCACCCTGACAGGTTATAATGCGCAAACGGCTTCACCTCTGCTTTGCAGGCAGGGGGTCAGGGGCTGTCCTCTTGGCCACCGCCGAGGCCTCGGAAGACCACGACGAGGGTTGCTGTCCCGGCCAAAGCCAGCGAAACCCTGGCATCGAAAGGGAAGAGACCGTCCGTCCGTGTTCACGGTGGAGACGGAGTAGAGTCGAACTCCCCTTCCAGGCGCCGGTGAAGCCGCCCCCCAGGTAGCGGACGAGGCTTGCGCTCAAGGCACGGCCCGCCACAGATGTCTCTATCCCTGAGTGGTGCGAGCCCGCGGTCTGGCACCGCCAACGGGTAGCCAACTCCCAGGGCGGGAACGCAACCTAGCTGCCGCGAGCGGCTTGTACATCGCGAACCTGAATGGTTCAATTATGTAATCGCGTCACCACGAACGGCAACGGGGGCACCCTCACCAGGAGCGCAAGACACTGGACGCTGAGGCCACACCGGTTGACGAGACCCTGGACGACTCGGACTGGCAGCTCCCGGCCTTCGAGGTCCACGAGCTAGCCCCGCGCGGGACGCCGTACTGCGTCTGCATCCCTGTCATCAACGAGGGGGATCGGCTGCGGGGACAGCTGGGCCGGATGCGGAGCCTGGCGCCCCTGGCGGACATCATCATCGCTGACGGCGGCAGCACCGACGGCTCCACGGACCTGGACTTCTTGGCGACCGTCGGTGTGCGCGCTCTCCTGGTGAAGACGGGACCGGGCCGGCTGAGCGCGCAGCTCCGCATGGTCTACGCCTACGCCCTGCGCCAGGGCTACCAGGGCATCATCACCATCGACGGCAACGGCAAGGACGGTGTCGAGGCCATCCCCAACTTCATCCGCGAGCTGGATGCGGGCGCCGACCTGGTCCAGGGATCCCGCTACGCACCTGGGGGCCGCGCGGTCAACACGCCCCTGGGACGCGCCCTGGCCATCAAGATGCTCCACGCCCCCATCCTCAGCCTGGCCGCCGGCTTTCGCTACACGGACACCACCAGCGGCTTCCGGGCCTACAGCCGCCGCTTCCTGCTCCACCCAGGCGTGCGTCCCTTCCGCGACGTGTTTACCGACTACGAGCTCCTTTGGTATCTTAATGTGAAAGCGCCGCGCACCGGCCACGTGACGAAGGAGGCGCCGATCACTCGGAGCTATCCAGACACGGGCGAAGTTCCCACCAAGATCAGCCCGTGGAGGGGGAACGTTCGGGTGCTGGCGCAGACCCTCCGCGTGGCCATCGGCGCCTTCGACCCGAAGGGTCCGAACAAGGCAGCGCGGAGCGACGGCGGGCCCTGAAGGAGGACCGGATGGCATCACGGCAACCCACGGTCATCGCGATCATCCCGGCACGGATGGGCTCCTCCCGCTTCCCCGGGAAGCCCCTGGCGCCCCTGCTAGGCGTGCCCATGATCGAGCACGTCTACCGCAGGACGGCCCTCAGCCGAAGTCTGAGCGCCGTCTACGTCGCCACATGCGACCAGGAGATCGTCGATGCGGTGGAGGGCTTCGGCGGCCGGGCGATCATGACCTCCGACGCCCACGAGCGCGCCAGCGACCGCGTCGCCGAGGCTGCGGAAGGCCTGGACGCGGAGATCGTGGTCATGGTGCAAGGCGACGAGCCGTTGGTGGCGCCGGAGATGATCGACGAGGCGGTCGCCCCCCTCCTGGCGGACCCAGCGGTCCAGTGCGTTAACCTGGCGGGGCGCATCGCAAGCCTCGATGAGTTCCGCGACCCCAACACCATCAAGGTGGTGGTGGACCCCCACGGCGACGCCGTCTACTTCTCACGCGAGCCGATCCCCGCGCTCCGGGGCACGCCGCTGGAGCGAGCGCCCGCCGCCAAGCAGGTCTGCATCATCCCGTTCCGCCGGGAGGCCCTCTTCCTCTTCACCAGTCTGGAGGCGACCCCGCTGGAGCAAGCTGAGTCCGTGGACATGCTCCGCTTCCTGGAGCACGGCCACAAGGTCCGCATGGTCCCGACCTCCCACGATTCCCACGCCGTGGACACCCCCGCCGACCTGGAGCTGGTAGCCGCCCTCTTGTCGGAGGACCCGCTGACCGCCACCGCCATGGGTCGGCCCCTTGGGGGAAGCCAATCATGACCTGGCGCGTGCTAATATCCGCCCCCTACATGCAGCCCGTGGTCGACGAGTTCCGGGCGACCTTCGCCGAGAACGACATCGAAGTCACTGTCCCCACCGTGCGCGAGCGCCTCTCGGAGGAGGAGCTGCTTGGGCTCATGGGCGGCATCGACGGAGTGATCTGCGGCGACGACCGGTTCACCGAAAAGGTCCTGAAGGCTGCCAGCCCGCAGCTGAAGGTGATCGCCAAGTGGGGCACGGGCATCGACTCGATCGACGCCGACGCCGCGGCCCGCTTGGGCATCCTGGTGTGCAACACCCCGGACGCCTTCACCCACGCGGTCGCAGATACCGTGATGGGCTACCTCCTGGCCTTCGCCCGCGGTATACCCTGGGCGGACCGGGACATCCGCGCGGGGCGGTGGGAGAAGCGGCCGGGCATCTCGTTGCGCGAGTGCACCCTGGGCGTGATCGGCGTCGGCAACATCGGCAGAGCCGTCGTCCGCAGGGCCGTCGCCTTTGGGATGGGCGTGTTGGGCAACGACATCGCCACCGTGCCCCCCGAGTTCGTGGCAGAGACGGGGCTGGAACTCACGACGAAGGACGACCTGCTGCGCCGCGCCGACTTCGTCAGCCTCAACTGCGACCTGAACCCAACGAGCGAACACCTCATAGGCCCCTGGGAGCTTCGCCTGATGAAGCCCACGGCCCGCCTGGTGAACACCGCGCGCGGCCCGCTTGTGGACGAACCCGCGCTGGCGGCCGCCCTCACGGCGGGGAGCATCGCGGGCGCGGCGCTGGACGTATTCGAGGCGGAGCCGCTGCCCCAGGACAGCCCACTGCGGAAGCTGGACAACGTGCTCTTTGCTCCACATAATGCAAACAGTAGCCCCGCGGCTTGGCAGCGGGTGCACGAGAACACCATCCGCAATCTGATTGCGGGGCTCAAGGGAGAGCGTTGACCAGCCGGACCGGCCCCCCCACGCTCGGAGGCCCCCGCGGGTGAGCAAGCCCGAGACCTCCATCCTCGTCCGCGCCTTCAACGAGGCGACACACCTGCCGGGGCTCCTAGAGGCAATCGCCGAGCAGGAGTACCGCGACTTCGAGGTTGTGCTTGTGGACTCCGGGTCGTTCGACGGAACCCCGGAAATCGCCCGCGAGCACGGGGCGCGTGTGTTCCACATCGAAAGTCGCGACTTCACATTCGGCTACTCGCTCAACGTCGGGGTCCGAGCTAGCGCAGGCCGGTACATCGCCATCGTGTCCGCCCACACCAAGCCGGTGGACAGCGCGTGGCTCGGCCGCCTGGTCGCCCCGCTTGCCGACGACGACGTGGCGATGGTCTACGGTCGCCAGCTCGGCACGCCGACCTCCAAGTTCGGAGAGGTCCAAGACCTGCGGCGCTCCTTCGGCACGCGGCCTCAGGTGCTGCGACCGCCCCGCTTCTTCGCCAACAACGCCAACTCCGCCATCCGCGTGGACCTGTTCGAGGAGCACCCGTTCGACGAGACGCTGCCCGGCCTGGAGGACATCGAGTGGGCCAAGCACTGGATGACGCGGGGCTACAAGGTCGTCTACGAGCCCCGGGCCCCCATCTACCACATCCACGCCGAGACGTGGAAGCAGATCTGGCGACGCTACTATCGTGAGGCGGTGGCCGCCCACACCATAGGCGTGAAGGGACGCCGCGACGCCGTCTGGGAGGCCCTCTGGGAGGCCCCGAGGCTGGTGGCGGACCTGGCGCTGGCGGCCCGGCAGGGGAGCCTCCCAAGCAAGGCACGGGAGATCGCCCTCTTCCGCTGGTACAAGGCACTGGGCACCGTCCAGGGGGTCTGGAACGGCGCCGCCCTGGAGGATCCCCGACAACGTGAAGAGATGTACTTTGACACGCGGTCCAGGGCCGTAGTCATCACCGGTCCCGGAAGGGCCGCGCTGCGCGAAGTGGAGGCGCCGGAGGTCAAGCCGGGAGACGTGCTGGTCCACGTGGCCTACACCGGGGTGTGCGCCACGGACCTGGAGGTGCTGGACGGCACCCTGGGCTACTACAAGACCGGCAAGGCGTCCTACCCCATCGTCCCAGGCCACGAGGTTTCTGGCCGCGTCTCCCGCGTTGGGACCAACGTGGAGCACGTCGCCGAGGGCGACCCTGTTGTCGTCGAGTGCATCCAGAGTTGCGGGACGTGCGAAGACTGTCGCGCCGAGCGGTGGGTCGCCTGCGAACGGCGCGCCGAGCTGGGGGTCATCGGGCTGGACGGCGGCTACTCGGAGTACGCCGTCGTGCCCGGCAGCGCGGTCCACAAAGCGCCGGAGGGCCTAGACCTGCGGGAAGCGTGCCTGTGCGAGCCCCTGGCCGTGGTCCTCAAGGGGCTACGGCGGCTCGAGAGGGCTTGGGGAGGGGCGGGCTCCAAGCAGTGCGCCGTGGTCGGCGCGGGTCCCATCGGCCACCTGTGCGCCCAGGTGCTTGCGCTGCGAGGCCACCGCGTCACCGTCTTCGACCCCAGCCGGGAGCGCCGTGAGCTCGTAGCCGGCGCCCACCCCGCGATCTCCATCGAGGAGGCGCTCGACGACCTCTCCGGATACGAGGCGTTCATCGAGGCCACCGGCAACGCCGACGCCCTCAGCGTCGTGCTTCACCGGGGACCGCCGGGCTCCACGCTACTGCTCCTCGGCTTCCCGTACGGCCGTCAGGAGTTCAGCTTCGAGGGCGTCGTCGCCTACGACAAGACCGTGATCGGCTCCGTGGGCAGCGCCGCCCAGGACTTCGACGAGGCGATCCCCCTGCTGGGACGCCTGAACCTGGAGGCGTTCACACGGCACGTGGTGCCCATGGAGGACTTCGAGGCCGCGTGGGACGCCTGCCGGGCCAGGAAGCACCTGAAGGTGATCCTGGAGGTCGGCGCCACTAAGGCCGCCCACACCGCGCGGGCCGAGATGGCGGGCGATGCCGGGCCGGAGGCCCGCTCGTGACCGCCGCCACCGAACAATCAGCCGCTCCCGACGCGGGAGACACTCGAAGAGTGTTGCTGGTCGTCCCGCACCCTGTCCCCCCGAATGACGACCTCCTGATCTGGTCCTATGATCTCAGCGGCATACTCTACGAAATCGCCGGGGATGGCCCGAGTCCGGCGCTGGACCGCCTCTTCTTCGCCGGGGGGGAGGACGGCGCCGTCCGGAAGTATTTCGATGCGGATGAGGAGACGGAAGTACGGACCCTGGACCCGGCGGCGGCCCTGGCGGAGTGCGACTTCCAGACCCGGGAGAGCCTGCGGACCTTCGTCGCCGACCTGCGCGAGCGCCTGGACCGGGCCGCCTCGGAGAGCGGCGGCCCCCGGTGGGCGCGGCGCTTCGGCGACCTCTGGTGGATGACCGAGCTGTCCACCAGGAACAGCCCCGGCGAGCCGTGCTGGTGGGAGCTCTTCCGCGTCGCGGCCGTGGACCGGCTGCTGGCCTCCGGGGAATACGCCGCCTGCGAGTGGGTGGGCGGCGGACCGCTGGAGGACCTGGCGTGGCAGGCCTGCGCGCGGCACGGCATCAACGGCCCCCATATCCCGCGAAAGGTGCGCCGGCCGAGCCTCGTCCGACTCGCGGCCACGCGCGCCCTCGGAGCAGCCACCACCATCGCGGCGGTGGCGATGGCCCGGTGGAGGGCTCGCCGCCCTTCCGTGGAAGGACCCCGCGCGCGGGACGGCCGCGAGCCCACGGGCGTCCTGGCCTACACCTGGTACCCCCGCGTCTGGACCCGCCGCTACGACGTCTGGCAGGACATGTACTACGGCGGCATGGCTGGAGAACTGGAGGAGCGGTTCGGGCTGCCGGTCACGTGGGCGCTCCGTATCTACGACAGGACCCGCTTCCTCCACCCTCGCACCTACCGCGACCGGCTCCGGCGGCTCGACGGCCCCGACGCGCCCCCCGGCCGCGGCGTGGTCCTGGAGGCGTTCGGGGGTGTCTTCGACACGCTGCTGCGGTATCTGGACCCGCGCGACCTGTTCCGGTTCTGGCGGATGACCAGAACCACGGCCTATCGCGACGCCTTCCAGTGGGAGGGCCTGGACCTGCGCTCGCTGCTCGAGCCGTACCTGTGGCGCTCGGCGTTCACCTCGTGGCCGCACCTGGAACTGCTGCGTCGCAGGGCGGCGCGGGCGGCCCGTCGGCTGCGCCCAAAGGTCGTCCTCGCCTACTGCTTCGAGTACGTCTACGGCCGCGCGATCATAGAGGGCACGCGGATGGGCAGCCCGGAGACCCGCATCGTGGGGATGCAGCACGGCCCCATCACGCCGATGAAGCTCCTCTACGCCTCGTCGCCCCGCGAGCGCCGCCCGCTCCCCTCCGGCGCGCCCTCCCTCCCTGAGCCCGACGTCTACGCCCTGGACGGCGAGACGGCGCGGCGCATTATGGCGGAGTCGGGGGTTCCGGCGGAGGCCCTGCGGACCCCCGGAGCAGCCCGCTTCGATTCGGTGTGGCAACGGGCGAGCGCGGTTCCCCCCCGAGCGGACCGCTCCGGTCGTAACCGCGTGCTCATCGCCCCCGGCCTGCACGACACTCGGTCCGTGCTCTCGACGGTCTTCGCCGGCCTTGCGGGCGACCCCCGCCTGGAGCTCCTGGTCAAGGCCCACCCGAAGGTGTCCACGGAAGCGGTCATGGAGATGGTCCGCGCCATGAGCGGGCCGGACGGCGCCGAGGGCGAGGGGGCCGCCATCGAGGTCGTCCGCGAAGGCGACATCTACGCCTGGATGGAGCGCAGCGACATCTTCGTGGCCACCTACTCCTCCGCGGGGGTGGAAGCCATCGCCTTCGGGCTCCCTGTCGTCCTCCTGATCCCCAGCGGCACGCCGGACATGAGCCTGTACAAGGGCCACGCGGCCCCGGTCCTGGCGGCCCACGGCCCGGAGGATCTCCGGCGGCGCGTGGACGGGCTGCTCCAGGACCCAGAGGCGGCACGGGAGTACGTGAGCGCCCTTCGGGAGGTCCTGGCGGACAGCTTCGGTGAAGCCGACGGCAGCGCCAGCGGCCGCCTCGCGGCAATCTGCGCCGAGCTGGCGGGGGTGGCGGGTCATGCGTCTGCGAGCTGACAGCGCGCGCCTGCGCCACGAATTCCGCACGAGAGAGGTGAACGCCCTCTTCCGGGACGTGCCCGACGACGCGTTCGACCGCGCCCTGGAGCTGGGCGCGGGGGACGGCTTCCAGAGCCGCCTGCTGGCCCGCTGCACCAGCTCGCTTCTGAGCACCGACATCAATGCGGACCGGCTGGAGCGCGAGCCGCACCCCAGGATCGAGTACGCCGTGTGCGACGCCGAGGCCCTCCCCTACACGAGCGGCGAGTTCGACCTGATATTCTCTTCCAATCTGCTGGAGCATCTGGAAGACCCGGTGGCGTCCGTGGCCAGGATGGGGTTGGCACTCCGCGACGACGGCCTCATGGTCCACACGGTCCCCAACCGCTTCTGGAAGACGCTCCATATGGGGCTCTTCTACCCAAGCCAGCTCGTGTCGCTGGTCGAGCGGGCCACGGGGCGCAGGCCCGTCGGCGGACCGCGGTTCGAGAACAACGCCCGGGTCCTTCCCCGAAGGGAAGGATTCCTCCGACGACACCTCTGGCCCCCGCCCCACGGCGTCAGCCATTCCAACGTGGAGGAGTTCTTGCGCTTCGGCACGACGCACTGGAAGCGCGTCTTCTCGGACGCGGGGTTCGAGCTGGTGGCCCTAGCCCGCGGCCTCCCCGCCCACTCCCCCTACCGCTTCGGCTACGAGGGCGCCCGACGCGTCTGCGAACGAGCGGGGTTCTCATCATGCACCGGGTACGTGCTCCAGAAGGCGGGCCACAAGTCGCCCCACGCGCGGTGGTTCTCCGCCGGACCGGGGGACTGAGCCTGTGGAGCGATCCATGCGCCTGGCCATCCTCACCTCCACCCTCTACAAGATGGGCGGAGCACAGATATTCGCGCGCAACATCGCCGACCAGCTCGCGCGGCACGGACATGCCGTCGACGTCTACACCCCGGACGCCGCCGACGCCCCTCCGGGCGCCGACGCCCCGTACCGCGTCCGCGGCCTGCCGCCCCGATTCTTTCCCTTTGCGGGCCGAATCCCCGTGGCGGGCAGGGCGCTCGCAACGGCCTACCTATCGATGCTCCAGCTTTCCCGCCGCTACGACGGCTGGCTCGCCATCATGTCGTACCCCAGCGGATACGCCCTGGCGGGACTGCGCGGCCGCGTGCCCATAGCCCTGCGGTGCTCGGGCGAGGACATCCAGAAGGCGCCGGAGCTAGACTATGGGCTCCGCCTCAACTCAGCGGCAGAGGAGCGGATTAGGCGGACGCTGCTCGCCTTCGACCGCCTCGTCGCCCTCACGCCCTCGGTGACCGAAGACTTCGCGGCGCTGGGCATCGGCCAAGAGAGGGTTGTCGTCATCCCCAACGGCGTGGACCTGGACCGGCTGCATCCTTCACCGACGCGTGACGGACTGCGGGACGCCCTCGGCTGGCCCCAGGACCGGCTGGTGGTGCTGACCATCGGACGCAACCACGTGAAGAAGGGCTACGATCTGATCCCGGGCATCGCGCGGCGGCTGGCGGACCGGGGCATTGCATTCCACTGGTACGTGGTGGGCCTCTACACGACGCAGCTACAGCCGGCGTTGGAAGCGCAGGGCGTGGCCGACATGGTCACGTGCGTCGAGGAGATCGGCGTGTCGCCCAACGGGGACGGCGGCGCTGTCCCTCCCGCGGAGATCGTCCGCATGTACCAGGCGGCGGACGTGTTCGCGTTCCCATCGCTGCTCGAGACGTTCGGCATGGTCCAGATCGAGGCGATGGCCGCAGGGCTGGCGGTCGTCTCCACGGACGCACCGGGGTGCCGCGACGTGGTCGAGCCCGGCGTGAACGGCCTGCGGGCCGTTGCGGGCGACGAAGTGAGTTTTACCCAGGAGCTCCAGAAGCTCCTTGAGGACTCGACGCTGCGAACGGACCTTGCGGTGAGGGGAAGAAGATTCGCGGAGGGCTACGGCTGGGAAAGCGTCGCGCGGCAGTACGAGGCCATGTTCACTGGGCTGGCGGAGGCGCGATGATGACCGAGCCGGGCAGCGATGTCGGCGCCACCAAGGCGGGCGAAGGCCTGGACATCGGCTTCTGGTTCCCCCGGCCCGACCGTGGGGCGCGTCTGGCGGAGGCGCTGCGGGCCCGCGGCCACGCCGTCACCATCTACCACTCGCTCCCCATCCCTGGTGACCAGGCCAACGTGGTGGAAGTGCCGTACAGCCTGCCGGAGGGCGTCGGAATCCTCCAGCAGACCACACACCAGGTCTACTACACCTCACGGTCCCTGGTCCCGGTGGTCCAGCTATTCGTGAGCCGGGTGCTCGCATCCAAGCCGTACGTCTACACCATCAACGGCGCGCCGTGGGCCTACTACCACGAGGCCCCCTCGGCCTCGCTCGTGGGCAGGCTGAAGCCGTTCGCCTACCCGTACGCACTCCGGCTGTCCCTGTGGGGGGCGTCGTCGGTCGTCGCGAACAGCCGCTTCCTGGCCGACGCCATCGCCTCCCAGTTCCGATGGGTCGCGCGCAAGGTCACCACCATCCACAACGGTTTCGACCTGGCCCCCGCCGAGGCGGGCGAGGGCCACCCCGACGCGTGGCCGGTGGACGGCACTCGCGTCCTCTCCGTGGTAACGACGAACTTCGAGCGCAAGACAGACGGCGTGGTGCTACTGCTCCGGGCCTTCCAGAAGCTGAGCGAGCGCCGGCCCGACGCCACCCTGCTCGTCGCCGCCAAGTGCGACCGCCCCCAGGTCATGGCCCCAGTCTGGGAGTGCCTGGAAGGGTTGGCGTGCGCCGACCGCGTCCGCGTCGAGTTGAACCGCACAGATGTCCCGGACCTGCTCGCCGCCGCCGACCTGTTCCTCTACGCAACCCCCAACGACTCCAGCGACAGCCTCCCCCGCGTGCTGCTGGAGGCGCAGGCGGCCGGCGTCCCGACCGTCGCGACCGACACGACCGGCTGCTCGGAGGTGATTGTCGACGGTGAGACGGGGCGGCTCGCGCCGTACGACGACGAAGCCGTGGCATCGGCCGCCCTGGAGATGCTGGAGGACCCGGACGCCGCCCAACGGATGGCCTCCGAGGGGCAGAGGACGATCCACTCGCGCTTCAAGTGGGAGGACATGGCCGAAGCGTACGAGCGGCTCTTCCTGAGGGCCGTCGCCGGACGGGTGAACGCACCCAGCGGGACGGGCGGGCAGTGACGCCGGGGGGCGCTGGCGCGCCAGCCTAGTGGTTCAGGCGCCAAGGTCGATCTTGGCGGCCCGCAACAGTTGCACGAACCTGCCGAGTGTGGTCAGCTCCACCGACTCGTCACTCTTGTCATCGAGCCGCTCCGCGGTCTTTCGGACCATGTCGGCGAGAGTGACCACCTTGATGGGATTGCCCGCGACTGTCCGCTCGATCTCGAGGAGCCTCTGCGATTCGCCGCGCCGCCGTGTGCAGTAGATCACGTAGGTGAACCTTGGTGTACCTAACTCCTTCTCTACCTTCGTGGCAAGCCCCTCGGCCCATCGCGGGTCGAATATCGCCTTGAATCGGTCTCTCTGGCGCTGCTCGCTACTATTATTGTCCTCCAGCTTCCCCAGCATCCAATCAGCCCAGAACCCGTCCTGCCAGGACTTGCAGTCGCCAACGATGACTCTGTGGTCCTTCCTGTGGAGCGCCAGAACGTCAATATCCGATCCAGATTGCTTCCCATCGGCCTTCCGGTAGTTGACGTTGAGCCGCGTCAGGTAACCCTCTTCCGTCAGATAATCCGCGACCAGCTGCTCGAACAGGTCAGCCATTCTCCACCCCCTTGCGCTCCGGTCCATTCTCACACGCACGAAGCGCGGCAAGTCAACCGTGGAAACACCAAGGCCGGTCTCGCCGTCCCGCTGTCCGCGGGAACGGGGGAGCGTGAAGAGCAGGCTCGGTCTGTCCCACCCACTGTAGGGTGTCAGCGAAAGTGAGACACTTTCGAACCGAAGACTCAGGGCGGTGAGGCCCCTTGCTTGGGGGCGTCGCGGACCGCCCG
>PVBE012323369.1_pt1 | contig 11452 bp, 14 predicted proteins | sample 1631181 | NCBI WGS metagenome assembly PVBE01 (sample SAMN08397723, study PRJNA350692) | Marine metagenome, whole genome shotgun sequencing project. | isolation source: water | place: Pacific Ocean | collected 2012-04 | reverse complement strand
TCAACTTGCGATTACCCAGCCAGTTCAATAAACAACAAAAAGCCATAAGTCAAGTCAGACAATAAGCCTGAGAGTTGATAGTCCAATCCAGTACATTCAAGATCTAGCAACCTCAAAGCCAGCATATTGCCAGACATGCATTCAAAGCATCGCCACAACTGAGCAGAACTGAAGCCAATATTTTCTCAATGCGCATGAAAACTAATGGTCTTTAAAAGCAACAGACTCATAACGAAAATCCCAGCCAAAAACCACCACAACCTTGTCGAAGAGAAAGAAGGGAGCTCCTCACGAAAAACCGAGATCAACAACCCGCCGCCAAGGAAAGCCGTTGCCATAGCAAGAGTGAGGTCGGAGACTGGATGAAACAAGGCGGCATGGGTGAAGCCAATCGCAAGAGCCGAAGTTCCCAGCCAACGATATCGACGCCGATAGACCAAGGGATGACGACAAGCCATCGTGCGATCCGCCAACAACACATGTGCTGATATCACAAGCGTGAACAACAGGCCATACATTCGACCTGTTGTGATTAGCGAAGGCAAGGTGTAGGCATACAAATAATTTATGGAGGCAAAAGCAAGACCATGCAACATCGCAACCCAAGATCCGGTTTTTTTGCTCTGGCTTGCAAAAACATCAATACTGAAGAAACATGCAAAGCCGACCAAGGCGATTAAAAACAGCAAGGCTTCAACCATGGGCGTCGGCACAAACGTCAACATGCCAGGCGCATCAGAGAGCTCACTGCCACCGCTAGACAACGCCGGCATTAGATGAAGAAACACATAGGCAACTCCAGCACCACCTCCTAGGGAGGCCCAACGCTGTTGCTCGCGTTCGGGTCTTGCGGCAATAAGGCCTGCCAGCCAATGGCAGGCCGCAATCACAGAAACACAAGCAAAAGAAACGATCCAGGGGAATGACGTTTGCGCAGAGAATGAGGAATACACCAATGCCAAGGTCATGGATTTACAGGCCGATCCAATTAAAATCAAAGCAGATCACCAAAGAATGTTTAGAGAAAAATTGAGGTATGCAGCAGCCTGCCTGCGACATAAAAACAAGGAAGAGAGATCAATAGCGCCACACTCCAGAACAAGAGTTAGTGTTCAATAAGTTCTTGAGCGACAGCAACAACACTGATGACAAAGAAAGACTGGTTTGGCATTGCCTACGTTGCTGCTTGGGTAATGATTTGGGGCACAATCGGTTCGCTGATTGACCTGCCATTCCTAAACGCGGAGATCTACCTTGCAGGATCAGTTGGGCAAGTCACCACCTTCTTCATGACAGCCTTGATCTCGATCATTCTCGCCAGCTTGCTCTTCCCAAAACTACTCAGCACTCGCATGCTCGCCAAGGCGCTGGGGCTTGATACTGAAGAAAATTAATTAATAGCCAGATCACAAGATCAACTAGAGAGCTTCAAGCTTGAAACGGTTAATGAAGCCTGCTATTCGGGCGGGAAAGGCAATGAAACCAATGATCACAGACAAAAAGCAAACCTCAGCTCTCAAAAACTAGCAAGCAAAAAGCAAAGCAGTCGACCAAAAGTATCGACGGGATCGCAACTGCAAGAATATAAACAAGACCCAACAGAGAAGTCAACTAAGTACGGCTAACCGCAGAGGAATGACGGTTAACAGGGTATACAACACCGACTCTTTAAGAGAGAATTCATTCATCGACAAGAGGGCAGAGGCCCACAGCGTCGATGAGACGAAGCAAGCAACGGGCGAGGAGCTGCTCGTTTGTTGCTTGCTTGGCAATTCCGTCTGCTCACAACAAACAAGGAGTAACCAATGACTTTACAAACACCAACAAAATCAGAGCTCAGCAGCACATCTGTGATTGATCTTTATGCTCTTCGCCTTGCATTGTGGGATGAAATCGATGCTGCCAATGCAAAACAACAGCTCGCGAAGACAGCGCGCCTTACTCATTACATCAAGAACACCATTTCGCCGTTGATCAGAGCAGAGGAGGGCCTTCATGAAGCTGACTGAAGTCGTCGCTCAGCATGGGTTCATCCCATCAAAACTAGCCGAGATCAACAACGCCAAGCTCTATAGCCGTCAAAACATTGACGGCGTTACTGAGCTTCTCTGCGTTCAGAAAATCGGCAATGTAATGCGCGTGGATCGGATGCCGCTTGTCGAGCTTTCACCAGGGATCTTGCTACCGATTGGTGATGGCATTTCCAACCAAGTCTTGCCTCGTGAGGACATTGAGCATTACCTCAATACAACGCTGGCGCCGATCCAGGGTGCGCATATGTAGCCAACGATCTGAGTTCAAACGCGGTCTGAGTTCAAACGGTCTCTGAGTTCAAATTGAACTCAGAACTCACCCGCGACTCGCCCCTGACGCGGGAAACGCACCAGAAGCCACTGCAGCAAGCCAACGACATAAGCCACGAGGGCCACATAACCAACAAATGCAGCAACCGCTTCGGTCCACTGGCCACCAAAGATGAAATCAAATACACCTTCAACTACCCGGTGCAAGCCTTGAGGAGCCACAAGCCAAGCCTTGCAATTCGTACCTTCAATACCTTTCAGACAGGCCAGAGTTTGAAAAGCCGTCGCGCTGGTTAATAGGCCAAATCCAGTCAGAGCCCAACGCCAAAGTCGCACCGTGAAGGGCAATGGACGCCAAGGAGGCAAGTCGGCCAGCTCTTCATTGAGATCAACCCAAAACCAAACAGAAACAACCATCAACAACGGCGCGAGAAACGCTGTCAAATAACCAATAGGGCGCGCATCCGTAAGCAACAACACGCTGATCGCCAGCAAGCTGGCGATCTTCCAATAAATCGTGAGCAACCTCACCATTGACGTCTCCCGCCGCACCAATGCCCAAATCAACAAGACCAAAGGCAGACCCACCGCAAAAACCGCCGCGAGACGGTAAATGAGCCAGACCAAAGTGAGGTAAGAGAGCTCGGGCACTGGCAAGATTCATCAAGGAGTCATTATCAATGCCATGGCCGTTGGTGCCAGAGTTGGTAGTGTCAATTTCATGGGGAATTTCTCTCCGCTCGACTGGTTCAAGAGCCGCTCCGTGCAATCCAACTGCCGGACAGCCCTATCCAACCAGCCCTCACTTGAGGCGGCCGTTAAAGAGGTTGCAGATTCCCTGATGGGAATGGCCAAGGCCGATCTCGCCATCGTCTTTGCATCAACCGACTACGCCAGTGACCTGCCAAGACTGCTGCCTTTATTGCGGCAGCGGCTGACTGCGAACCATTGGCTTGGCTGCTGCGGTGGCGGAGTGATCGGAACAACAGCCACGGGTATGGCCTCAGAACAGGAACAAACTCCTGCTCTCAGTGTCACGCTGCTGCAGCTGCCGGGAGTCGTTCTCCAGCCCTTCGCCCTTGATACGCAAGCTTTACCCGACCTTGATGGGCCCGCACAAAACTGGCAGGAATGGATCGGGGCTGATCCAGGCAAAGCCCGCAGCATGCTGCTGCTTATCGACCCCAGCTCAGCATCGATTAATGATCTAATCAGCGGCATTGATTACGCCTACCCAAACAGCCCGGTGATGGGTGGCATTGCAGGGCCTCATAACGCACCGCATGGATCCCTCCTCTTTGACGACAACGTTGTAACGGGTGCAGTGGGATGCAGCATTGGTGGTGACTGGATGCTTGAGGCCGTGGTAGCCCAAGGCTGCAAACCGATCGGACCCGTCTTTGCTGTTGAACAAGTGAAAAGGAATGTGCTGCTGGAGCTCAGCCACGACGACAAGAAAGACAGCCCTGTGGCCTGCCTTCAGCGTGTACTGGCTGATCTCTCAGAAGAAGAGCGAGAGATGGTGCGCCACTCCTTATTTCTGGGCATTGAACGCCGCGACCTTGTCATCAGAAGCAACAGCGGCCCCAAAACCCAAGGAGCTTTTCTGGTTCGCAACCTGATCGGTGTCGACCCAAAAAATGGCTCGGTTGCCGTTGCCGAAAGAATGCGCGCTGGGCAAAACGTTCAATTTCAATTGCGTGAAGCCGAAGCCTCACGACAAGAAGCCGAACAACTGCTTCAGGCCGCACAAGAACGCAACAGTGATCCACCCTTATTTGGTCTGCTTATGGCCTGTCTTGGCCGAGGACGTGGTCTTTACGGTGCCCCCAATGGCGATGTCAATATCGCCCGCAAGTTAATGCCTGATCTGCCAATTGCCGGTCTGTTTTGCAACGGAGAAATCGGCCCTGTTGGCAGCGCCACCCATATCCACGGCTATACCGCCTGCTGGGGGCTACTCAGATATGCGCCCGTTCCAGCCGAACCATCTGACTCTGACTTGTCCTGACTATTGCGACAACACGTCAACCCTCTCAGCCGTTTCTTTCAGCTGCCTAGGGAGCTAGCCAAACCTGAGGAGTTGTTTGCCCAATCTGATCAGCCGCTGCATCTCGACATCGGCTCTGCCAGGGGCATGTTCTTACTGGAGCTGGCGGCACTGCAACCAGAATGGAACCATCTGGGTGTAGAAATCAGGCTGCCACTTGTATTAGCAGCAGAGAAAGATCGGGAACAACGCCAACTACGCAATCTCAGCTTCTTGTTCTGCAATGCCAATGTGAGCCTAGAAAGCTGGCTTGCGGCCTTGCCCAAAGGGCAGCTTCACCGCGCATCGATTCAATTTCCCGATCCCTGGTTCAAGCGCCGTCATCAAAAACGCAGAGTGCTTCAGCCACGCTTATTAATCGCTTTGGCCGCTGCCCTCGAGCCCGGCCGAGAATTGTTCATTCAAAGCGATGTGCTGCCCGTCATCGAACCCATGCTGCTGCTGGTTGAACAGAGCAACTGCTTCGAACGGCCTGAAGGCAATCTCAGCCCCTGGCTGGACACCAATCCCTTACCTGTTCGCACAGAACGGGAGCGATACGTTCGTCAGCAGGGATTACCCGTTTATCGCCGTCTGTATCAGCGAAATCAGCAACCACTTCCTGACCTCTCCAGCCTTGAAGCAGCATGGCAACAGATCGATAATCCAGAGAACGGTGATCAAAGCTGATGCCTGAGGCTGAGGAGTTACACAAACCACCACTGCTATTGCGCTGGCAAGGGTTACTGCCAGCTTCCGCCGCCCTGCAAACACGTTTGCAATGGCTAGCTGCGGGACTGCTGATGTTGCTTCTCGCCAGCCTGCCGATGCTGAGCAGGAATGGGCTGGGAATGATGATCTTGGCGGCCGGTTCCTTATGGGTGCTTTGGAGCTGCATCACTCCAGCTCAGCGCATCGGCAGGATCAGTGGCTGGCTGTTGGCGTTCCTGGGCATTGCCATCCTCACCACTGGCTTCTCACCAGTCCCCATAGCCGCAGCCAAAGGACTCATCAAACTGCTCAGCTACCTGGGGGTCTATGCGCTCATGCGCAAGCTGCTGGCCACCAATCCAGCTTGGTGGGACAGGCTCGTTGCCGCCATGCTTTGCGGAGAACTTGCTACTGCAGTCATCGCACTACGGCAGCTCTATACCCCCACCGCGGAACTCGCTCACTGGGCAGATCCCAACTCGATCACAGCCGGAACGGTGAGAATTTACGGCCCACTTGGTAACCCCAACCTTCTAGCCGGCTATCTGGTGCCGATCCTGCCCCTAGCAGTGGCAGCCCTGCTGCGTTGGCAAGGCTGGGGGGCAAAGCTATTGGCCATGGTCGCTCTTACGTTTGGCATGAGCGCGACCTTGTTCAGCTATAGCCGTGGCGGTTGGTTGGGCATGCTCAGTGCCTTAGCGGTCATGGGGCTACTGGTGCTGTTGCGCACGACCCGTGACTGGCCAATCATCTGGCGACGTTTATTGCCGCTTGCATTGCTTCTCATTGGCACAGCGTTGCTGGCCATTGCCGCCACCCAGATCGAACCGATCCGCACGCGTATTGCCAGCCTGCTGGCAGGCCGGGGTGATAGCTCCAACAACTTTCGCATCAATGTTTGGCTGGCAGCTATCGAGATGATTCACGACCGTCCCTGGCTGGGTATCGGTCCAGGCAACACAGCCTTCAACAGCATTTACCCCCTCTATCAACAGCCGAAATTCAATGCCCTGAGTGCCTACTCCGTTCCCTTGGAGATCCTTGTTGAGACAGGTCTCCCTGGCCTAATAGCAAGCGTGGGTCTAACACTCACCAGCCTGAGACGTGGCCTATCCGGGCTGATTTCTAACAGGCCCTTAGCGCTGCCAATGTTGGCCAGCCTGGCTTCGATTGCCGGGCTCGTGATGCAAGGAATTACCGACACCATCTTCTTCCGGCCGGAAGTGCAACTGATTGGTTGGTTCTGCCTTGCCACCCTTGCCCAGCCCATCACTGACGATCAAAAACCTGACGATCAAGAGCCTGTTGATCAAGAACCTGGTGATCAAAATCCTAGGGATCAAACTCCCAGGAATCAAAATCCTGGGAATCAAAATCCGGGCCATCAAGTTGCCAGCCAGCTAGATGGTTAGCGCGATAGGTCTGAACGACAAACTTGCTGGCGCAACGCTTGCTGACTCAAAATTTTTTGGCGCAAGGTTTTTTAGCGCAAAACTTGTTAGCGCAAGCATTCTCTTGAGAGCAATCTCTTCTGCAGCAATATCTTCAGCGGAATTGTCTTCTGCAGCAGTGTCTTCTCAAGCCATGGCTCATAGGGACAAAGTTGGACAGCAATCAGGACAACAATCAGGACAGCAATCAGTTCAACGAGCAGGAGAACAAGTGGGGGAACAAAGGTGACCAGCCTTTTGATTGCAGGCTTTGATGCCGGACAAACCCATACCCGATGCCGCCTCAGCCACTGGCAACAAAACCAATGGCAAGCGATTGCAGAAGGCCATGGCAGCGGCGTCATTCATCTGCAAGCCCCTGCTGGTGAAGTGAAATTTGCGCAAGCTATTGAGAGCAGCTTCCAGGCCGCGATCAAGCAAGCAGAACTGGAGACGGAGCCACCAACGATTGCAGCGGCGGCAATCGGCGCCAGCGGTGTGGAACAGGGCACACCACTGCAACTCCAAGCCCAACAGCTACTCGCAAGTTCTCTGGGGCTAGCAACTGAACACTGTCTCGCCACAGGCGATGAACGCACAGCGCTACATGGGGCCTTCCCTCAAGGAGCAGGGATTCTGTTGATCAGTGGCACCGGCATGATCTGCATCGGTCGCAACGATCAAGGCCAAGAGCAACGCTGTGGCGGCTGGGGGTGGCTCCTTGATGAGGGTGGCTCGGCACAGAACATCGGGCAAAAGGGGCTACAGCTCAGCCTGCGCATGGCCGATGGCCGCATCCCCGATCGACCTCTGCGCCAAAAACTCTGGAGCTCTCTCGATTGCGCATCGGCTGCGGCTGTGAAAGCCCTGGTGGTGCAACCCAGTTTCGGTGCAGCCGGGTTTGCGCAACTCGCACCACTGGTCGTCGCCGAAGCCGAGGTAGGCGATCAGGATGCCATCGCAATCCTTGAACAATCAGCCCACTGCATTGCCGAAGCCATTGCAGGAGTTGCCCAAGGGCTTCGGCTATCAGCTCCCAAAATCTGTGGCAACGGCGGAGCCTTTGAACATCTACAACCCTTTCGTGAGCTGATCGAGCAAGCCATCGCCAAGCGTCTACCAACTGCAAGCTTGATCAAAGGCCAAGGGGATGCCCTAGATGGTGCTCTGCAGCTTGCACTCCGCCAGCTCCAACTCAATCCTGGTTGAGATGTTGCTCAGCAAGGGCGGCCAGCTGTTCTGTCCAGGACTCCACGGCAGCAGGATCCGCCGCTTCAATCATCACCCTTAACAACGGCTCCGTTCCACTCGCCCTCACCAAGACTCGGCCGTCTTCACCCATCGCTGCTTCTGCCGCCAAAACCGCCTCCTGCAAAGGCTGACACTGCTGCCAACCCTTACGACGCTCCAAATCAGGCACTCGCACATTCACCAACTTCTGCGGAAATGACTCAAAGCTCTGATCCCGCCATTCTGCGAGGGTCAATTGCCGTCCATGGCAGAGCGTGGCGATCTGCAACGCCGTGAGCACTCCATCCCCACAAAGACCATGTGCCGAGGCAAGGATCTGCCCAGATTGTTCACCACCCAAAGCCGCACCACTCGCCACCATCGCGGCATGAACATGCTGATCACCCACAGGCGTCCGTTCGAGCACGCCACCGCGAGCCTGCCAAGCCCGCTCAAAGCCAAGGTTGGACATCACTGTGGCAACCAGCCTTTGCGCAGGTAGCTGCTGCTGATCCTGCAACGCTGATCCCCAGAGGTAGAGGACATGATCGCCATCGACGACACGACCCTGGGCATCAACGGCCAACATCCGATCGGCATCTCCATCAAAGGCGAAGCCCATGGCGGCACCACGTTCGATCACGGCCTGACGCAGCGGATCAAGCTGGGTAGAACCACAGCCAACATTGATGCGGCTGCCATCCGGTTCGCCATGCAAGACGGTTAAATCTGCACCTAAAGCCGCAAACACCTCAGCACCACAAGCCGTTGCCGAGCCCCAGCAAAGATCAAGCACGATCTTGACCCCATCCAAGTGACGGTTCTGGACCGATGCCAACAGAGACTCGCGATATGAACGCAACAGCTCATGGCGCTGCTCAGCTGAACCACAACTGCTGATGCTGTTGCCAACACTGGCGCCGGACGATTCACCGCGTAAACCAGCTTCGATGGCTTCCTGCTGCTCTGCCCTCAACTTGGTGCCATCAGCACCAAACACCTTGATGCCGTTGTCTTCCGGTGGGTTGTGACTGGCCGAAACCATCAAGCCGCCAGCCGCTGCGAGCTTCCTGATCAAGCCAGGCACCGCTGGCGTTGGGCAAAGCCCCAAGCTCCACACATCTCGGCCAGCAGCCGTAAGACCAGCCGTTAATGCAGCCGCCACCATCGGGCCACTGCAACGGGAATCCATACCGATCAAGACCGGGCCTTCTGCGGGCAATACCTGCCCACACCAGTAACCCACCTGCAACGCAAGCGCCGGGGTCAAGACAGTGCCAACCCGGCCACGAATTCCATCAGTGCCGAAGCTGGCATTGGCTGTACCCAAAGGAATGCCTACGGGGTAATGCATGCCATCGACCATGGCAGTGTCAGCCATGAGGTCTCAAAAATCGATCAAATGCTAAGGCTCCTGAGCTTTGCACTCAAGAAAAAGAAGGAAAGCCAAGCCTGACTTAACGCCAACGCCGCGGGAACCAGAGCAACCCAACCAGCTCAAGAGCAGCCCAAACCATCACCAGCATCACAATCCAACCAGGCAGATACTGCAACGGCCAGAGCCAACGAAACCCCCAAACCAGCAGAGCCAACAGCACCGCAACAGCACAGCGTCGACGCTGACCCTCACCAGGCCGAATGAATCGTTGTGGAGATGGCATCACACATCCAGCTATGCCTGCCCACAGAATGCCATCAGTTTCGGCTCTGGTGTGAACGCAAGTTCCCTGCGTGGCTTATCCCTCATTGGCGGTACAGCCTTGCTGAGTCTGATGGCCATTGTCGGTGGGCAAGAGCTGCTCAGCACCAGGCAACAAGCCCTCAACCCGAAGATTTCATCAACAGAACTGTGGCAGCAGTATCGATGGTCGTTCGATCCACAACAACGCCGTGAAGCCGCCTTGCTTCTGGCTGCCCAATCCAAGGATTCGCCGCACAGGCGACAGCGACTTTTAGCTGGCCAGGGATGGGGAGGAAGCCCACTTGCCGCAGTAGCACTCAAGCTGCAAGCCCAAACCGCCGAACGTCTCGGGGAGAGATCAAAAGCAACGCAGCGCTGGCGAGTTCTGCTGCAACGATTCCCGAGCAGCCCAGTCAGCGCAGATGCCTATTACTACCTTGGGCGCCGCCAGCCTGAACTGCATCAGCAACTGCTGAAGCTTCACCCTGCACACCCCGCTGCACTGGCCAGTGCAGTGGAGCAACACCATCAAGCGATCAGCACGAATCAAGCAGCCTTGCACCTCGCTCGCTGGGGCATTCGCTGGCCAGGGGCACGAGAAGTCTTCGATAAAGCCTGTGAGGCAAGCACTGAAACAACAGCCAATGCTGCACAAAGGCAACAATTATCAAGAGCACTCGCCCAACTCGGCGATGGTCCAGCTGCGCTGAACTGCCTGCAAGGCAAACCTGCTGATCAGGCGACAGCACTGGCGATTGGCCAAGCACTGCTATCGGGTGATCAGGAAGAGCAACAACAAGGCGAAGAACAACTGCTGCTGCTTGCTCAACAGCATCCCAATGCACCCGAAAGCCTTGAAGCCGCAAAGCTACTAAGCGAACCGTTTCATCCCAATGCGGATCGACTCGCCGCTCTGCCCAAACAACTGATCGCGCGTTCCCCCAGTGTGAATGCCGCACGAACAAGACTCCAACAAGGCCGCAAGGCAGAAGATGTGATGCAGCGTTGGCCAGACAGCCCTGAAAGCTGGCAACTGCAATGGGATCTCGCCAGAGAAGCCTTGCTTCAAAAGCAATGGAACCAAGCCGAATCCCTGCTCAAACTGATCCCAACCAAGCAATTGCCGGAGCCCCTCGCCGCCAGACAACAATTCTGGCAAGGGCTAGCGGTGGAGAAGCAGGGCCGCAGTGAAGAAGCAACGCAGATTTGGGAACAATTGCTGCGCTCGCATCCAGCCGGTTACTACACATGGCGTGCCAAGAGCCGCTTGCGGGCTGCGGAATTGCCTTCCCTTCAAGCAACAGGGCTGACAACAACACCTCAACCGGAAGATTGGCGACCTCTGGCAAGCGGTTCAGAACTAGTGGATGAACTGTGGCGACTCGGGCTCGTCAATGAGGCTTGGGAAACCTGGCGCAACCAACGCCACCTGATCGTTAGCGAAACCAATCATCCCGAGCGGTTGATCATTGAAGGGCGACTTCGGATGGCAGTAGGCGATCACTGGACAGGCCTGAATCAACTATGGCGAGCAAGCTTGCGGTTGATCGGCGAAAGCTGCCCAACACGTGAGCTTTTGCATCGCAGCCAACACCCCTACCGTTTCTGGCCTGCCATTTCAGAAGCCAGTAGGGATAGTGATGTGAGGCCTGAACTCCTCCTGGCCATCGCCAAACAAGAATCACGCTTCTCAGCCAATGTGCAATCCATTGCTGGGGCAATCGGTTTGATGCAGCTGATGCCTGCAACAGCAGCGGAGCTAGCCGGTGAACCACTGACCCAAGAAGAGCTCTCCATGCCTGGGATCAGTGCAACGCTTGGGAGCCGTTATCTGGCTGCGCTACTTGAACGTTGGCACGGGAATCCATGGCTCACAGTGGCCAGCTATAACGCAGGGCCAAACGCAGTCGCCAAGTGGAATTCTCCAGAGCTCAGCGCAGACCCTGAACTCTGGGTGGAACGCATTCCCTACCCAGAAACTCGCCTCTACACAAAAAAGGTGCTTGGCAACCTCTGGAGCTACTTACAACTTGATCGTCAAAAACTCTGTGGGCCCGTTAAATAACGG
>PVBE011697439.1_pt1 | contig 11452 bp, 9 predicted proteins | sample 1631181 | NCBI WGS metagenome assembly PVBE01 (sample SAMN08397723, study PRJNA350692) | Marine metagenome, whole genome shotgun sequencing project. | isolation source: water | place: Pacific Ocean | collected 2012-04 | reverse complement strand
GCTTGTCGTGCGGGGCTCACCGCTAAGTGTCAAGTGGGTAGACCTGACCCCGGTTTCTGCGTGATGACACCGCTAAGTGTCAAGTGGGTAGACCTGACCCCGGTTTCTGCGTGATGACCCCGGTTTCTGCGTGACTGTCCCTGTCCCCTGTTCCCTGTCCCCTAAGCCGCAGCCGCCCGCGTCATGAACTCACGCGCGACAGCCCGAATGCGGTGGCTCCAGTTGTAGACAACCTGCGAGCTCACCCCGAGGGCCGTCGCGGTCTGCTGCACCGTGCACCCGTCCGTAAACAAGTACCTGAACACCAGCTGACCTCGCGGCGGCAAATGCGTCCCGAGGTAGCTACCGAGGCGGTCGGCCATATCCCGCGCCTCCGTCAGCGCAGCCGGATCCGCGGACTCCGCGAACCCTCCGGACACGCCAGACCCGCCGTTCACCTCGTCCAGCGCCACCAGCCTCAAGTGCCCACCGCGCTTCCGCGCCTGGCCCTTTCGCAGCACCTTCCACGCGGCCCGCTCGCTGACCATGCCCACGTAGCCCTCGAACGTGACCCCACGCTCCGGCGCGTAGTCCAGCAGCGCTCGCGCGTCCTCATCCAACAACACCAGCCACACCTCCTGCACCAGGTCGTCCGCGTCGACCGCCCCGCCCGCACGTGCCACCACCCGCCGGCAACGCGCCCGGATCACCGGCGCAACACGCCGCAACAACAGCTCCGCAGCCTCCCGGTCGCCGTGCATCATCCGCCGCACCAGCGCGTGGGCGCTCGCGCCCAAGAGGCCGATGGTGAACAGCGCGCAGAGCAGCGCGAGCATCAGAAGACCCTCAGGCCGGCGACGTCGCGCACCGGCGGTTTTGACGGCTGGATCACGGTGGTGACGAGCTTCGCCGACAGCCGCGAGACCACGAGGTAACCGGGCAGGCTGAAGGTGACCACCCGAGTCACGCCTGGGCTCCAGGTCCCCGAGATGGACCGATAGACCACCTTGCTGCCGTCGCTCACGACGAGGACCGGGTTCTTCAGAATCGTGCCGGATCCGAGCCCCGGGTAGGGCTGAGCGACCAGCTTGAAGACGCCACCGCCGCTGTTGGTCAGCGCGCAGTCCGGGCAGCCGGGCCAGTCCGGCGAGGGGCCGACGTAGCCGCTCGAGTGACGGTCTGGCAGCGCCTCGTATTTGCATCCCGCGGGCCCGCAATCGTCACGCTCCGACCAGGCGCCCGCCTCCGAGCTGGCCCCGCACACGTCGGCGGCGTCGTAGTCGGCGGGCCACTCGGCGTCGACGTCGGCTCCGGCACCGGCCGAGAGCGCGCACCGAGACGCCGCCGCCGAGCAGTCACGGTCGCGTCGCGTGCAGCGCAGCAGGGCACGGCAACTCAGGGACTCGAGGGCGCGCTTCACATCCAGCCGGCGGACGTCACCCCGGCCGATCGGCACCGCGCTCTCGCGCAGCAAGCGGATGGTCCACCCCGAACGCACCGGCAGCAGCGATTGGAGCCGCGCGACCGCGCCGCTGGTCAGCGCCGTCGGGACCGAGGTGCCAGTGAGCACATAGCGGGCCGGGCGCGAGATCACCGCCGCCTCGCTGCACACGTCGGCCGGCCGGATCGCCGCGCCGTCGCGGGCCGCGTAGACGAGCTCACCTGGGGCCACCAGTGATGGCTCCGCGCCGTCCATCGAGATGACCGACGGGCGGTCGCCGGCGTCGACGGCCCCGACGCCGAGGGCGAGCGGGCGGCATTCGTGCTGGTACTCGGCGGGGAAGAACCAACCGGCGCGCTCACCGTCGCAGCGGCTGTAGCCCTCGCCCGTAGTGGCGAATCCGGCCGCGTAGAGCGGCCCGGTGATCGCGGCCCGGCCGGGGCGGTTGCCGGCGGCGGCCACGACGGTGATGGGGCGCCAGCCGCGCTCGAGGCGGCGGGCGACGTCGAGCGTGTAGCGCACCGCGCCACCGACCTCGTCCTCCAAGGTCGCGCATCCACCCGCGCCGGTGAGCGTGCGCCGATGGCTGAGCTCCGGCGGCCAGCCGGCGCTGATGTTGATGACCAGCGGCGCCGCGCCTCGCCTGCGCGGGTGCGTCTCGAAGAGCACCTTGTCGATGCCGCGCGCCATGTCGGCCGTGTCGCCCACGCCGTCCGCGTCCATGATGCGCACCGCGTGCAGCCGCGCGTCGGGTGCCACCTGGCGGGTGTACAGCGCCATCGCCGCGCCGTGTCCGTGTCGCTCGCCGCCGTCTTCGAGCACGTCGGTCTCGGCGATGCCGAGCTCGCGCGCCATCACATCGTCGAGGCCGGTGTCGATGATGGCCACGTCGACCGCGAGGCCGGGCGCCTGTCGCTCGACGCCGACGCGCTCCAGGTGCCACTCGAGCATCTCGTCGTCCGCGTAGGCGTCAACTCCGAGCGGACGCACGGCGCACTCGCGCCCGACGCGCCACTCGCGGTTGGGCACGATGGCCTCGGCCTGTCCGCGCAGGGTCTCGACCACGTCGCAGAGGTCGTCGTCCGAGACCGCGCCGGGGAAGGTCACGCGGAAGAAACGGCGGTGCCCGTCGAAGCCGCGTCGCCTGGGAAGCACGGGCTCGACCGCAAGACCGGCGAAGCCGAGGTCGTCGAGGGCGTCCGCGAAGCCGCGAACGAACCGACCGGGGGCCGCGCGCTCACCGGGCGCGAGCTCGACGAAGAAGACGTCGGGGCGGCAACCCGCGCCGACGATGGGCTGCTGCTGCCCGGGCTCCTCGAAGCCGGGGGGCGGCGCCTCGCATTGCATCTGCAGGACGAATCCCGCGTCCGCCTCGCGCGACTCGCTGGTGACCAGCAGCCGATACGTCGCGTCGACGGGCAGCACCGCCTGTTGCAGGCAGACCCCATCCGCGGCCTCGTCACAGGCCACATTGACCGCGAGCGGTTGGCCCTCGAACTCGGGGTGCAGGGCGAAGAGCGCCACCTGCAGCGTCGCGTCGCCGCCGGTCTGCTGCACCGCGAACTCGACCAGCTGGTCCTGCGCACCTTCAAACTCGAACAGGCGGTAGGCGAGTCGCCCCGTGACCTGGCCCTCGAGGATGTGGCCGCAACCGATAGGCTGCACCGGGACCTCGCCATCGGCGCGCTGGTGTCCCGAGGCGCTGACCGGGATGTCGGAGAAGTCGAACGCCGACGCGTCTTCGGGCGTGGGGGACGCGCAGCCGAGGGCGAGCGCGGTGAAGGCAGCCAACTGGGCCAGACGGTCACTCATCGCGGTACTCCAAATCGATCGTCATCCAGCGGGCGAGCGGCGCCGCCCGGCGCGCCTCGTCAGCGGTGCGCCCGGCGAGCCCTTCGAGGGCCGAGGCGTCTGTCGCGAGGGCGAGGTGCATGGTGTAGACCCCCGGCGCTTCGAAGAGGTCCGCGGCAGGCGCTTGGACGCGCCACGCACCGCCGACACCCTCGGTGAGCGCCGCCGACGGGACGGCGACGAGCGCGCCACCCGGCGCGGTCACGAACGCGCGCAGCGTCGGCGCATCGACCGTGAGGTCGGCGCTCGGCCGCAGCAGGATCTTCAGGCGGCTGTCGGGCCCGAAGACGGTGGACGTCTGGACGGCTCGGGTCGCCTGGGCGCCGCCATAGGGGCCGTGCAGCGAGTACGCGGGTACCGGGCCGCGGGCCCCGAAGGGCAGGACCATCAACATCACGCCGGCGGCGAGCGCGGCGGCGACGAGGGCGGGCCACCAGCGCCGGGTCGTGGGCGCCGGGGCCATCCCGACGAGCGTGCCCACGAGCGCTTCCGGGACCGGCTCGGCGAGGTCGCGGAGCAGCGTGCGGCAGTCGGCGCACGTCGCGAGGTGACGATCGACCGCGGCGCTGAGGTCGTCGGCCAGGCGCCCGGACTGGAAGTCCATCAGCACGCCGTCGTCGACGCATTGCGAACCCATGTGCGGGCCTGCGGGGACGGCCCGCAGCCAGTGGGTGACAGCGTCACTCATCGGCGCCCCGCCAGGTGGAAGGCGGTCCATGTCTCGTCTCCTTCACGAATCGCGTCCGCGGTGGCGCGGCGCAGGGCCTCGCCGGGCTGCGTCGCACCTCCGTGGCTGTAGAAGCGGGTGATGAAGCGGCGCGCGGCGGCGTCGTCGAGCACGCGATCGGCCGAGAGCACCGTGCGGGCGCCGGCGGCGAGGAAGGCCTCGGGCAGTCCGAGCCGCTCGGCGCCGCGGCCCAGATCACCTGCGCGCCCGGTCTCGCAGCCGTCGAGCACGACCAGGCCCAGCCGGGGCCGGGCGCTCAGCACGTCCGCGACGGTCAGCCGCGCGCCGTCCGCGAGGGCGAGGTGGGCTTGCCAAGGGTCTGTGTGGTCGAGCACCCCGTGGCCAGCGAAGTGGAAGAGCGACGCCCCGCGCATCGCGTCGAGCACCTGCACCCTCGTGGCGCCCGCCCCGGTGAGCAGCCGCGCGCCGGTGCGGGCGGCGAGCTCGGCGCCCTCGGCCCGCGCGCCGCGCAGGTCACGTCGTGAGTCGGCGACCACCAGGGCCCGACCCGCGGCGACGACCGGGACCCGCGTCAGCGATCCGGCGCGAGGCAGGCTGCTCATCGAGAAGCGAGCGCCGACGCGCGCCCGGAGGCTCGCGGGACCGCCGACGACGTAGAGGTGGGAGGGGCGGGTCTCGAACCAACGCTCGATCACCTCGCCGCTGGTTTGCGCGTGGTCGACACCGTCGCGGGTGATCCAGAACGCGTGGCGCAGGCCCGCAAAGGCCAGCAGCGCCTCGCCGGGCTTGAGCGCTGCGGCCACCGAGGCGACATCGGCTGGCGTGGGCGAGCCGGCGCGCTGCTCGAGCCACGCGTAGGTGGCCTCGAAGCGCTGCACCAGCGTCTTCGCCTCGTCCGCCCGCACGCGGCGCCATGTGCGCAGCGCCGGGCCCGCCAGAAGCTCTACCTCGGTGGCCGCTCGCTCGAACGCGTCGCGCGCCGTGAGCAGCGCCCCCAGGCGCCGGCTCCAGTCGGCGCGCGCCGCGCTCCCCAGCTCTGCGATCCGCAGCGGCGCCTCGAGGGCCCGCAGGACCCGGGCCCGCGCGGTGCACGCGACCTCGAACGCCTCCGCGACGCGCCCCGCCGCCACCAGCGCGTCGAGCGCGTCGTCGACCACCGCGCGGCGGTCTGCGAGATAGGGCGCTCGGCCGGAACGAAGGCCGGCACCCAACGCGGCGCGCTCGAGCCCGGCCAGCGCCTCGCGCCACGCGACGAGCGCGCCGGCCTCATCTCCGCTGGCGGTCCGCGCCCGGGCCAGGCCGTAGCGACCGCGCCAGCGCACATCGGCGCCCGCCGCTCGCTCGAAATGCCCGGCCGCGCCTGGCGCGTCGCCTTCGGCCAGCGCCAGCTCGCCCGCGACCAGCGCCGCGTGGCCGAGGCCGTCCGTGGCTGCGAGATGCGCTCCGGCACCGCGGTGGTCGCCTCGAGCGAGGGCGACGCCGGCGAGGTTGACGGCCAGGTTCGCCCGAAAGGCCTCGTTCGACTCCAGCGTCCACGCCTCGGCGAAGCGCCGCTCGATCTCGGCGAGATCGTCGCCGAAGGCGCCCGCGTCCACACCGCGCCAGAGCAGCCAGCCCTCGTTGACGAGTCGACGGGCGCGGTCACCTGCGTCCGCGGGGGTCGGCAGGCGCTCGAAGATGACCCGCGCCTCGCGGTGCCGACCCAGGTCCTGCAGGAGGCCGCCGAGCATCTCGGCCGCCATGGCCGCGTCGCGACGAGCGCCCAGGCGGGTGGCGCCTTCGAGCGCTGCCTCGAGGTGGCTCAGCGCGCCGCGGTAATCACCCAGCGCTCGCGCCAGGAGGCCGCGGTAGTAGTCGATGCGGACCCGGTCCAGCGCACCCTCACCGAGCGGCGCCGCCTGCTGAAGCAGGACCTCGACCTCGTCGTATCGGCGGTCGACCAGCGCGTGCCACGCCTTCGCGCGCAGCGCCTTCGCGGCCGGCGAGGGCGGCGGGGTCGGCGTCGTGCAGGCCACCAGCACGACCGCCGGGAGGAAGCAGCGGAGCATGGCCCCAGAGACGGGCCTGTGCGTTGGGTTTTGCAGAAGTGCCAGCATCGCGACGGGCACAACGTCCGGCGCGGTGGGCTATTCCACGTCCCGGCTCGCGCGCAGGCGTTCGCGCACGCTCACCACCACCTCGTTGAGGCCCCGGGTGGCGACGGCGAGCGCAGCCCACGCCGGGTCGGCGAATTCGAGGGGTCCCACCTCGACGTAGACGTTCATCACCGAGAGCGAGTTCAGCGCACCATGCACGGCGACGCCGAGCGGAGACGGAGGCGGCTGGGTGAGGAGCGCGACGGTGCCGCCGGTCGGAATCGGCCGACCCCGCACGAGGTCTCCGGTGCGCAGCTCGCGCATCCACGGCTGAGTCGCCGTCTTCGCGACCTCGCGCACCGCTTCCCATTCGGCGCCTACGTGCTGAGCGACGGCGCGATCGGAGTCGAGCCCCTCGAAGGCGGCAACCACCGACGCGTCTTCGTCGAGCACGAAGTAGCGCAGCCCGGTCGCCTCGAGCCGCAGGTCCGCCGGCGGGCTCGAAAGCGGCTCGGGATCCGTCCCGACCACCCGTGGCTCGGGGGCCTCGAGCAGCGGCCGTGTGTGCTGGAGGTTGTAGCGGAGGCGATGGAGCACGATGTCGAGGTCTTGCAGCATCTCGACGACGTTGAGGTCGTCATGCTCCAGCGCCGACTCGAGCAGAGGGAGCAGCGCGTCTCGTGCGTCGGACACCAGCGTCCGCTCGACCCGGAGCAGCTCGCTCGCCAGCTCCAGGTGAATCGGCTCCGTGCTCGGGACGAACGGGTCGAATCGAGTGAACCCGTCCATCCGCACGAAGCACCACCCATCGCCCACCCACTCGTACGAGACCATCTGCGGCAGTTTGTAGCTGAGGGCGCGCCCGAACCTGTCGTCGACGAACAGATCCCAGACCAACTCCGCGCGCCATGGGGCGCGCTCGCGCAGCGCGGCGTTGCGCCACGTGACGTCATCACAGGGGTGGGTCGCCCACAGCCCGATCGGCATGTGCTCGAGGATGATATCCGGCGTCACGCGCCCATTATTAGGGCTCGCGCAGAAACAAGTCCCGGTTTCGCATCCCAAGGGCCAGGCCATCTTCGCCCGCGCCTCGGTCGCACAATCCTCGACGTACCTCTGGTACGCCTCCGGTTGCACTCGGTCGGCGCGGGCGAATCTGACTTGGCCCTCGGGCGCGAACCTCGGGACTTATTCCTGCGCGAGCCCTTGCAGCGCGCGCACGATCCGGAAGCCGAATGCGGAGGTGTTCCAATCGGCGGACATGCCGCGGCGCCCGGCGGCCCGGCACCAGGCAGCCGGTGACGACCACGCGCCGGCAGCGTGAGCCGCACCTCGCGACCAGCGTTCGGAAGTACTCCGCCGCCGCCTCGTCCCGGTCGTGGGCCAACCAGACCGCGCCCATGCCGCCTCGGGCGATCTCGCGCACGAGGGTGTAGCGCTGGCTCGGGCGCTCGAAGTGCTGGTCGAACGGCGTCGGCTGGCCGGGCAGCGGGGTCCCGGTGAGCACCGTGGGGAGGTCGCCGTAGCTCACGCGTCGCTCGTGGCTGACTTGCGGCCTCGTGATCCGTTGCGATTCGGCTTTCGACACGTGGTCTCCGCTGGCTCACCCCCGTGGATCGGCGCGTCGGGGCGGTGGACTTTTAAAAGGCCCGTGCAGGAATGACTTCCGAGGTTCGCGTCGCGAGCGCGCCGCTCTCTACCGCGCAGACCTCTACTGGCAGTCCACCCGCGCCCACAGCAGCTGGCGCTCCCCGTCCTCTTCGCGGATCCAGCTCACGGCGGTCCCATTCGCGCCCGCGGCACCCACCGCGCCGACCACGTCCGTCCTCGGTCCGACGAGCGGATCGGCCCACGCGACGGCGCCCACTTCGTCGAGCAGGATCATCGCCGCGTACGCCTTGTTGACCACCACCATCGCCGCGTCGCCCCGCGGCAACGACAACATGCGCAGGTCGGACACCGTCTCGCCGCCCAGGTCGACCTCGCCGAAGTCGCGCGGCTCCGGGCCGTCCGCGTACTTCACGCGACCGATGTAGAAGCGCCCACCGCCGATGGCCCCGACGAGCACCCCATTCGGGGTGTGGACCGCGCCGAGCTCCTCGATGGGCGCGTCGACTGGGACCGCCGCCGACTCGACGAAGGCGCCGCCCGGATCGACCAGCACCACGCGCACGAAGTCGGCGCCGTCCGCGTCGTGCTCCGCCAGGACCACCACCACACCGCGGTCGGTGGACGCCGCCGCGATCCGGGTGCGCGTCGCGTCCGGGAAGGCGTGGATGCCGCGCGGTCGAATCGGCGCGCCGCCCGCCGCGACCGAGGCGATCGCCGCGACCTTCAACGTCCACTGACCCGTCCCACGGACGTTGCGCTCGTCGAGGAAGAACATGGCGGGCGCGGTCTCCCCGCCGGGGACGCCGAGACGGGCGATCGCGGGCGGATCGGGGTCGATGGTCAGGATTCGCAGCGAGAAGGCCCCCTCTTCCGAGATCCGGAAGCCTGCGAGGGTCGGCTCGCCGATCACCCCGATCGGGCGCGCCGCCACCGCCCACCCGCCCTCGAAGCGCAGGGCCACCTGGCGATCGAAGCGCGCGTCATCCGGGCCCAGCGGCCGCGTGGCCCCGTCGTTCCACACATGCAGCTTCTCTGTGGTCTCGCTCGTCCAGGCGATCAGCACGTCCGCCGCGTCCGGGTCGACCGCGATCGTCAGGTCGGCGCCGGTGTGCGGGGCGTCGGTCTCGCTGACGAGCTCGCCGCGCGGCCCCGGCACCACGCAGCCGTGCTCGCATCCGTTGCCCGGCTCCCGGTCCGCGTCGCCGAAGCCGGGCGGGCACTCGAGCGGGCCGACGCCCTGGTCTGGCGCGACCCCGCCGTCCTCGTCGGGCACCTGAATGTCGCCAGGTGTCGCCCCCACATCCTCCGGCGTGGACGCGTCGCCTGGCCGCGCATCGTCCTCGAGCGGAGAGACGCAGACGCCGCCGATGCAGAGCTGTTGTGTGTCGCAGTCGGTGCTGCTCGCGCACTCGTCTTCGAGCGCCTGCACACACCCGACCAACATGACCGCCATCCAGACACGCACGGACCGAGCATATCCGATGTAGAGTGCCGACGTGCGCGCGACGCTTCAGTTCGAGACGGCCGGCGATGTGCTGCGGCTCGAGGGCTCCCTGAGGCGCGACGTGGTGACCGAGTTGTCCCGCGTCCTCGAGCGCCAGCGGCCCAAGCGCGGCGACACCCTGACGCTGGATCTCTCGAAGGTCGAGGCGATGGACAGCGCCGCGGTCGCCTGCATCGTGAACGGCTGGCGACGCGCTCAGACCGACGGCGGCGAGGTGGTGCTCGGCGGGGCGAGCGATGCCGCAAAGCACGCGCTGGCCCTGTTCAAGCTCGCTCCGGACCAGCCCGACGCGCCGAAACCCGCGGGTGCCATCGAAGGGCTCGGCGCCTCAGCGCTCGACGCACGCAGCTCGGGCATGGACTTCCTCCAGCTCGCCGCCGACTGCACCTTCGCGCTCTTCGACGTCTTCGTCGCCCCGCGCCGTATCCGTTGGGGCGCGGTGCTCGAGCAGATGATCGAGATCGGCTCGCGTGCCCTCCCCATCGTGGGGTTGATCACCTTCCTCGTCGGGCTGACGGTCGCCTCCCAATCTGCCCGGCAGCTGCAGACCTTCGGTGCCGCGATCTTCGTGGCCGACCTCACCGCGGTGTCGATGGTGCTCGAGATGGGACCGCTAATGACGGCGATCCTCGTCGCCGGTCGCTCCGGGGCGTCGATCGCGGCCGAGATCGCCACCATGAAGGTGTCAGAGGAGGTCGACGCGCTCACGGTGATTGGCATCGACCCGCTGCGCTACCTCGCGGTCCCGCGGCTGCTGGCGTTGATCATCGTGATGCCCCTGCTGACCGTGCTGGCCGACGCCCTCGGCATGTTCGGTGGCTTCCTCGTCGGCGTCTTCTACCTCGACATCGCCTGGAATGCGTTCCTCAACCAGATGATCAACGCGCTCGACCACTGGGACCTGGTGAAGGGGCTCTCCAAGACCTTCGCCTTCGCGTGGGGCATCGGGCTCATCGGCTTGTTCTTCGGCTTCAAGGTGCGCGGCGGTGCGACCGAGGTGGGGCGGACGACCACCTCCGCAGTGGTGGCGGCCATCTTCTACATCATCATCGCGAACTGCGTGTTCAGCGTCCTCTTCTACATGGTGTTTTGATGTCGACCGAAGTCGCGCTGCAGGTGAACGGCGTCGTCGCGGGATACGGCGACAACAAGATCCTCAAGGGGGTCGACCTCACCGTGAATCGCGGGGAGATCCGGGTGATCCTCGGTGGCTCGGGCTGCGGGAAGAGCACGCTGCTCAAGAGCTGCGTGGGCCTGCTTCACCCGTGGGAAGGCAAGGTGCAGCTGCTCGGGAAGGTCCTCAACGAGCTCGAGGGCACGGAGCGCACGGAGCTTCTGACCCGCATCGGCGTGATGTTCCAATACGGCGCGCTGCTCGGCTCGATCACCATCGGCGAGAACGTGGCCCTCCCGCTGCGCGCCCACACGGACCTGCCCGACGACGTCATCAGCGAGATCGTGAAACTCAAGCTGGCCGCGGTCGAGCTGTCCCACGCCGAGCACCTGCTCAGCAGCGAGCTCTCCGGTGGCATGCGCAAGCGCGCGGCGATCGCGCGGGCCCTCGTGATGGATCCCGACCTCCTCTTCTGCGACGAGCCGTCGGCCGGTCTCGACCCGCTCACCAGCGCCGAACTCGACGAGCTTTTGTTGCGTCTTCGCGACCGTTTCGGCATGGCGGTGGTGGTGGTCACACACGAGCTGATGAGCATCGACACAATCGCCGAGAAGGTCGTCTTCCTCTCCGAGGGCGTCCCCGTCGCGGACGGCCCCTACGAAGAGGTGAAGGCGTCCGAACATCCAGAGGTGCAGGCCTTCTTCCACCGCGTCGCCGCCGGTGAGATGCGTGGGCCTCCAAGCGCGCTCGAAGCCCTGCAAGGAGGACGTCGCTGATGGCGGTCACACGCGCGCAAAAGGTGCGCCTCGGCGCTTTCCTCGCGATCGGCATCACCGCCGTAGTCGGTGGGCTGGTCGTACTGGCGGGCGCAAAGCTCGGAGAGAAACGCGACGCGTACACCGTGCGCTACGACCAGGCGGAGGTGTCGCTCTCCGGCCTCGAGGTCGGCTCGCCCGTCCGCTATAGCGGCATCAAGGTCGGCCGCGTCGACGCCATCGGCATCGATCCGAAGGACGTCTCGGTCATCGTCGTCGCCGTGAGCCTCGACGCAGACACGCCGGTCGCCGAGAACACCACGGCGAACCTCGGCTCGATGGGCATCACCGGGCTGAAGTACATCGAGCTGACCCGCGGACTCGCCGACGCCCGCGTGCGCAAACCCGGCGAGACCATCCCCGCCGGCAAGTCG
>PVBE011421988.1_pt1 | contig 11453 bp, 7 predicted proteins | sample 1631181 | NCBI WGS metagenome assembly PVBE01 (sample SAMN08397723, study PRJNA350692) | Marine metagenome, whole genome shotgun sequencing project. | isolation source: water | place: Pacific Ocean | collected 2012-04 | reverse complement strand
TATTACCGTCTGGGCCTCAATTTTCCGGGCCCCACCAAGCGCGTGCTCCCCAAGAGGCCATTGGCTCCGCTTCAGGTGGTAGCCCGGCCCAATCACCAGTGGGCGCTTTACTTCATGCATGACACGCTGTACTGCACCAAGTGCTTCGGAGTGCTCAACGTAATCGACGAGGGAACCCGGGAGTGTTTGGCCATCGAGGTGGATACCTCGTTACCCGCGCTACGGCTGTTATCTGACAACGGGGCCAGCTACATCTCCGGTGATCTGGCTGATTGGCTGGAGGACAAGGGTATGAGCCATGTCAGGGGCGCACCTTATCATCCCCAGACTCAGGGCAAGATTGAACGATGGCACCAAACCCTGAAAAACCGCATCCTGCTGGATCACTACTTCTTCCCCGGAGCTCTTGAGGCCAGCATTGAAGCCTTCGTGGATCACTACAACCACCACCGCTATCACGAGAGTATCAATAATCTGACCCCTGCCGATGTCTACTTCGGACGGGGCCAGGCCATCCTGGAACAAAGAGATAGAATCAAACGAAAGACTATCGAAAGCAGACGCTTGCATCACCGCGAGGTCGCCGCATAACATGACAAACCAGGTGAACCAGACCCTCCTGTAAATCAGCCTACAAGTCGTGCCAAATCATTTGATGACGGACAGGCGCGGTACCGATAATGTTGTATATTATGATTTACAGTCTATATAAAGCGATACTGTATATTTTACGCTCCACCTCAGGTAAGACTGCAGCTAAAAGAAACCAATAACTCATTGGGTGTGTTTTTTTGCTACAGTTATTTGAGCTTCCAACGCTACCCAATAAAGGGGAAACGGGTCGATGATGCGATTTCGGGTCGGTGTGGATGTCGGCGGCACATTTACCGATATCGTTTTTCTCAGCGACGAGGGTGTGGTACTAGCGATGAAGATCGCCAGCACGCCGGCTAATTACAGCGTCGCTGTGCTTGCGGGTATTGAGCAGGGACTGGCCCGGTTGAAGATAGATCCCAATGCAATTTCGGAGGTGAACCACGGATTTACCATCGCCACCAACGCCATCTTGGAAGGCAAGGGTGCGCGGACGGCCCTCATCACAACAGAAGGGTTCAGGGATGTTCTCGAGTTCCGACGTAACCGAGTCCCTCGGCTATACGACTTTTCTTATGAGAAACCTCCCGCACTGGTGAAGCGGCAACTGCGCTTCGAGGTACGGGAGCGACTGAATTTCCGAGGCGAAGTCCTGCGACCTCTAGATATGCAAAACGTCGAAGAAGTGATCGAGCGAATCGTCAAGACGGACATCGAGTCGGTGGTCGTCTGCCTACTGCATTCCTATGCCAATCCCAATCACGAACAGCGTATCGCCCAGAGCATTAGACGTCGTGCGCCCAATCTTACCGTCACGCTGTCTAGTGAGCTTCTACCGGTTATGAAAGAATACGAACGCACGAGCACCACTGTGATCAATGGGTACGTGCGGCCGGTCGTGGAACGGTACCTTGGGTGTCTGACCGATGGACTCACGACACTGGGGATCAATGTTCCCTTAGCCGTGATGCAGTCCACCGGAGGTTTGGCGACACCCCGGATGGCCAGCGAGAGACCTGCTTTCTGTATCGAATCGGGCCCTGCAGCCGGAGTGATGGGGGCGTTCCATGTGTCTCAACGGCTTGGTCTGGTCAATGTGATGATCCTCGACATGGGAGGCACGACGGCCAAAGCAGCCATTATCGAGAACGGACAGATCCTTCAGTCCCAAGAGTACGAAGTCGGCGCCGGCCTGAACGTCGGCCATCGTCTTCTGAGAGGCGCCGGCCATGTTCTGAGTATCCCGGCTATCGATCTTGCGGAAGTTGGTGCCGGGGGAGGAAGCATCGCCTCTGTCGATAGCAGCAAATCACTTCGGGTTGGCCCCCAAAGTTCCGGCGCGGTACCGGGGCCAGCGTGCTACGGCCGAGGTGGACTCCAAGCAACGGTCACCGATGCCAATGTGTTGCTTGGGTATCTCAATCCCCAACACCTTCTCGGCGGCGAATTTGCCATTGATCTGGAGAGCGCCCGAAGGGTGGTGTCAGAGCGTGTAGCCGCCTCTCTTGGGTTCTCCGAAGTCGAAGCTGTCCACGGCATTCATCTGCTCGCGAACTCCAACATGAGCCGCGCCCTGAAGGCGGTCTCCAGCGAAAGGGGGCGCGATCCCAGGCGGTTCGATCTCATCGCATTCGGCGGGAGCGGACCGGTTCATGCCTCGGGTCTGGCGGCTATGTTGGAGATCAGCCGCATCATCATTCCGGCGTATCCTGGGGTCTTCAGCGCCTTTGGCCTACTGTTTCCCGATGTCGAGCACCATCTCGTCAAAACCTATTTCAAGACCTTCGACAACCTAGATATAGGTGTCTTTAACAATATCTTGGCGGACATGTGGGAGGAAGCGCGTCAGATCCTGCGCTCAGAACGGTTCGACGATAACTGCCAGGAGGTCATCACACAGGTTGACATTAAGTACGAAGGGCAAGGGTCTGGATTGACGATCCGGATGCCGCCCGGCCAAGTCACGTCCGACTCCTTAAAAAACTTGGCTGACGCCTTCGATGTCGAACATGAAAAGACATTCGGCCACTGTACTGATGCTCCATACCAGCTTATCAACATCCGAGTTGTCGCACGCGGCCTAAGCGCGAAGCCTCGGTTCCCGAAGCAACTTCAGATGGTATCAGCATCGCGGAAGTCGAGTTCGTCGCAACGGGCGGCGTACTTCGGATCGAAACACGGTTGGATCGATACGCCACTCATCAATCGAACCGACCTCGACGAAAGGGGCAGAGACGGGCCGCTCCTTATCGAGGAATACGACTCCACCACCGTGATTCCGCCGATGTGGCGCGCCTCCGTGGATGAGCGCAAGAACATCGTCCTAGAAGCGGCATAAGGAAGGAGGCCGCTACATGCCGTCGACAATCGATCCCGTAACACGAGAGATCATCAAGAACGCTCTCATGAGTATTGCCGACTCGATGGCATTGACCGTGGTGCGTACAGCTCGATCTGCAGTAGTAAAGGACGGGATGGATTTTTCGACCGCCTTGTTCATGGCCGACGGCCAGCAGGTCGCCCAGGGCTTGACTCTGCCGGCTCACCTTGGGTCTATGGTACCTGCGCTGCAGGGTGTCATGAACGCCTTTAGCGATGATGTTCATCCCGGCGATATCTTCGCCAACAACGACCCCTATGAGGGTGGCAGTCATCTTCCGGACATTTTCATGTTCAAGCCGGTTTTCGCCGATGGGTCGATGATCGGATGGGTCTGCGCTATCGGTCATCAGACAGATATCGGGGGTAGAGTCGCGGGAGGCGTCGTCTGTGACAACACGGAGATCTACCAGGAAGGGTTACTCCTCCCGCCGCTCAAGCTGTACGATCGAGGCATGCTTAACCAAGCAGTGTGGAAAATCCTGGAAAAGAACGTGCGAGTTCCTCATATGGTGCTGGGGGATGTCCGTGCGCTGATCTCCGCCGTCCGGCTTGGGGAACGGGAGTTCCTAGCGCTGATGGGCGAGTATGGGCAGGACGAACTGATGGATTACATGGTTGACATCTTGGACACCTCTGAACGCCTGACGCGGGCTGAGATCGCCACCCTGCCCCAAGGGGAATGGGAATTCACCGACTACATTGACAACGACGGGATCGACATGCGGCCGATCGCGATCCACGCGCGGGTCAAGATCGCGGGCGACGAAGCGCATATCGACTTCGATGGTACGTCCCCACAGGCTAAGGGCTCCATCAACCCCAATTTTGCCTACACGAAATCCCAGGTCTATGCGGCAATGAAGTGCCTCATTGATTCCGAAATCCAATCCAATAGCGGTTTCTTTCGACCTTTCACGATTACGGCCCCAGAAGGGTGCTTCGTCAATCCTCGGCATCCCGCGCCGGTGGCGGCGCGAGGCTTGGCCGGCTTTCGGATTTGCAACGCCGTCTTCGGCGCCATGGCGCAGGCCATGCCCGGCAAGATTCCAGCGGCCTGGGGTGGTGGCGAGGTTGGACTGAGTTTCGCGGGTTACCGCTCGAACCACAAGGCGTGGGTACATCTGGACCTGATTAACGATGGCCCCCGCGGCGGCGGACCTAAGTGTGATGGCGCCGACGGCTTATCGGCGCCAATTCACAACATGGCGAACATTCCCATCGAGAGCGTGGAATCAGAGCAACCCATTTTAGTGGAACGCTACGCACTCGTCCCAGATACTGGAGGGCCGGGCAAGTATCGTGGTGGACTGGCTATCGTTCGGGATTTTCGGATCCTTGCGAACGATACCACTTTCCAACTACGCTCGGACCGAACGGACTTCGTGCCGTGGGGAATCGAAGGCGGCAAGCCTGGGACGCCCACAAGGAACTACCTAAATCCAGATTCCGAGAACCGCGAGCTTCCGGGCAAGTCCCTAATGGTTTTGAAGGAGGGCGACTTGTATCGGTTGATCCAGGCCAGTGGTGGTGGTTTTGGTGACCCGATCGAGCGCGATGTCTATGCTATCGAAGATGATGTCCAACAAGAGAAGCTCACCGTCGACTATGTGCGGCAAGAGTACAGCGTGGTTATCGATCCACTAACGCTGCAACTCGATCTCGATGCAACCGAGGCTCTTCGCTCCCAAATTGAGACGGGAAAAAATATGCATGGCGCGCCCGTAGGGTCCGGCGAAGCACGTTGGAAACCAGACAACTTGAAAGACGCCGCGTCATGAATGCATCGACAAACGAACACATTAGTCTGGTCGTAAACGGCGAGACACGGGAGATTAGAGCCCATCCGTCCCAGACTTTGCTGGACACTATCCGCGAAGACCTTGACCTGACAGGCACAAAAAAAGCCTGTGATAACGGAGAATGCGGCAGTTGTATCGTCCTGATGGGTAATAAGCCGACCAAGGCTTGCCTCCTGTCGGCGAACCGCGCCCAGGGTAAGGAAATCGTTACGATTGAAGGCTTGGCGGCGTCTCACATGGGGTCCGGCGAGAAGAACAGCGACGATCTTTCCGCCCTGCACCCATTGCAGATCGCTTTTCTCGAAAAAGGTGCGACCCAGTGCGGGTTCTGTATTCCGGGCATGATCATGCGCGCCAACGCACTGCTAATCTCCAACAATAATCCGACCCGCGAGGAAGTCATCAAAAGCCTTTCGAACAACCTGTGCCGCTGCACCGGCTACGTCAAAATCATCGACGCCGTGATGTATGCGTCGGAACTGCTGCGCGCCAACGAACCGAAGCCAACGCCCATGGTCTCGGTGGGTAAGAAAGTCGGTGCCAGCGTCGCCCGCCTCGATAGCTTGGACACCATCAATGGAAAGGCCAAGTACGGTGCGGACCTCAAGAAAGACGGCATGCTCCACGCTAAGATTCTGCGGTCCGACGTGCATCATGCGAGAATTGACTCCATCGACACCTCGGAAGCCGAAGCTGTGCCCGGTGTCGAGGCCGTGTTAACCGCCGACGATGTGCCCGGCACTCCCTATCTTCCAAATTGTCAGCCACAGGTTTTCGTCTTTCCGAGGGACCGAATCCGGTTTCGGGGCGAAGGGTTGGCTGCCATCGCCGCGCGGACCGAGGAAATCGCCGAAGAGGCGCTGGCGAAAATAAAGGTCGTCTACGAGGAACTGCCTTCGGCGATCGAGCTAGACGACGCCATCGATCCCCGGTCGGAGCCGTTATTTGCCGGAATGCCGAACATATCGCCGATCGAGGAGACCGGCTGTGGTCAGGTGGAAGTCGGTTTCGCCGAGGCTGACGTCATAGTCGAAAACACCTATAGCGTGCCTGTTCGCGAACATGCCGCTATGGAAACAGAATCCGCACTCGCCTACCAAGATGAAAACGGTACTCTGGTTATCGAAACGGCCCTGTATCACCCCTTCGTTCAGGGCACGCGCTCGATCGCCAACAACATGGGGATGAACGCTGCGGAGATTCGAATTATCTGCCCGGCCATGGGTGGCAACTTCGGTAGCCGTGGCGATACGCTCATCGCCGTTGTTGCCGCCCTGTTCGCCCAAAAAACTGGCAAGGCGACAAAGATCGTGTTGTCACGCGCGGAGTCCTTGCTGGGATCCAGCAAGGCTCCCTCGGTCAATATCCGCTATAAAACTGGCGCGACCAGGGAAGGCCGGATCGTTGCCGTTGACACGGAAGTCATTCACGGCGCCGGAACTTGGGCTCCCTATCTGATCCCGGAGACGACCAAAGGGGCCGAACTTTGTTACTTTGAAACTTTAGACGCATTGCTTTCCCACGCCACTGGCCCTTATGAAGTGCCCAATGTTCGGGCCCGGGCCTATGATGTACTGACCAACGGCCCCCGGTATGTGCCCCTGCGCGGCACCAACGCTAATTATCTACCTTTGGCCTACGAATCCCAGCTTGACCAGATTGCTGAGAAACTTGGCATGGATCCATTCGAAATCCGCACCCTGAACGCGATCAGGAAAGGATCGAAAACCCATATTGGGCAGGTGCTTCGAGAAAGCGTATCGTTGTTGGCCGAATTGGAAGCCCTGCGACCGCATTACGAGAAAGCCAAGACGCGGTTGGAAAAACGCCGCGCCAAGGCCGACGGCTCGTGGAAACCGGGGGTTGGAATTGGTTGTGGTTGGCGGAATATCGGCTATGTGAAGACCACTATCTCGGCTGGCGCAGAACTGACCGACGACGGGTTCATTCACGTGCTTGCTGGAAGCGTTGAGCAAGGGCAGGGGCCAACCACCCAACTCGTTCAGATCGCGGCCGATGTATTTGGCGTCTCCATGTCGACAATGCGCGTCACGATCGGCGATACGTCGGCCGCACCCTATCCCGTTCCCACCTTTAGCTCGATCACGACAGTGGCAACCGGGAAGGCGATTCAGACGGCGGCCGTGAACCTAGCGAAACTGCTCAAGGGGACAGCAGCCCAATTGCTGGAGGAACCTCCGGACAGCCTTCAGTTCAACGACCAAGGAGTCTTCGCGCAAGAGGGTGCGACTTCCTCGGTATCGTTCGCCGAACTTTCCGCCTATCTGCACGACCAGGGAAAGTCGTCGCGCTGCGAGGGGGTGATCGAGTGGGACGGAGAGGCACCAAATATTCTTTTTGGATACAACACAGGTTTAATCGAGCTTGAGGTGAACGTGGAATCAGGGCGGGTTAGATTACTCAACCACGTCAATGTCTGCGATCCCGGAACGCGGATCAATCCACTCGCCCTTGAGGGGCAGGTCGATGGCGGTATCGCTTTTGGAATAGGCTTCGCACTGAGCGAATGTTTCCATCCCGACAACCCACCAACCCTCAAGGATTACGGTGTGTCCGCGACCACGGACATCCCCGAAACCATCACCCAGTTGTTTGTCGAGGAACCACTAGAGCGTGGCCCCTTCGGCGCCAAAAGCATGGCCGAGCACCCTGGAATATCTCCCATTCCGGCGATTATCAACGGTATATACAACGCGACTGGGGCGCGTATTTATGATATCCCGGCAACTCCGGAGCGGATCAAATTCGCCTTACTAAACAATCGCAATCACAGCAACAAGGTGAGAGGAGAGAAAATCACCCTTTAAACCCAAAGACGTACCCTTTAAACCCAAAGACATAAGTGACCAAAAGGAGGCCTTTAATGACTAAACGGCAAAAGAGAAATGGAATGTCGAGGCGTAAGTTTATCCGCAATTCCGCGATTGGCGTAGCGGCGGCGGGGACAGCTATCTCAGGTTTTCCGGCGATCGGCGCGGGGAAGCACAAACTGAATTACATCGCCTTCATCAACCGTAACACGGTCTGGGGCAAGCCGTACGATTTCCTGGCGGCGGAAGTCGACAAGATGTCCGGTGGCGAATTGGAGATCAATTACGCCGGTGGTTCGGAAGTGATCGGCGGATTCCAGGCCCCAGAAGCGATTTCCAAGGGCGTATTCGACATGAGTCATTCGGCGAACTCCTACTTCGCCGGTGCCATGCCGTCGTCGATTTCACTCGCCAGCGGCGACGCGTCCCTAGAGAAGCTTCAAAGCGTCGGAGTGCTCGACGCCTACGCCGAAATCCTGATGCAGAAGCGCGGTGTCATGTTGCTCGGTGTGCCCATGAGCGGTGTCGGCTATGTCTTCCAGACCCGTTTTCGCCCAACCAACCTGGAGGCATTCAAGGGTAGGAAAATTCGTTCGATTCCGCTTTACGATCCGATCCTGCAGGCCTTGGGTGCCACGCCGGTGACCACGTCGCCGGCAGAAGCCTATACGGCGATGGAGCGCGGCGTCGTTGACGGCCTCGGCTGGCCGGATATCGGTTTGCTGGACTTCAAGTTCTACGAGCAGGCCAAGTTCATCGTCTCGCCCACTTTCTATCAATTGCGGACGGCGACGCTGATCAACCCGAAGAGTTTCAAGAGTCTGCCCAAACCTTTGCAGGACGTTCTGGTGAAGGCGTCTGCTTCGGCCGACAAGATTGGCGCTAAATGGTGCCAGGAGACCCGCGATGCCGAGCACGCCAGGATGCAGTCGCACGGTCTTGAAATCGTCCCCCTGCCGACGGCCGATGCCAAGGAGTTCGTCGACCTGACGGAAAGGAAGCTTTGGAGCAAAATCCTTGAGCAATCGCCGGAAAACGGTGCACGTCTCAAGACTTTGTTCGAAAAGGCAGCCGGCTGACTCCAGCGTAAGGTCTAACGGTTTCGGTGGCCCTTCCTTTTTGGGGTGGGGCTACCGTTACCGTTGGCTGGAAATTTCTGGCTGACCCCGTCGATGGCAATAAGGCTCGAATACCGCGACATTGCCCCGCAAGCGGTGCAAGCACTCGCTGGAGTGAATGCCTATGTTGACGGTTCTAGCTTGCAACCGTTGTTGCGTCGGCTGATAGAGGTTCGCACATCTCAGATTAATGGGTGTGCTTACTGCGTTCGGGTGCATACGCGCCAGGCATTGGCCTTGGGTGAAACACAAGAGCGCATCGACGCGTTGGCCGGTTGGCAAGTTTCTGATTTATTCGAATCCGGTGAACGGGCGGCGTTGGGATGGACGGAAGCGGTCACAAAGATCACCGAAGGCGATACGACGGACGGTAAATTCGCAAGCCTGCGGATGCATTTTGATGATCGTGAAATCGTCGATTTGACCTGGGCGATCTCGACCATGAACGCCTGGAACCGAATAGCCGTAGCCTTTCAGCGTGAGGCGGGCGATGGCTAGAATAAAAGCAAATGATAGTTTCCAAATACATTCTGCTCGCGTTGTTTAACCGTATACGGTGAGGGGAGCATGAACCGGGCTATCGAATATTTTGACAAACTGACGAAGGTCGCCGCCTATTTGGCAGCCCTGCTGACCCTCGCCATGAGTTGTTGGATTACCTATGATGTTCTAGCCCGCAACTTGTTCAGCATTGGCTCGCCTTGGTCGTTTGATCTCTCGGAATATTCATTGGTATGGATAACCTTCCTCGCGGCACCCTGGGTGCTTCTGCGAGACGGCCATGTCCGGATTGAAATCGTGGTCGAAGCGCTACCGTTGAAACTGCAAAAGATGGTCGGAATATTAGTTTCCGTCATTGGTGTTTTTGTATGCGGGATTCTCACCTGGCAAACCAGCATCGCTGCTGTGGAATACGTCCAAGGTGGCATTATGATGCCGCGCATCTGGCATATCCCGAGGATATGGCCTTACATCGTAGTCCCCATCGGTTCGGCGATGCTAACGATTGCGTTCCTGGTTCGATTGTTTTTCTACGCTACAGATCCCGATCCAGAACGGCGGCTCAGGGCTGAACGTGGGGGCCATGGCGGCGATTCCTCCAACGTATCGATGTAGGAGATCGGATATGGAATTCGAATGGTACATGAGCTTGGCAATTTTTTTCGGTCTACTCATTGTCGTGTTAGCCAGCGGCATGCCGGTGGCTTTCGGATTTCTGGCCCTTAACATTCTCGGGTTGTATTTTTTTCTAGGCGGCGAAAACACTCTATCTCTACTTGCTACTAGTTCATTCTCTTCGATCGGCCAGTTCGCACTGATTCCTATCCCATTATTTATCCTCATGGGTGAATTGCTGATGCGAACGGGCTTGGCAGCCATGACCGTTGATGCGATGGATCATTGGATCGGTCGTCTGCCGGGCCGTCTTGCTATCTCTGCCGTTGGCGGGGGTACGCTGTTCGGTGCGCTGTCCGGGGCCAGTATGGCCTCGGTGGCGATGCTCGGCTCGACGCTGGTGCCGGAAATGGCCAAGCGCGAATACAAGGCAGAACTTTCCGTCGGCTCCATTCTGGCCGGCGGTGGCCTTGCCGTGCTCATTCCGCCCAGTGCCCTGGGGGTGCTGTTGGGCGCCATGGCGAAGGTTTCTATCGCCAAACTGCTTTTGGCCGGGCTATTGCCGGGATTAATTTTGGCGGTGCTTTATTTTGCCTATTTCACTATCCGGGCGAAATTGCAGCCCCATCTGGCGCCACCGTACAAAGCGCCACCGGTTCCACTGCGCCGGAAATTCTACAGTTTGCTGGCCATCTCGCCTTTATTCAGCCTGATCATCGTCGTAACGGGTTTTATCTTTCTTGGCATCGCGACCCCGTCGGAGTCCGCCGCCATGGGGGTCATCGCGACCTTAGTGCTAGCCGCCTGCTATCGTCGCTTGACGTGGGATAGCATGCGCTTGGCCTTGATTTCGACGATGAAGACCACCTGCATGATGCTTCTAGTCATAGTCGGCTCGGCCGGATTCAGCCAGATCCTCGCCGCCACGGGGGCCTCCTCATCTATGGTCGATGCGGTTACGGAATTGGATTTTTCGCCGATCATGATGGTGATAATCATGCAGGTTTTGGTGCTGGCTATGGGGTGCTTCATCGACACGATATCGATCATGATGGTCTCAATCCCGGTTTTCATGCCACTGATCTTGATCCTCGGCCTCGACCCCATATGGTTTTCAATCCTGATTTTGGTGCAATTGGAACTGGCGGGTATCACGCCACCATTTGGGGTACTACTGTTCGTCATGAAAGGGGTTCAACCACACCTCAGCATGGCGAAAATTTACCGCGCAGCCGTTCCAATTGTCGCCATCCAAATGGTCCTCGTCGCCCTTCTCATGATTTTTCCTGAAATCGTCTCCATCGTGCCGAAGGCGATGGAGAGATAAATGAAATAGTCTCTGAATCGGCTCGGACACATTTACCATTGAGCTACAGCTGCTTTTCAGATTAACTTTTCAGGGCTCGGACCGGAGGGGCTCTGAGGTGTTTTTCAATTAGTCTTCAAATAAATCCCTGGTCTTCAGAGAGTGCATGATTGGGATGAGTGAGTGCGGGTATACATCTGCATGCCCCATTGACTCTGAAGAATCGCATCGCTTGATGCACGATAGAGCTGACTAGAGGCTTACTAGGATTAGACTCGAGCGTTTTGCTCAGAGGCACGACGGATAT
>PVBE011801024.1_pt1 | contig 11455 bp, 5 predicted proteins | sample 1631181 | NCBI WGS metagenome assembly PVBE01 (sample SAMN08397723, study PRJNA350692) | Marine metagenome, whole genome shotgun sequencing project. | isolation source: water | place: Pacific Ocean | collected 2012-04 | reverse complement strand
CGACACATAAAGATCGATATCAGCTTCACGTTGGCGGGGGGTCGACAGGTTCGGGGGCATAAACGTGATGAACGCCACGTACTTGCCGAAGTCCGGCTTGTCCACATCGTCGCCAGAGTCGTCATCCGAATCAGTCGTATCGATATCGTCATCGTTCTTCTCCGGTGGCGCGTTGGTGAAAGTGAAGAAGTGCCACTGGTTGGTGATGCCTCGGCGGTTGGCGTAGACGGTATGATTCGTGTCGGTCTCCTTGGCCAAGGCGGAGTTCGCACCCACGTGCTGTCCGAGCATCGGCATGCCGTTGGTGAGCGTAGTGACCGGTGGCAGCTCGATTTCCTCCGGCGTGTCCGTCTTGATTTTGAACGCGTCGGACACATCCGGGTTGCCGCTGGACATCACCAACGCGAAATCCTGAACCACGTCCACATGATCCTTTGGCGACTCGGAATCATAAAAACCGGACAACGCATCGACGTTCACACGCCGCGCATAAACGGTGACCCGATATTTTTTCGCGCTTGGTTGCTCGAGGAACACATTCTCGACGTTGTTGATCACGTCATTGGTAGCGCCCATCGAGTTGTATACACTTGGCCCGATGTTGTTGCCGTAATAGACCTCCTCCGTTTCATCGTCCTCTGCCGGTTCGTTCCCTTCCGGTTGAGTGGGACCAGATGATGGCGCTTGGCCAAGCGATGAATCGGAAATCGGCGCCACGATCAGGTCGAGATCGTTGACGAGCTTGACCCCGGCATTCGGGTTCCCGGCCGGGTCAGTCCAGGCCAACGTGAATCTCAGCGGGTAAATCATCGCGTCATCCCCGAGCGTGATTTCCCACGAACGACTTTGACCGGTTGCCAGGGCGTTGGTCAGGCTCTGGTCGATCATCCGCAATGGCCAGATATTCTCGAGCGTGCGGTTGGCATCGGCCAGCGCAGGCGCGGCGCGTTGAAGATCCGGCAGGCCCCATCCCTGATGGTTCACAGTGCTGTTCACGTCGTGGTTGTAACGCCGATCGACGGACTGCGCGCTGTTGATCAGTAGTGCCTTCAACATCGCCGGGCTGTTGGTACGCTTCAGCCGCTTGGTGTAAAATTCCTGCATCAGTGCCAGCATGCCGCTGATCGCCGGGGCTGCCACGCTGGTGCCGGACTCGTAACGATACTGGTCGCCAAGATCGTCGTTCAATTTTTCCAACGCATCAGCATCGGCCTGTGCGTTGGTGGAGGTAATGTCATTTTTCCAGTCACCGGACCGGGTAGAAATCAAAAACGTACCGGGCGCAACCAGATCCGGTTTGAACCGTCCGTAGGCACCCTCGATCCCGATGCCCACGTTGCCCCGGCTCGAGAAGGCGGCCACTTGGTTATCCGAATCGGTCATGCCGGCGAAAGGCGTGTTAGTCGTGGTGGTGACCACTTCCTTTTCAACCTCGTTACCCTCGTCATCGATCTCCGTGACGGTGTTCGTCACGCTGGTAATCGCCTCACCCTCAATGTTGCGGCCACTCTCGATGGCGCCCACGGTGATGACATTCTTGGCCGTACCCGGCGCGGAGATCGTCCCGGGGCTGGCGTTGAGTCCGTTGTCGGTCCCGGCGCCGGAGTTGCCGGCTGGGAACACGTAAATCACCTGCTGATCGCCGGCGCGCCCCGGCAACGCATCACGCGTGGCCGCGTCGTAGCTGGCGGCCGACCACGTGTAGTCGTTTTGATCCTCGTACTCCCAACTGTTGTTGGATATCAGTACGTTGACGCTGGTCTTGCGATCGTAGTTCGCGGTGGCCGCCTCGGTCTGCAGCCAGTCATCCGACACCGGGTTGTTCACCTTGTCGTCGTCGGCCTTGAGCACATGCAGCCGCGCCTTGGGTGCCATCCCCTTGAAGTCGGGACCCTTGAACGAACCCGGCGGCGGGTTGGCGGTAATGGAGTCCGACCCCGAGCCGTCCCCGGCGATCACGCCGGCCACAAACGTCCCGTGCCCTTCCGGGTCCGAACCGGCACCCGGCCCCTTCACCCGCTTGCCAAAAGCCGGGTGTTTGTCGTCCACGCCGGAGTCGTTGACGTTGACGTGAATCCCCAGGCCGTTCAGCCCGAGGTAATCCTCGCGCAACACATTTGTCACCGTGCCGTCGGCAGCAGTCTGTGCCTTGAAAACTTCCACGCCCAGGCGCGGCCGGGTGAGATCGTTGGCCAGACGGCGCGGTCGATACCGCTCCAGACCCTGCACCTCGGTGAGCCTGGCGAGCGCCGACAGTTGATCGCTTGGCACTCGAGCCACCAGTTTGGCCCCAAATGGCGTACGATCCTGCGTGAGCACTTCGACGCCCAGCTTGGCCAAGCGCCTGGCCGCGGTCGGTTCGCTGCCCGGGAACAACACCACGTTGAGCAGCGCATCGTCCGGCAGTGCCTGCCCGGCGACGGCCATCTCCAGCAATTTCATCTCCAGCTTGTAGTACGGCTCAAACGGTAGCACTGACTGCGTGCCCGGCCACTTGGCCAAGCGATCAGCCCCGCCGGAATCCAAGCGGACAAGGTAGGCGTTGTTCGGAATGTAGGAAACGATCCGTCCACCGGCCGAGGTGATATGCCGGCGGAATGCCGCCGTGACAGGCCCGCGCGCCTGCGCGATGTAAGTCTTTGGATCGGCCCCGGCGCGAAGCGAGTGCGGGATGTCCAACTCGGTGCCAAGCGAGGTGTCGATCAAGGCGTTGCGCAGCAGCACTGCCTTCTCGTTGCGCACCAGTTCGCCGATGGGCTCTTTTGTGTTACGGAGCCGATGCGGATATTGCTCCTCTCCCGCTTCAGCGTTGGCAGTTTCCGGCGCCGTGGCCGGGAGAGCTACCGGCTTGGCCAAGCGGGCAAGTGTCGCGGCCTCCGCGGTCGCCGCTTGGCCAAGCGGCCCGGCCGGCGACTCGATCGACGCCTCCTCCGGCCCATGCCGAAAGCTCAAGTACGCCAAGCCGACGATGACCATCGTCAAGAAAACCGCGGAGAGTGTCTGCCTGTTTTTCATCTTGTGCTACAGCTCGTCCAACACCTGGTAATCCTCCACCACGGCGCGGTAGACCTTGTTTGTTCCCTCCCACTGCTCCTCCATCCGGTAGGTGGTCTTGGTGAAGACTTCACCGGTGATGGTGTAGTTAGTGCACATTCCGTAAAACTGTCCCGGTCGGGTCACGATAGACTGCTCAGCCGGCTTGAGCGTCTGCCCAAAACCGTACACCGTCACCCTCGGTTCGTCCTCCTTGACGAGGGACAAAATCTGCTGCGGCAGCCACTCCATCAGGTTTTCGTGAATGGCATATTTTTGCTGCTCCGTGGGCACGCCGCTGACCGCCAACTGCTCGCGGCCAAGGTTGAGGTAAGGTGAAAACTCGGTGAGCGTCGGCGTGGAGAGGATGTCGCCGAGATTCCGGAAACCGCCCATGGCCGCTCGCTGCTGGTAAAGGCCGTTGATCACATTAGACCTGCCGTTGACCCAGAACGTCGGCAGCCCGTGTGTGCCGTGAAGGATCCAATCCAACTGCGGATACTGGGGATTGTAAGGCGGGATGGACGGCTGAATGATGTGCGGCGTCTCTTCCGTGCCGTTGTAAGCGACGTATGCGCCGAGTGTCGGGCTGTCCGGCAGGGAGTTGGACAAAACCGGGACACCGGCGAAGACCGCCGCCCAGGCCGCCGCGTTGGTTTGGTTGACGGAAAGCAGACCGCGTGCGGCATTTTCGTTAGGTGCCGCCGTGAACAATTGGAGCAGGCGCCAGTCGTTTGTTGGGTGTGTTCCGACGCTGCCAGCCCACGACCACCAGTTGGTCCACGAAGCCACGCCGGACTTGAGATACATCGTCTGCCACGGCGTGCCGCGATGGACACGCCCCAGCCAGCCAATGCCAGGGAACTTGTTCGCCGGGAATTTCCACGCATCACTGTTTACGACGAGGGGATCCTTTACGTAGTAATTAAAGGCATTGATACCGGCCAATTGACCGCCGCCGCCCCAAGGCTGATACCGCTCGTTCACACGGCCAAGGTTGGAATTCTTAGCTATGACTTCAGTAGAAGAGACACTTGGCGGCCGGATCTCGAGCACGTTGTTAGTACTGTTGGCATCGGTTATCAGCGGATCTGTCAGGTCGTTGATTGTGTAATGCACAAGCGGATCATTAGCCTGCCACGAGGCGCGCTTGTAAAACTTCCGGGCCGGCGTGTACGGCACTTGTTTGCGAATCAGATCGGACGGGCGCCGCGGGCGATTTTGCCCCTGAAGGAATGCCTCAAAATCCTGAATCGCCTTGTCCTTATTTCGGCCGGCGTATGGATCGCTGTTGTAGCTGCGCCAAAAACCCTGGCTGACCTGACGGTGCCCGCGCGAAACTTGAATCTGGTCAACAATACCCAGCGTGGGGCTCGCAATGCCTTGCGAAGGGTTGACGCGGTTGGTTTTCCAAAACGAGCCATCATTTAATCCACCACCCGCAAACAAACCGGCCGACCCCGGACGCTGACCACTCAACTGCGTGGTGATATCCATCGAGGTCACCATGTCGTCGAGGTTCACCACATCGACCACGCGATTCAAGTCAAGGTCGAGCAGGAAGTATTGCACACGATTTGTGATATGAAGTTTCCAGTCAGGCACGGCGAATCCGGATTCAAACACATTCGTAAACGCCCGATTTGCCGGATAAAACCGCTTCCGAGCCGTGCTATAGATCGAGTTGGTGACCGTGGTGATGGCGGCCCGCAGCGGAACCTTGAATTCACCACCCAGCCAGTTGCTCTTGAGCGTAGTGAAATTCCGATACGGACGCGAAACGAGATTAGTGATCAGTACCGGCAAAACCTGCCCGGCGCGGTTGGCGATGCCGTGATCCCACAGGCCAATCTGGTAGGATTGCCGCACGTCCATCGCCAGGCGGCGCGGATAGGTGCTGGTGTAGGAATTCCACGCCTCCATGCCGAACACGTTCGTGATGCCAAGCGTATACATTTGGTTCGTCCGCCAATTGGCACTCATCGACGGATGTATGTTGTTGATGTGCTGCTTGTTGACCTCGAGCCGACGAGAGACTTGAACGAGCGATTCCACCGAGTACTCGTTGAAATTCGGCAGCCCCTTCTTGGCCCCCACGATCCACGGCATGCCGTGAATACTTATCTCGAGATCAGTGGCCGGCGTGCCGTCGTAGAAAGGAAAACGCGGTGACCACACCACGTTGGTCAGATCATAAAAACGCTGCGGCCTTGCCCATTTACGCCAGTCATTGGTCACCTCAGCATAGTGCGAAATGAACACACCCGGTGGGCCGTTGGTGGGACTCTGGAATTTACGGAAAACCGGCCGCATGACGGTCGGCATGAACGGCCCCACCCTGCTCGCGGCAGCAAGATTAATGTGGTTGGACGTAGCATCGTAAATATTTGCCGCCAGTTGCACCAAACGGTGGATGTTGGCCGAGTAGGCGTTAGTCGGATAAATCTGAATGCCAGTGGAGACTGCATTAGTCGGGCTGAAGAAGAGGTAGTTTTGCGGGATCGGAAATTTCGGATGCCGCAACCCGGCGATGCCGATGTCCGGGTTCACCAGCGTCTCCCCAATCGAGTAGACATTGTAGGCCTCCTTGGTGGTTGCGTTCGTCAGAAACTGTGAATTTACACTGGCCCGCAGCATCGCGTGGGCGGCGCGATTGATAAACTCGTTCGCCGTCCAGTTGGTCTGGGTGTTGTAGCCAGTATGCCAGTCGTTGGCATGGTTGATGTTGATCTTGCCCCGCAACGCTGGCGCGGAGTCGACGCCCAACTGCCCAAGCAACCGGTAAAACGTGTAGCGATCGTAAGAGTCCAGCCTCTTGCGGGCACGGAAATTCCTTGGGTTCACCTCCATCGACTGGCGAAGACGACTGACGAAGTTGGTCGCCCGCATCGGCGGCTCAATGTATTGCTGGAAAGTCAGGAGTTGCTGAACGTCGGTGAAGCGGCGTGGGTTATCCGCGCCCGGCCAAGGGGCGGTCACCGGGTCAGTTCGCAGCCCGTCCTCGCTGTCCAGCATCGGCGTGTCGTTCAACACCAACGGCCCGTCGGAGTAGTCGTCCACCATGTTGAACCCAAACCGGGACGCCTCGTTAAACGGCAGTCCAAGCGATGTCACCATGCTAGCCAAGCCCTGTGGCACGTTGTCGCCCGGCACCCAGTCACGACGGGAGCCGTTGTAACGGTGCAACAGAATATCCCGGGAGTCGGAGAAGGAGAGCCGATCGGCCCGCGGGTATTCGAGACCGTTCGCGTTCACAGGGCGACCAAGCCAGTCATAGTAGTACCACCACTGGATCGGGTTTAACTGTGCGAGAAAAGCCGCCAGATTCAATTCCCACGAGCCCACACCCTGGTTGCGCATGTAAAGGTACTGGTTACCCCGGCCGCTTGGCTTGTCGAGGTTGCGCTTCATTGGGTCGCGCGCCTGATTGTGGATGTAGTTGATATCCAGCGATCGCCCGGTCGGCAGCACCATGTAAGCATAGCGACCGATGAATTTATTGGTTGGGCTGTGAGGCGCATCCGGATTGTCGAGTTCCCCAATCCACTCGGGGTCGCCGACAAAGTAATCGGTCATCAACAGACCATCCTGCCCCACGACCGGGCGGCCCTGAAAGTTGGTCACCACCTGCAGTCCAGTCGGCTCGTAGGCCCGGTTACGGTTGATATCAAGAAAGAACCGGAAGTCGTCTGTCCTGGTAAAATTTTTCGGTCGCCAGCCTAGCGCATTGGTGTCAACGAACACCGGCGGCCGAGGCAGATGCTGCAGCTTGGCCAAGTTCATCAACAAGTCGTTCTGGTTCAGCGGCTTACCGTTCGGATAAACATAACCCACGTTCGTAGCCGACAAGTTTCCTGGAAGATAACCAACGCGGTTGATGTAGTTGGTGGAAACAGACAAGCCGTAAGCCAAAGGATTCTGCGTGGTCACCATCCGGCTGACCACCTTGGAGAGCGCCTGTGCCGTGGCGGTCTCGGCCATCAACTGGGCACCAGCTTGGTCGGTGATCACCGAGACCGAGGCCCGCTCGCGACGGCTGATCGAGAGAAACACCACCGCCATCGCGGTCACCATCCCCAACATGATTAGGGTGATGACCAGTGCCGCGCCGCGTTTTGCCCTGAAAAACTTCACCGTGTCTGCCTGATCGGTATGCGCTGACGAAACAGCGTGACCTTGTTGATTTTCTGCCCTAGGAAATTCGCCTGAAATGCTGGTGCCATCTGCCTGACCTGTGCGAGAACGTCCGGCTCGATGACCGCCATCTCCACGTCAAAATACGCCGGCAACGCCCCGTAAAACCAGGCGTGCTGCTGATGGGCTGGTTCCTGCACGAGAGTGCCATCCACCGGCCGGTTGTGAAAGGGAATGAACAGCGCTTGGCCCTGAGAGTTGAGCCGCTCAAGGTTTAGGCCAAGCGGATCAGGCCAAGCGGCGGTCGCCAAGAGTTCGCGGCCATATTGGTCGAACGCCGTGATGCGAAAATGAATCACCCCGTCTGTGATCGGCTGGAACAGGCCGGAATCCGATGGCTGCGCGACAGCGGCGTCAAAGTGCAGATTAAATGCCAGCGACTTGTTGACCATCGTGGCACGTGGATCCGTCGTGTGCAGCGACCCGGCAATTCCGTAGCGACCCAGCATCCCAATCCCGTTCTCCACATTAATCACACGGAAACTCGTGATGTCGAAGCCAAGCTCGCCACGACTGGTAAAGGTGAAGTCCTGCAGCACGTTCGTCCGAAAACCCTGTGCCAGATCGGAAGCCGTGGCCTCCGCCGTCAACGCGTCGGACTGATAAGCCAACAGCAACGGCTGGGTACCCGGCGTAGGGCGGGAATGAAAGCTCTTGCTGCCGGACAACACGCGGCCGCTTCCCTGATCCATTACCGGCGGATAACCGCTCACCTCCATCTGAGACAGTTCGCGGACGATCATTTCCATTGCTGCGCGACCGCCCTCGTTGACGTCCACCTGTGCTGCGTTCTTGCGCAGGGCGCTCTGTGTCGTGTCGAACAATGCATAGAGCACGTAGATTATCATCGTCATCACCGACACCGTCACGAGCATTTCGAGCAGGGTAAATCCCCGCTTGAAGCTGGCCCGCAACGGCCTGTTGGTGGATGCGATTATCATCTACTGTGTAACGAAATTCGGTGTGCTGAACTTGTGCGGTTCAAAAAAGAAAAACGGCGAGTTCGGATGCTCCAGAAACTGCCCGGTATTCCGATCCGACATCAGCCGATTGATCTGACGATTCACCAATCGACCTGAAACCATCGAGCGAAACACGCGCTTGTTCGGCCCAACCCTCTCCTTGCCGCCAAACTCGAACACAGGCCATTCCAGCGTCAACTTGACCTCGAAAAAATTCAACTTGCGAAACCTGTTGATATTCCCAACCCCCGTGCCGTCATACCCCGCCCAATCTTCCACAGTTCGTACCGGACGCACTTCCGATGTAAGCCGATAGGAGAACGCCATCTCACGGGCAAACTCCGCATGATCAACCGCGCTGCCAGTGATCGCTCGAACCTTGGCCCGGATGTAATTGTACTCCCCGGAACGGGTGTCGACCTGCGGCCAGTTTTTCACCGTCACCGGACCCACCAGGTCGGCCTGCACCGGCATACTCAGCAGCCCGATGATCTCCGCACCTCCCGGCAGGAACAAATGGTTGTCCCCCGCCCCGGCCGGCACCGGTTCCCAGCGATAGCCCGCACGGTTCGAGGTCTCATCGATGCGGATGTAGTCAACATGGTTGGTCAGGTTATCCAGACCGGTTGCACCACTCCGGATCGCCTCCATCCAATATATCCCGTCCTGCACGATGATCGTCTCCTCGCGGTTGTCCTTCTGCACGTTGATCCCCACAGGCAATACACCGATGATGGCAACCAACGCGAACGCAATGATCCCAAGACAGATGACCAACTCGATCATCGTAAAACCGACTGCGCGCCGGAGTTGGTTTTTTGGAATCTTCAGTTTCATTTCAAGTCTTCCTCACTAGGCCATTCCTCAAGCAAGGCACGGCCTGTCATGGAGTTGATCCGGATTTGATGATGGTACGCCGGCTTGAACTGCCCGTTTTCGACTGTGTCCTCGTACCCACCGGTGACCTGCACATCCGGCCTCGACGGCCGGTAATTTCCAAATCGATCCTGCTCGTGCATCACGCTGCCTGACACCAGCGGGATGACCTCGTCGCGTCCGGACTTGAGTTGGCCGCGAGAGTTGAATCCCACCGCCGGCAACATCGCCGGGCTGCTATCTGAAATGGGAAACGGGATTGACTGCGCCTGAAATCCGCCAGCTTGGCCTGCCAGAATGATCTTGTGGGGCGCGATCAACATTCCCGATGGCAGTTTTTTCCACTCGGTCAGGTAGTTGGGAAATTTTTGGCCGGGCTGATCCCCAACCGTCCGCATCGATACGATCGCGTATCCGCTGTACTGCTTCTCAATCATGTTGGTCAGCGACAACAACCGGGGATCCTTTTTACGGGGCGGCAATTTTTCGCGGTCCACATTTCGGATGATGCTCCAGACGTTCGACGGCGTGAAAACCATGTACACGTCCGACCGGTTTCGCAGGGCAACCTGCCGGGCATAACGTAAATCCTCCAGCAATTGCCGCGCCGCCCCGGTGTTTTTGCCGGTGCGCCCCAACCCCTGCAACGCTGGCAGCGAAGTGCTCACAATGATGGACATGATGGCGATGACAACCAGCAGTTCCAACAGCGTAAACGCACTCACCCTGGTGCGCTTCGCTTGGCAAAGCGCTTTACCAAGCGCCGCTCCTTGCTGTTGTTTGTAATTCGTGTCGTCCATCACATAGGCCAAGCGGCCAGGCGTTACTGCCAACTCAACACATTGTCGTCATTGACGCCAGCGTTGCCTTTGGCGTCCGCGCTGGCCATGCCATCCGGACCAAACGACCAGACCATCACCGGGGTGTTAGCATTGTAACCTCCCTTCGTCTTGGTCAGGCCATTCAATCCGGCTCCCTTCCCTGCCGCGGAGACAGAGCCCTGACCATAAAAAGCATCAATCGTTTTACCGTCGTGATTGCCATCCACCGTCACGATGTAAGGGTTGCCCCATGGATCGCGGTAAACACCGTCCACTCCCACGCCGGGAGCCGACTCGGAAGTGGCATTCTTGGCATTCAAAAATGCCACCTTGCGTGGGTTCATCTTGTGATTGCTGTTCGAGGTGCGCCGACCGTTCCGGAACACTTCCAGTCCCTGCAGAATCGCCACCAGCTCGGCGTTGCTCACCTGATACCGGCCCGGCGACACGATCTTCGGAAGACTCTCTCCATCCTTGTTCTTCAGGATTCTCGCGCGGCTACCAGTCGAGTGCATCGTGCCGAACGTATAATCCGGTGCGGCCATGGTGAGGGACTTGGCGACCTGTGTAGGGATCGGTGACCGCGTGTACTCAGCGATGTATTGGCGAACCGCCCCGGCGATGTTTTGCATCTCAGTCTTGGCCTGAGCCTTCTTGGCAGTGTCCTTGGCCTTGCTCAACGTCGGCAAAAGCATCGCGGCCAGGATGGCGATGATCGCGATCACCACGAGCAACTCCACCAGTGTAAAACCGCGCTTGGCCAAGCGCTTGGTCTGCCGGTTAGTCTGCCGGTTAGTCTGCCGGTTAGTCTGCATCTTTTTTGACTTCATAAATTGTAAGCTCATCGTAGTTTCTTTTTGTAGTACCGGGATAGCTGTGCTTTCGGGAACGGTTCACTCTTCCAATTGCTAATCACCCACACCTCGTCACCCACCACGTACTCCGCCCAAAGGTCATACTGCTGCACATTGTTCACTGGCCCGCCGGAAACATACCGCCACGGGTTGACCCCCTTGGCCACCTTGCCGAGGTATCGCACTGGATGGTCGTCTCGGCTCAATGGCCAAGGCGACGGAACACATAGGACATGCACTTCATCCGAGTGATGGTTCTTATGGCCGTGCCCCTCGTCATCTTCGTCATGCTCCTCGCTGATGTGGCGGACGTTCTCCGGGCGCGGTTCATAAAACTTCTTCAACTCGCCCTCGGTCTTACTGGCATTCACGAATCCCTCCACGCCAAAGTGTTCCTTGATCAATTTGGGATCCATCGCGTTCCCTGACATGGGATCCCTGAACGTCCTCCGTGTGGGACTGTAAAGCGCACCGGTCAACTCGTAATAAAGCCCATTGAGGATCGGCGTGTCTGGGTTGTCGGGTGGGTAGTGGCCAAACTTCTGCTTGTATGCCTCGATGGCTGTCTCGATCGCGGCCAACTCCGCCTTCACGCGGGACTCGGTTGCCTTGCGGCCCGCCGTACCGCTCAGACCCACCACGAGTGACGCGAGAATCGCGATGATCGCAATGACCACCAGCAACTCGATCAGCGTAAATCCGTCTTTTCGTTTCG
>PVBE010666231.1_pt1 | contig 11455 bp, 10 predicted proteins | sample 1631181 | NCBI WGS metagenome assembly PVBE01 (sample SAMN08397723, study PRJNA350692) | Marine metagenome, whole genome shotgun sequencing project. | isolation source: water | place: Pacific Ocean | collected 2012-04 | reverse complement strand
CTCTTCTTGCAACATGATTAAGCCATTAGCAACATCTGGGCAATAGGTACACCATGTAGCGGTAAAGTTCTCAGCAAGAACCTTTCTAGGGGCAGCTTCCACAGTTTGCGAAATACACATACCGAGTGCGGATACGGCTATTAGTTTTACAAAATTCATTTTTTCTCTCCAATTCTTATTCATCATCCCATTGCAATTCTGGATCCAATTGATATGGATACGTAGTCGAACCACTATCTGTTAGTTCACTTACAAGCACAAGCCAAGTGTCACCACCCCAAAAATGACACAAACCACTAACGCAATCTATATTAAAAATGTTATCCATCACGCTACCTTCAGTTGTTGTATAAATAGCCATGAGTGGTGTTGGGGAAACTTCATATGAAATATGATTGTCTTGCCAACAGATATTCCCCTCCCAAGTTCTTCCATCACCATGAATGTCGTACGTAACTGAACGGTCTGTAGTGATATCACCAAAACGAGGGCCACGATTTCCTAGGATTGGATATTCCGAAGAGCCAGAACACTTCCACTCCTTTGATTTTCGTTGTCCAATTAACGGAATAGAGGCATAAGATACATGACATCCCTCACCACCTTCTGTTAAATCTACTTTCAACCCACTTTCCTCATCCCCATCCCCATCCCAGTACACATCACTCGGAATGTCTCTTGCCTCATAGTCATACTCACTGTATGCGGACACGTTTGGATTTGGTTCGTTATCAGAAATAATTAAATCCGGCGTGTACAGATTTTCCATGATACAAAGCGAATGTATATTCGCAGTATTATTAGCTTCTTTGTTTTCAGGACCTCTTGCTTTAATTTCTTGCCCGTTGTAGTCGAGACGATTAACAATTCCAGGTGTTGGATATCGCTCATCGTGACTTGCGCCCCATGTTATCCAAGCTGAATGTAACGATTTTTCTCTTGATGCATCTTTTTGCACCATTGCAGCTTCGCGTGCACGACCTAGGGCTGGCATTAAAATACTCAATAATAGAGCAATAATGGACATCACAACGAGCAATTCAATCAAAGTAAATGCACGTATTCGTTTTTCTTTTGGCAGTAGTAGCATATCAAGAGCTCCTTGTCCTGACTATACAACAATTTGGGGCCTATTCAAACCAAAAGAGGCTTAAAACAAAAAAAAATTGCCATTCAATGGAGTGTATCCGTCTTGTCACTATATAAATCAAGATAAAAGTCGATTGTCGTACGCCCATCGACCTGACGTTCACGACCGTGAAGGAACCCAAACGAGTCAAAAAGTTTAATCGCCGGAGAGCGTTCTATTCTAACATCAAGCACTACCTTCAAGAACTGTTTCTCTTTACAGAATTCAATTGCGTGCAACATCAGTTGCGTGCCAATACCATTACGACGATAGGAATCACGAACTCTGAGCCGCCGAATTTCGGCAGAGTTGTCATTGAGTCGTTGCACGCCAATCATCCCTACAATCCACTCTTCGTATTGTGCTACCCAAAATCCGCTGTCTTTACATTCAAAATAACCTGCCACCAAGTAATCCAAATCAGCACCAGTATCGTTTTCGCGCGTCTGTCCCTCGAGACGACTTTTCTCAAACAGTTCACGCAAGATAGCGATATCTTCATCAACAGCTACTCGAATAGCCATCCCTGCAGAATGAAATGTATCTTGTGGTTTACTTTCTTGCATAAAAGTTCAATCCAATTCGTAAAACGTAAGCACCTCGCTCAACGTATCAAACACAGCAACAGTGTACACAGACGCACGGTGTAACGCACCAGGATTAATACAACGCGTGTTATTGACTATTTCATCGCGCTTTTCGTGCGAATGGCCATGTACAACTATGTCAATGTTTCCATCACTGAGAAATTCGTGATACTTCGCTATATCGTCCCCATGCAAAAAAGCGATTCGTTTTTCGTCTACCTCAACAACCCCAGCAGGATGCAACACATCAAGCCCAAGTGATACTGCGTACTCATGTAGATGTGAAACAAAATCACAATTGCCAAATACCATACTTACGTTATTGCCTGCAAGTTCATCTAACACTTCGTGGGTTTCGATATCACCCGTGTGCAAAACACGATCACATTGTTTTCTTCCAAACAACTTCATTGCTTCACGCGTTCGAAGCCACTCACCATGTGAATCTGAAATCAATCCAATCAACGCCACGAAGATCCTGGTCTTGCATATTGCACGACCCATTCCTTATATTCACGTTCCATTTCAATTGGATCATCGGTAAAAGCAAACATCCAGCCACCATGCGGTTCACGCAACGTTCCATGCAATGCCCTCGACAAAATCTCAGTCAGTAAGGGTAAATATTTTCCGTCTTCATACTCAATAATAAAACTCGTTAACGCCCAAAGTTGAGCGTAGTACCCAAGCAGCGTTGCTCTGCCTGATGCAAGCAAAGAAGATGGGTCAGCATTTATCAGAGAGTCTAAGGAATCAAGACTATTTGCAGAAACTAGTTTTCGAAGAGTAGAAAGTCGATCCCAATTACTTGCAGGCATGAACTTTGTTTCTCCACTTCGAATTCGAAACCCTTCCATCCATGTTCCGATGCCCTCGTCGAGCCAAGTCGGCAAGCAATCTTTAAATACTGCCTCAGCATATTGGTGCCAACCCTCGTGGGCTGCAATTCGTAGTGTTACTCTGCTTCGACCACGTTTATCCAAATGGTACAACACGCCAGTGCCATCAACAGTTAATCCACCTCGACCAAGTGAAAACCATTCCTTCGCTTCGCGACCAAGCATTTCTTGCAACTTACGCTGCCACTGTGTTTCGTTTTCGAAAATAAAAACATCGATTTGTTTATTAGGGTAGGGGAGTATCCCGAAGACAGTAGTGTAGTGCTCAAGCAAATCATTGTAAAAGTCGGGAAGTGAATCGACAATGTGAGGAATTGGAATTGTCGTTCGTATGTTCCAATGCGGCATCACAAACTGCACGCCTTCAGCACCACTAAAAGTCCATTTGTTTTTTGTTACGTTTGTCAATTCTGCAACTGCTGGGCTCGAATGCGCTTTGACCGTTTTGTCACGAGAGCAACTACAAAACGCGAACACAATAATCAAGATGCAACAGTATTGAATCTTCATTCGAATGCCGCCTTAGCTGTTGAAAGCTCAGTCTCGCACTGCGCAAGCATATCTCTTGTTTCTTGAACAACATGTTCCGGTGCGTTATTAACATACGAATCATTTGCAAGACGTGCCTTAAAGCCGGCCACTTTCTTTTCAAGCGCTTCTATTTCTTCAGTAAGACGTGTGTTATTTTCTTCTGCCTCTGCCTCATCAAACATATCTGCTAACAAGATAGTCTTGCCATCTAGTAGAACTGCAAACCCCTCACTCGAAGGAGTAATCTGATTTAAAACACCAACCCCAGCAAGTGAACTGATAATGCGTGTATGCTCCAAGGTTGTCTCGTACAATTCTTCTGGAACTAAGAGTTCAATCCTTCGCTTTGAATTAACATTCTGAGATGCTCGGGCTCCTCGGATTGCAACAACAAGTGATTGCGCATTTTCAAAGGACGCAACTGTTTCTGTATCAATCTTTAACCCAGTAAGGTCGGGCCAAGATGATGTTGCAGCAAGGGAATCTGTACTCAACGCTATACCCTCAACAGTACCCTTTGAAAATGAATGAATATGAGGCCAAATTGCTTCAGTTACGAACGGACAAATCGGGTGCAGCAGGCGAGTAATGACATCAACGATTGTGAGTAACACACGCTGCTGATGCGGACAGTTCTTTACAGTTGGTTTAATTGCTTCAAGGTACCAGTCACAAAAATCGCGCCAGAGCACATCGTACATTGCCTCGACAGCTGCACTGAATTTGTACTCTTTCAGAGCTATGTCAATTCGTTGGGCCGCGTCTTCAAGTCTTGATAACATCCAATAATCAACTGGCTTTAGGTCTGCGGCGGAAACTGTTTCAGAAGGAGTTGAGATATTTAATAACGCAAACCGACAAGCATTCCAAAATTTATTTGCAAAATTTCGACCGACATCAAAGCGGGAAGATGTATTCATAGCAAGCGGAGTTTTTTCACAGTCGGTCACCTCACCACTAAGAATTCCATACACAGTCGCCATTTTCTTAGAAGAATCAGTTGGACATTCTTGAATCGGTGCAGGAACCTGAAGTCCTGCCCGAGAAGTTACACACTTTGGCTCAAACGATGCCCCAGTGTAAGGACAAATTACATCAACACTCAAACGAACATCTTGCGTTCCAGTTGTAAGTTGTGCCATTGTGTACCGGAGCGCATCGGCACCATGTGTTGCAATAATGTCTCGAGGATCGACTCCATTTCCCGTGGATTTACTCATCTTTTGACCAAAGCCATCTTGCACTGTCGGATGGATGTACACATCGTAGAAGGGGAGAGTTCCATTTTGAAAGTACCTGTTGAACATGACCATTCTGCTCACCCACAAAGTAATAATCTCTCTCGCAGTACAAAGAACGCTTGAGGGGTTGAACTTTTCAAGCAACCCTTTCGTTTCAGGGAATGCATCTGGATTAGGCCAACCCATTGTTGAAATCGGCCAAAGCGCTGAACTAAACCACGTATCAAGTACATCGTCGTCACGTTCAAAACCTGCAACTTCAATTTCATGTTCTATGTTTTCGTGTCCACCAGAAATACAAAGATAAACGGTAGTTACGTTTTCGGCTTCGTCAAATTCCTGCGTGGATGCAATTGCCTCACTCTGCGCGTGCGGCCAAACCAAAGTTTCATCTGCCGAAAACACTTTTGACCAAACGGGTATTTGGTGTCCCCACCAAAGTTGCCTTGAGATACACCAGTCGCGGAGGTTTTCGTGCCACGCCTGAAAGGAGTGCGCGAATCGCTCAGGATAAAACTTTAATTCGCCATCCCCATCTCGCTTCCCAGCATCTCTTACGGGAGCAGTGCCATTGTATTGTTCAGGAGAAAGAGAACGTAACGCTTCGTTGCAGAGACGATCATCCGTTACTCGAACGTACCACTGGTCACTCAAATATGGCTCGACAGGAACGTGACTTCGGTAACTGTGCCCGACACTGTGCGTATATTCTTTATCGCCATCGTACAAATTGTTTTCCTTGAACCATGAAATAATTGCAGCGCGAGCATCTTCACGTGTCATGCCCACAAACTTCTTGCTTTCATCGCTCGAATCATCCCAGCCGTGCTTATCGCTGATTGATGCATCGGGTGCCATAATGTTGATAACTTGCAAATCATGTCGAAGTCCAATATCCCAATCATTGGGGTCATGGGCTGGTGTTACTTTCAAGAAACCAGTTGCGTGTTCAGCTTTAGGATCATCCGTTCCCTGCATGACAACGTACTCGTCTTCGACAATTGGAATAACTCTGCCAACTATTGGCAATCGGATCGATTTGCCTCTGAGTGCTTTTGCGCGCGGATCATTTGGATTCACCGCAACAGCACTGTCACCAAGCATTGTTTCTGGTCTCGTTGTCGCAACTGTAATAAACCCCGAACCATCCTCGAGTGGATACCGAAGATAGTACATATGCCCTACGACTTCTTCCATTTCAACTTCGTCGTCTGCAAGTGCAGTAAGCGTTACAGGATCCCAATTCACGAGACGCTTGCCACGGTAAATGAGATTATCTTTATAGAGTTTGAAGAACGCTTCGCGTACGGCAGCGGCACAAACATCATCCATTGTAAAACGAGTACGGTCCCAATCGCAGGAACAACCAAAAAGACGCAACTGTTGAAGAATTGTTTCCTCATACTCATCTTTCCACGATTGGACACGCCCAACAAATGCTTCCCGAGTAAAATCTGTTCGTTTCTTGGCTTCTTGCTGCATCAATCGCTTTTCAACAACGGATTGCGTAGCGATACCCGCATGATCGGTTCCGGGCATCCAAAGGGTCGCGTCACCTTTCATCCTATGCCAGCGAATAAGTATATCTTGCAACGTTCCATCCAATGCATGACCAACGTGTAGAGCAGAGGTCACATTTGGAGGGGGAATAAGGATGCAAAATGGATTTCTCCTGTCATTAGCGTCACAATGTCCAATTTTATAAGTATTCCAACGAGTTAAAATTTCTGCCTCAACGTCCGTGGGCGCGTATGATTTGGGGATGGTATCTTTAGATATAGCCATGTCACTCATATCCCGCATGATACCCGCGCTTTTGCTTGCCGTAGTTGCTACGGGATGCGGGAAAAGCGAATCATCTCATTCTCCAACAATTACAGTAAAGCAACGCAGTGCTGCGATTGAAGCAGCAATGATCTATCTTGATAATGGAAAATATATTGAATCACTCGCAATCATGAAATCCTTGATTGCAAAAGCTCCTCATACACCACAAGTACAAGAATCGTACGCCCTCGTCCTTCTAGCACATGCTGATGATCTAGAAAAAAACGCTCAGTTAGAACAAGCAAACACTGCTCGCAACCAAGCACTTACCGCATACATGGCAGCCTGCAAGCATTCGCCGAAACCTGAGCTCTTACTTCTTTCAACTGCTCAACTTGCACATATGCTTGGCGAAGATAGTATCGCAATTCAATTTTACAAACGAGCTCATGTTGAAAATCCACAAGATTCTCGCTCTTCCTTCTTTATCGCTCAAATGAATATGTTGGCAAAGAATTGGGATAAGGCAGATCTCTGGATTCAACGTAGTTTGACACGAGATGCTAGAGAGCCCTTTGCTCTTTTAAGTTCTGCACTAATTAAAGCAGAACTTGGTAATCTTGAAGAAGCAGTAATACTTGCGAAAAAGGGGTGTGCAATTCGTCCGAAAGATTTTAATTTACGTCTTCTACAAGCGAGGGTTCTACGAATTGCGCTCAAGCCAACCCACGCACTAGAAATCCTTGCAGCACTGCCAGAACCACTTCGTTCGAGCAAAATTGCAACTGAAGAACGTAAACAATGTGTGCGTTTACTTGAGGAGAATAACCAATAAACTCCTCAGTTCCATTATTACTCATGATTGCAGCACTCTTGCTCCTACTTGGTGTTCTCGCTATTGCCTCCATTATTCTAATTGCCTCAAAATGCTGCCATAAAATGCACATTAGGCGTGAGTCTCAAGAACAAAAAGAAGACGTAGACCCTTGGACTGAAGCTGGAATTAGACACCAAGAAGAACATTCTGAACATTAAATAGTCTATTTCCGTACTTGAAAGAGTGGTATCCATCACTGAGCCTCAAGAAGACACGTAAAAGTGCCGATTTGAGTGAAATCTCTCTTTACGCTTTACAAAGGACCATTTCAGTATGAATATTCGATTCCTGCACACCTCGTTCCTATCCCTTTTTCTTCTTGCAACACTTACGCCAGTAGCACTCGCGCAAACAAACAGCACAGCGCAGTGGTCTACGAAGGTTTGGAGTGCTGCCTCTGGAGGCAATTGGGATACTGTTGGAGAATTATTCAGCAAGATTCCTGGTGGTGATGATGCCGTTATCATCGACTTTAAAGAACAACTTGCAACGTATAAACATAACCGCACCTCTGAATCAGAAGCGACGAATAAATCGAGAGAAGAAGCACTGGAGAAAATGAACTTTCAGTTTGAAAACGGCAACATTTTACAAGCGATGCAATCAGCGGTAAACGCACAAACACTGAGCAACTCTCTTGATGACATTATGTACAACGATGATGTCCAAAAAGTACTCGCCAAAGCACAGCAAGAAATTAACTCCTCTGACAAAAAGAAGAATGTTTTAACAACGCAGACATTACTTTATTATTTGAGAACTTTTTACGAAGGAACCTCCAGGCGGGATTTATATGACCTCTGGAATGACCAACTTGAGAATGTCGCATTACATGTCTCGCTCCTAAGACAATATGCACCAAAACACTTGCATGCATTATTTGCTGAACGCGCAGAAATACTTGGAGACGAACCACCAGAAGAGTACAACGATGAAGTTGCCGACAACTGGGTCGAGCGAGTCAGTGACATTGACAAAAGCATGGTTATTCGATCTCTGGAAACTGCTGTAAACGAACACATAAGTGGAATTTCTTGGGAGACACTCATAGAAGGGGGCCTACAGGCCATTCGAAAACTTGGCAATATCCCAGTCATTGATGAGACTTTTCAAAATGCATCCGAATCAAAGAAACAAAGGAATTGGCTCTTAAGTGTGGACGAAGAACTAGAAAGCTACAAAGAATACCTACAACACATTTCTGGCAAAAGGTGTCTCAAACAGATACTTGAGCGTTTATTTTCCTCAAACACTATGCAACTCCCAGAGGGGATGATTTTGCGGGAGTTTGGCGACGGTGCAATGAGCAAGTTGGATAAGTACAGCTCAATTATCTGGCCCAATGAGTGGCGAAATTTTCAACAACAAACTGAGGGGCGGTTTGTGGGCGTTGGCATCGTTATTCGTGAAAATCCTAATGGCGAGATTATTGTTGTAAATCCCATTGAAGGCACGCCTGCCTATTATGGTGGCGTTCAGCCAAATGACGTTATTGTTTCGGTTAACGGAACCTCTGCGAGTGGATGGTCGTTAAACGACGCAGTAGATCGAATTACAGGTCCTAAAGGAACTTTCGTCAATATGACACTGCGAAGACCAAATAGCGAAGAACCTGTAGAAGTCATGCTCACAAGAGATAATATCAAACTCCATTCCGTTCAGGGATGGTGGAAAAAGGATCTCGATGAGGACGGACAGCCGAACTGGGATTGGTACATCGATCGAGAGAATAAAATTGGTTACATAAAATTAACTACTTTTTCTGACGAATCCTATACCGATATGCTCTCTGCAATTCGTGCATTAGAAACTGATGGCATACCAAGTGGACTCATTTTAGACCTTCGGTATAACCCAGGTGGCCTCTTGCCTATTGCCCGTCAGATTTCGAATCTGTTTGTAAGTTCGGGCACAATCGTCAGTGGAGAAGCAGCAAGTGGTGAAGAGTTGTTCCGTATGCGAGCAAGATCGAATCGAGCATTTTTATCAGGTTGGCCTGTTGTCATCCTCATTAATCAGGGATCAGCAAGCGCAAGCGAAATTGTCGCAGGATGTGTGCAGGCACATGATGCCGGTATCATTGTTGGGCAACGAAGTTGGGGAAAGGGAAGTGTACAAACAGTGCACTCTATTACTTCTGAATCAAATGTAAAATTGACAACGCAATATTATCGTTTGCCTTCACATGATGGGGGAAAAACAAAAGGGCGGCTTGTCCATAAACGCAGAGGATCAACAGATTGGGGAGTCATACCTGATGTCGAGGTCAAAATGTCTCCAGATCAAATTACAAAGAGCAATGAACTCCGACAAAAAGCGGACATCATTCTTATCGATACCGAATCAGATAAACGTCCTGATATCCAAACACTCATTACGGAAGGCATTGACCCGCAGCTCGAGACAGCACTCTTGCTCCTACGAGCAAATGCGCTTTCTCGAACGGTTGCTGACTACCGAAGAGCCAAACTCGACTAACTAGTGTGTTTTTCGCTATCATCGTGAAATGCTTATTCAAACTATTGCTCTCGTCTCGATGCTGCTTGCGCCATCACCTGACCATCGCTTCGGACTTACAGAGGCAATGCCTCGAATCGACAACACTATTCGCCTTGGTTCGTACAATATGCTTAACTTCTTCGACCAAGCAGACGACCCGTCTCTGGATGGGGAATACGATGACTTTGGCGACAACCCAGGACCAACTTCTCAAGCAAGGTGTGAAGAACTTGCAAAAATTATCCGAGAACTTGATGCCGATGTTCTTGCCTTACAAGAGGTAGAAAGCCTAGAAGCACTCGAATGGTTTAATCAAGAATACTTAAGTGAGATGGGCTACAAATACGTAGTCTCAGAAGAAGTTGGCTACTACAGGGGCATAGAGCAAAGTCTACTTAGTCGCTTCCCTGTCAAAGATATTAAGGTCTGGAAGAACACCGATTTAACTAAATTAGAACGCCTCGGTGGTGGTTGGACTGAGGTTCCTTCGGATATAAAAGAAATTGAATTTCAACGCAGTCCACTTTGCGCAACAGTCACTTCACCAGAAGGATATGAATTAACTGTTTTTAGTATTCATCATAAAGCGGGACGAAACGCTTGGCACCGTGAACTTGAAGCGTTGCAAATCATGGACTATATCGGGAAAATGACGCAACAAAATCCCGACAGAAACATTGCTGTCATTGGTGACTTTAATGCGCAACCTTGGGAAAAATCCGTTCGGGTCTATTTACGCAATGGCATGACAGACGCACTCGCACATCGTGCAAAAAATCTAAAGTGGGGAGACACCTCTCCTTTACGCAAAACGCACACTTCAAACCGTTTGCTCGATTTTATTATGCTCAATACCGCAGCGCTTGGCGAACTTGTTATCGATAGCGGTTTCGTACTTGGCTCAGCGCACCCAGAATACGACTGGCGAAACGATCCCATTCCGTCAGGGTACTCTTCTGACCACTGCGCAATTGCTGTTGACATGGTTCCACGAGAAGGTGCTGGCGAATCTGTTCGGGGAGCTCAATGGCCACCTCGAGCAACCGAAACTGCACTTCGAGCAACCCAACAAGCCCAAGTTGTTCCATCAGTTGGTGGCGGCTCCTCATCTGAAAGTTCCGAGACAGTTTCACCTGATATCGCACCTTTTCTTGCATCAAAAAGCAGCAAGGTCTTTCATAATTCGGACTGTGGAAATGCTGCTCGTATCAGTGAAAAGAACAAGGTCGGCTATCCTTCATTCGAAGATGCCCAAAACGCAGGTAAGCGACCCGCAAAATGCTGCAAGCCAACAGCTAAATAGTTAACCCTCTGTTAATAAACGTTGTACTTCTTGTACATCTTTGTCGCCGCGACCCGAAAGATTAATGAGAAGATTTTCCTTGGAAGGCATTTCTTTTGCAACTCTCAAAGCGCAAGCAACTGCATGAGAGGACTCGAGCGCTGGAATAATGCCCTCGGTTTCGCAAAGAAGCTGAAACGCTTCAAGTGCTTCCTTATCATCCACAATTTGATACTCCACACGTCCCTCATCTTTCCAAAATGCGTGCTCAGGACCAACTCCCGGATAATCCAAACCCGCAGAGCACGAATGAACATCTTGCGTTTGCCCATCCTTGTCTTGTAAAACATAACTCAGTGAACCATGCAGGACTCCTGGTGTGCCAAGGCATAGCGGCGACGCGTGTTCACCAATTCCAAGTCCTACGCCACCGGCTTCTACGCCAACAAGACGCACATCATCCTTAATAAATGGCGCAAAGATACCAGCTGCATTTGAACCCCCACCAACACATGCAACGATACAGTGAGGAAGTTTTCCAAACTGCGCAACACACTGTTCCCGAGCTTCATTGCCAATCACCTGTCAGTTCACCAAAGACAACCGCTGATTCAAGACAACGACCAGACATTGCAACATCCAT
>PVBE010031330.1_pt1 | contig 11457 bp, 11 predicted proteins | sample 1631181 | NCBI WGS metagenome assembly PVBE01 (sample SAMN08397723, study PRJNA350692) | Marine metagenome, whole genome shotgun sequencing project. | isolation source: water | place: Pacific Ocean | collected 2012-04 | reverse complement strand
TTTCTATTAAAGTCAAATCGCGCTATTTTTTCATCCCCTTGACTTAAAAATTTTGAAATAACGTCCAAGCGAGGGATGTAGGCCAACAATGGATTACTACCTAGTACCCGTTTTTCTTCAGCGTCAAGATCCTTCTCAATACCTTCTAACAATTCTTGAATGGCAGCCTGTTGATTCTTGGTTCCCGTTTCAAAGCCACCTGCGCGATTTACCGCATTTAGTACACAGCCCAACAACTTTGGTTTTACGTCTTCGGGAATCTTCTTTACCCATCTCAACAGCCGCGGCATCCCAAATACAGATATTTTGTCTGGAATAGTTACGGTCATATAATATGAACAAGCCCTCAACATCGCCTGTGTAAGGAACATCTTATTCGGTGGGCAGTCAACTATGACATAATCAAAATCATCAGATGCATTGAGCATATTGAGGCAATAAAAGAAAAGTTCCGATTTATTGCGATCATCATCGGTAATCGCTTGAATGACCGCAATATCAAGATTATCCACATCGAATGAACCTTTGATGATTTTTAAAGTTGAAGGTGCATAGATATCAGGAATTGAGTCAACGTAATTGTTGAATTTTACTTTCTTGATTTTCGCCCATTTGGATGGCGACACAAGGTCATATATGGTGGAATCGGTCTTACTTACCTAGCCAAGATCAAAACCAACTGCTAATGATAAACTACATTGCGGGTCAATGTCGATAAGCAAGACCTTTTTTCCCTTTTTAGCGAGATAGTAACCGAGCAGGCACGACATGGTAGTTTTTCCAACCCCTCCTTTATAATTTGCAACACATATTGAACCTGCATGTTTCTCAGACCTCAATTCATCTTTAATTTTCACGAGCTTATCTGGTATCTCCATGATTCTACTACTTTGGGTCTTCTGCACTCAAACTAACCCGCCTACATTTGCGTTGGGTAAAGGTAAGGAGAGTTGAACGAAACAACCTTAGGCATTGTTCACATCCCTGGAAAGATCGGATGCGGGATAATAGAAAAGAGAAACATTGTACTTTCCCAAAAGCTCCGCAAAGGTCCGTTTTGACAGCCCCACCAGATCGGCAGCCTGCCCGAGCGAAAGTCTGCCTTCTTCGTAAAGCTTGGATGCCAAGGTCATGACGATCTCTCTTTCGTCCAAGTTTATGGAATCGGGGATATTAAGAATCAGCTGCTTCATACGTTAAAGATACGGTTTCCTCGTTCTGCGTTAAAACGGATTCAATACCGGATCCTAAAATCCTGTTTGACCTGTCCTTCATGCAGAAAAACAATTCCCAATTGAAAAAGATCCAAGGTAACCGTAACGCGTGGATGTTGCCTTATGTTTCCCCATGCCTCGGCCATGCCTCTGCTCCAATAAATATCATCAAAAAGGAGAATGGAATCGGAATGGCATTTTTCCAGGCATTGCCCGAAGTAGCATATGGTCGGTTCTTTTCGGTGGTTACCGTCAATAAAGGCCCAGTCGAGTTTTTCTATGGAAGAAAGATAAGCAGGGAGCATGTCGTCAAAGTTTCCTTCAATGATATCTGAGTTGATGTTGGCCTGTTGAAATTGCTGCTGCGCGATGGCCGCGGTGTTCGGGCAACCCTCAAATGTTGTCAATTTTCCTTGAGGGTTTCCAAGTGACTGATACAGACTTCCGATGCCGAGTGAGGTGCCCAATTCTATCATTGTTTCGGGCCGGAAATGTTTGGAAAGACGAAAAAGCAGCTTTCCCCATTTTCCCGCCTTTGCGGAATTTCTCGCTATATCAGCAACTTTTCTCTTGCCGGAACTATTGACCGTTGAACCCGCACCGAGGTCGGTCACTGCGATCACATCCCCCCGTGCAAGAAGCTGCCTTCTGATGTTTTCCACAATGGCATATTCCTGATGAACGGTGCGGTCGTAAACGACCCTGTCCAAAAGCTCATAAACGAAAGGGGAATGAGTGCCGTGCCGGTTCTTCGCCTTTGAGAGGTGTTTCACGTACTGCCCGACTCTCCACAGAGAAGAATTCATCGGGCGAAATTAGCAGGTTGGCGATGGTTTTGGGACTGTCTGTGAGTAAGTTTGTTGAACGTGACAATTGACATGAGTCGGATTTACCTGTTTCCTTTTATTCTGCTTCCATTTTTCGCGTTCGGGCAAAGTATCACTTCGGGCCCTGTTGTCGGTGGGGTGACACCCGAATCGGCCCGTATTTACATCCGTACCGATCTGCCGACCGCATTTGACATTGAATTGGACACGCTCTCGGATTTCGGAACATCGTTCCTGGTTTCGGACAGCACCCGGTCAACGCGCTTCAACACTGTAATTGCCGAGGTTGGGGGATTGGAGCCGCTCAAGAGATACTATTACCGCTACCTGATCGGGGGACAGGCACCGGATTCGGTCTATACGTTCACATCGTTCCCGGAGGTCGGGAGTCCCGGTCATTACAGGATTGGCGTGGGTTCGTGCAACTACTTCGAGAATTTCCCACTGTTCGGACATATAAAGGCGTTCGACCCCATGTTGTTCGTCCATCTGGGCGATTGGCGGTATGCGCCCAGCACCTTCGGATGGGATTACAACCTGCATCCCAACCTGATCGCGGATGCGTTCGAGTTCCGGTATGACGATGCCAACATGAGCGGCTATGTGCTCAACAACACCGCCATCGACTATGTGTATGACGATGCCTACTGCCACAATGGGAACCAGGGTGCGACCCATCCGCATATAGAGGAGGTGCAGCTCGGTCCTGATTCTGTATTCTACGACCTGCAGACCGTTCATTTTGATGAAGGCGTTATTCCCGGTGCGATAAAAGGATATTTCGACCATTTTCCGGGTTACGGGGCGGTCGATACCTCCATCGGCATCCATCATTCCTTCATATTGGGCAACATCGAGTTCTTCATGCTCGACCTGCGGAACCCGGCCACGCCCCAGCACGACCCGTTCATCTATCATCCTGAGACCAACACCTATACGTTTGAGCCCGGTCCGGACCATTCGCTCATGTCTGCAGGGCAACGGCAGTGGCTGTTGGACGGGCTTCAGAATTCCACGGCCGATTGGAAGGTGATCGGCAGCAGCGTGATGTTCAACAGGCGGTTTACAGAGTTCATGGATTTTGCCATAGAGGCCCAGGTGCTTTCCCCCTCTATTATCGAATACGCCTCGAGCCTGGCCTATTTCTGGAATGCCTACCCGGCAGACCAGGAGACCCTGCTTGATTTTATCGGAGACAACGATATCCGGGATGTGATAGTCATTTCAGGGGACAGCCACAGTTCCATGGTGGATGATGGCACCAATGCCGGGCTTCCGGAACTGAGCGCCAGCGGTCTTACCTCAGAGGATGAGGGTTACCTGAATTACCAGCTTGATTCCATCATGGACCTCGTGGGGTTTGAGTATGGCACCCTTGATTCCCTGTGGAACGGTGGCGGCAACGGGGTTGATAATGAGAATTTCTCCGACAGCTACGGGACAATGGAATTCACAGGCAAGGACCACGTTCGGCTATGTGCCATGGACGAACTGGGCCAGGAAATGGGCTGCGTGCTAGTTTATCATTCAACCAATCCATTGGGGGGAAGGTCTCTGGTGCAGCCATCGACAGAACGGTTTTTCGTAGCATTCCCCAACCCCGCCAAAGATGAACTGAGGATCGAATTCAGGAACGGACACCGCCCGTCCGTCTCAGCACGGATGCGATTACACACGATACGGGGGAGGCTGGTCCGGTCCTGGGCCGGCAACCGGATACGTGACAGAATGAGCATTGACCTCAGATCCCTCGGTACGGGCGGTTACACGTTGAGCTTTACAGATGAGGGAGCAACGGATACGCGCACAGTAGTGGTCGGCCGTTAGCCTTTTGCCGGCATGTGTACATCCAATTGCGGGAACGGGATGGTGATACCTGCTGCATCCAGCGCTTCCTTACCGGCTTCGTAAACACCGAAATACACATCCCAATAGTCTTCTGCCCTGCAATGCGGATGGACCGCCAGATTCACCGAGCTGTCACCCAATTCCATTACGCCCACGAATGGTGCGGGTTCCTGTAGGACCTTCGAGTGATCGCCCATCACCTTCAGCAGCACTTCGCGGGCATCCTTGATGCTGGACCCGTAGGATATTCCCATGACCAGGTCAACACGCATCTTGCCCAGGGTCGAGTTGTTGGTAATATCGCCATTGGAAAGGATCCCGTTGGGGATTATCACCGTTCGCGTGTCAGGGGTGGTGATGATGGCAACAAACATCTGGATCTCCTGAACCCAGCCGACATGCCCCTGGGCCTCTATAAGATCGCCCACCTTGTACGGTTTGAAAAGAAGAATGAGCACACCCCCTGCGAAATTGGCGAGTGTACCCTGCAATGCCAGACCCACCGCCAGACCCATGGCACCTATAATGGCGATGAACGAGGTGGTTTCAATGCCCACCATGCCCGCAACTGAAATGACCAGCATGATCTTCAGCCCGATTCCGACCATGCTTTTGAGAAACGGCTGCAGACTTGTATCCACATGGCGTTGGTCGAGCACCTTACCGACCAGACCGACCAAACGGTTGATGACCCATATACCGATAATGAGGACCCCCAATGCCGATACGATCGTAGGGGCGTACCCGATGATCATTCCAATAACCTTTTCCGTATAGACGTTCAATGCTTCTGTGTTCATGGTCTGTTTTTTTGTTGATGGTCAGAGGCGGAAGAAATACGAATATCCTGGAAGTGTCGGTCTGCAAAAAGGCCAGCGCATGGTATTTTCACGTCTGACAACCACGACCGTTGGCCCGCGTTGTTAACTTTATCTCCACGATCTTGGAAAGACCACCTATCAACCTACCATGAAGAAAATCCTACTTCTGCCCGTCTTTTCGTTGGCATTGACGGCCTCTGCGACCATCCATCCTGTGGGCCCAACGCAGTTCTATGTGTCACCCAATGCGCTGTATGTGGCGGGTGTGGTGCAGACAGGGGACACCATCGACATTGACGCGGCCACCTATACGGGAACCGCGTGCCTGGCGGCATGGCAACCCGACAACCTGTATATAAGGGGTGTGGGCGGAAGACCGCATCTCGTGGCGGCAGGGGCATACATTCTCGGCAAAGGGATATGGGTCTTTGTCGGGGATAATATTTCGGTGAACAACATTGAGTTCTCAGGAGCTGCCGTCCCTGACCATAATGGAGCGGGCATCCGATTGGACGGCACGGGGATGACTGCACGCTATTGCTATTTCCATGACAATGAGAACGGTATCCTGACCTCAAACCCGTATGCAGGTGACATTGTGATAGAGTATTGCGAATTCGCCTATAACGGATATGGTGACGGATTTACACACAACTTATACATAGGCCATGTGCATTCGCTGCTTTTCACATATAACTACTCGCATCATACCGATGTGGGTCACAACCTTAAGTCGAGGGCCGATGAGAATTACATTGCCTACAACCGGATCATGGATGAGGAGACGGGGAATTCGAGCAGATTGATCGACCTGCCCAATGGTGGGTTGGCACTGGTTGTCGGTAATCTGCTTATGCAAGGCGTTGATGCAGAGAACAACAACTTGCTCGGATACGGATTGGAAGGTCTGAGCAACACGCCACCGCATGAACTGTATGCCAATAATAACACGTTTGTCAACAAGCGGGTGCAATCCTGTCTGTTTGTTTCTGTGACCAGCGGAACCACCGCTGCCGAGGTGACCAACAATATTTTCGGTGGCACGGGAACGTTGACCAATGGTCCCGTCACCCTTACCACCAATCTGGTTGAAACTGATATTCCGACCCTCGCATTCTTTGATGAGCCGAACTATGATTATCGGCTGACGGTGAATTCCCCTGCTATCAATATCGGATCTGCATTGGGGCTGGTGAACGGGATACCACTTACCCCGAACCGGGCTTATCTACACCCTACGGGTTCAGAAGCAAGGGTGATGGAAAATACCATTGATGTTGGGGCGTACGAGTATAACTCCCCGGTCGGAATTTCTGGATTTGAGAATAAGGACATATTGGTTTTTCCGAATCCGACAAGCGGAAAACTATGGATTGACATAAAAGATGGAATACCGGAGGAATTGAGAATCCACGATTCGTTCGGGCGGCTGGTGCATACGCAGACAGCCTCTTTGCAAATGGACGTTTCAGAACTGGATAGCGGTGTTTACCGTCTCTCTGTCGAGAGGGCCGGTGGAGCGGTTTCCATACAGCAGATCATAAAGTATTGAACTCAGAATATCACATTATATCCATCTTTAATAAGCTACGGATCTGTTATTTTACTAAGGATTTTACTAAACTGAGCAACCATGCAATTCAACTGTTCGCTCGAGATCAATCGACCTATTGAAAAGGTGATGGAACTTTTCGACACCCCTGATAATATGAAGAAATGGCAGCCCGATCCTGTAAGCTTTGAACATATAAAAGGGGAACCCGGACAATCAGGTGCGATTTCAAAATTAGCATATAAGAACGGAAGAATGAATTTGATCTGATTGAAACCATTACCGCCCGAGATCTTCCGCGTGAGTTCAGCGGAAGCTATGACCACGTGGCCATGAAGAACTCCATGAAAAATTTCTTTCACGTAATTGATGAGAATACCACCCGCTGGGACTGCGAACCGGACTATGAGTTCAAAACACTTCTATGGAAATTCTTCTCCCTGTTCATGAAACCGATGTTCAGGAAACAGACAATGGGTTACCTCCGGAATTTCAAGGCGTTTGCAGAATCCGCAGAATGATCGGATTGCTTCCTGTTGCAACTTCTTCCTGACCCTGCTCAGCGTTTCGGGCGTTATTCCCAACATGGAAGCGATGTAACGCAACGGCACCTTCTTGAGGAGCATTCCATCCTCCTCCAGCATTTTAAGGTAGCGGTCCTCGGCACTCAGGCACAGGTAATCCACCACGCGGCTTTCCATGTAACCATAGACCTGCTCGGTCATCAGCCTGCCCAACCGCTCCCATTTGGGCACCGTTGCATACAACTGCTGCATGTCATCATGGCTCAGTGTCAGCATTTCGCAGTCGGAGATGGCCTCGATGCTGACCTTTGATGGCCTTTGCAACATGAAACTGGTGTGAGATGTGATGATGTTATGCTTGCCGAGCACCATGGTGGTCACCTCATTGTCGTTAATGTCGTAGAAACACCTTACGTACCCCTGTGTTATGAACCCGATTCGTTTGCAGACCAGTCCCGCATCTGCAAAATAGGCTCCGACAGGTAGCAGCAGGGGTTTGAATTGCGACAGGATGACCTCCATCTCACTGTCCGAGAAACCGACCTGTCTCCGAATGAAATTCTGAAGAGCAAAGGCCCCATCCAACCATGTCCTTGCATGGTTTTTTCATCCTTTAACAGCTATTCATCTGCGAACATAGTAAACCCAAGTAATCACAGACCATGATACTGCTCAGTTCGACCTACAACAATGAGACCGAATTCGGGCGGCAAAAGTAGTTTTTCAGTCAAAGCATTCTTGAGGCCCATCGGCCCAGATCCCACCGCATGGGATATTTTCTGACATTAGCGGCATCAGACTTCAATGCACGCATTGTATCAATGACGGAAACATGAGCCACCCCAAGTACCCTCGCCTGTTTGAACCCCTCGACCTGGGATTCACCACCATCAGGAACCGTACGCTGATGGGGTCCATGCATACCGGCCTTGAGGAGGCGAAGGGCGGGTTTGAACGCATGGCTGCCTATTTCGGTGAGCGGGCCAAAGGCGGCTGCGGGCTTATCGTTACCGGTGGGATAGCACCTGACATTCCCGGATGGACCAGTCCCTTCGCCAGCCGTTTGACCAACAGGAGAACCGCAGAGAAGCACCGGGTGATCACGGATGCGGTCCATCGGCATGACGGGAAGATCTGCATGCAGATCCTGCACACCGGGCGTTACAGTTACAGCCCTTTTGCCGTGGCTCCATCGGCATTGAAATCGCCCTTTTCACCGTTCAGGCCGTGGGCATTGTCAAAGCGTGGGGTCGAACGCACCATCAGGCATTTTGTACGGGCTGCGAAACTGGCCCGGCACGCCCATTATGATGGCGTGGAGATCATGGGTTCGGAAGGTTACCTTATCAATCAGTTCATTGTAAAGAAGACAAACCGGAGAACCGATGAATGGGGCGGCAGCTACGAGAACAGGATCAGGTTCGCCTTGGAAATTGTGAGACGTACGCGGGAGGCCGTAGGAAAAGAATTCATCATCATCTTCCGCATCTCCATGCTCGACCTGGTAGAGGGCGGAAGCACATGGCCCGAGGTGGTCCAACTGGCAAAGGAGCTTGAGAAGGCGGGCGTCACCCTGCTCAACACGGGTATCGGTTGGCATGAGGCGCGCATCCCCACCATCGCCACCATGGTGCCACGGGGAGCATTCAGTTGGGTCACACGCAAAATGAAGGGTGAGGTATCCATTCCGCTCATTACCACCAACCGAATAAACGGACCGCAGGTGGCAGAGGACATCCTTGCCAATGGCGATGCCGATATGGTCTCCATGGCACGCCCCTTCCTTGCCGACCCCGAACTGGTCGTCAAATCCGAGCAGGGCGAGGAAGATGAGATCAACACATGCATTGCCTGCAACCAGGCCTGTCTCGACCATGTCTTCAAACGGAGGATCGTGAGCTGCCTCGTCAATCCGAGGGCCTGTCATGAGACGGAACTGAACTTCCTGCCGACATCCGAAAGGAAAAGGATAGCGGTGGTAGGTGCGGGGCCGGCCGGCCTGGCCGCTTCCACGGTTGCTGCCGAACGAGGCCATGATGTAACGCTATTTGAAGCGTCCGGGGAGATCGGGGGGCAGTTCAACATTGCCAAACAGATTCCAGGCAAAGAGGAGTTCCATGAGACCATCCGTTATTTCGATACGCGCATCAGGGTGACCGGGGTAAACCCTCGATTGAACACCAAAGCGACCGAAAAAGAGCTGAGCGACTTTGACGAGGTACTGCTCGCAACAGGCATCACACCGAGAAAACCACAGATAGAAGGGATCGATCATCCCATGGTGCTCAGTTATCTACAGGTGCTGCGCGATAAGGCGGAGGTGGGAAAACGTGTGGCTATCATCGGGGCTGGCGGCATCGGCTTTGATGTGGCCGAGTTCCTGACCCATTCGGGCGAATCAAGCTCACAGAATCTGGCGGCATTCCTTGCGGAGTGGGGTATTGATGCGGAGAACGAGGCACGGGGAGGAGTGGAGGGAATAAGACCTGACACCGTCCGGTCACCGAGAGAGGTATGGTTGCTGCAGCGCAAGCAATCGAAGGTCGGGGCAGGTCTGGGAAAGACCACGGGTTGGATACACCGGCTGTCATTGAAGAACAGGAATGTGCAAATGATCAACTGCGTTCAGTACGACCGTGTTGACGACCGGGGCCTCCATGTGACTATCAACGGCATTCCGGAACTGCTGGAGGTTGACAACGTGGTTCTCTGTGCCGGGCAACTGAGCAACAACCGATTATATGAACCCTTGAAGGAAATGGGATTGAACGTACACCTGATAGGAGGGGCCGATGTGGCAGCAGAACTGGACGCTAAGCGGGCCATTGATCAGGGAAGCAGGCTTGCTGCCGCACTGTAGGCCCTTATGTCCCGGAGAATTACTCTTTTTACAGCAGATGACAGAATTACTTTGTTGCTTTTGTATTTTTGAAAACCGAATACTAACCCTTTCAATCAAAATGAGATGAAACACATTCTACTTTCAACTATTGCAATCCTTGGCCTAAGCTCGATTGTCGCCACAGCGCAGACCTTCAGTCCCGGGGCCTCTGCGCTTCCCGGGGGAACCCTGGGACAGGCCTACAGTGAGGTCATCAGTTTTACCGTTCCTACAACTGTTACGGTCAACACCTCCATATTCGACACATCTCCCTTTCCGAATCCGAATATTGACGTCAGTGCCACAGTAACGGACGTTATCTGGGCGGTGGTGGGACTTCCGTCAGGACTGACCGCAACCTGCGATATCGGTACCTGCTTCTATGCTGCCGGACTCTCCGGAACGATAACCATTTCTGGAATGCCGACTTCTGCCGGAAGTGCGACAGTGGACATCACATCCATGACAAACGGCTCTGCGGACATCCCCGCCCTCGGAACCTTTCCTTTCCCGCAGGCCTTGCCGAATCTGCTGGATGAGACCGGTTACACCATCTTCATCACAGACCCGAACGGGATCGAGGAGAGCAACGAGGTATTCTCTCTCAGCATGTACCCCAATCCCACTGACGGGATCTCTGCCCTTCATGTGACCTCTACGGTCGCTGGTGTTGCCGGCATAGAGGTCTATTCGATCACCGGTGCGCTGGTACTTTCCACCACGGATGACATCCGCGTTGGTGCCAACCGAGTTTCACTCGATCTGCAGTCCGTGCCTGCCGGGATCTACCTCGTAAAGGCAGACATCAATGGCAGTGCAGCTTTGGTGAGGATTCAGAAGAAGTAGCATCTCCGGTCATTCCGGATGGTGAAAAGGCACCCGCATTGAACGTGGGTGCCTTTTTTTCGGTGCGGTCAGGCTAACATGCCAAGCGGTTTGGCAGCATGAGCACCATAACCTACTTTTACAGGAATGTGCAGAATGTGTCGCCTCATCTTCGCGTTCCTCTTTCCGTTGGTCTCTGCGATCGGACAGCCGGGCGGTGGTTGCCCGCAATTGCCGATCACACTTTCCGGGCCGACCGAATACTGTATCGGCATGACCGGTGCGGCACTCGGTGTAATGGAGAATTATCAGTCCTATTACTGGCTTCCGGGTCAGCAGACCGCCCAGAACGTGGTGCTGAACGCAGGGAGCCACACCGTGATCATCACCAATAATACCGGTTGTCAGGATACGCTTGATTTCACGGTGACCCAGGTCTCAAACCCACCGCAGCCGGTCATCACGGCAGATGGCCCCACGCAATTCTGCCAAGGGGCAAATGTTGTTCTGTCCGCACCGGAGGGTTATCCCTCCTACATGTGGAGTTCGGGTTCGGTGACAGAGGACATCACCGTATTTGAGAGCGGGATCTATGTGGTGTCCATCATCGATTGGATCGGTTGTGAGAGTGCCTCAAATGCAATTGAGGTAACTGTCGATCCCCTGCCCATCTCGGATTTCTCCCCGGACCTGGATCAGTATGAGGTGCAGTTCAACAATCTATCGCAGTTCGCTACGGATTACGAGTGGGATTTCGGTGACGGGAATATCAGTACAGCGTTTGAACCGACCCACACGTTCACCACGGAAGGCATGGTCAGTATGTGGCTCGTTGCGTCCAATGGTTGCGGCAACGATACCGCGTTTCTCGATCTTACAGGCGTTGGGCTTGGCTCGTCTGGCCGAACCCTGTCTTCTCGCGTGTACCCGAATCCGAGCGATGGACAGATCCACTTCGACCATGG
>PVBE012569831.1_pt1 | contig 11458 bp, 8 predicted proteins | sample 1631181 | NCBI WGS metagenome assembly PVBE01 (sample SAMN08397723, study PRJNA350692) | Marine metagenome, whole genome shotgun sequencing project. | isolation source: water | place: Pacific Ocean | collected 2012-04 | reverse complement strand
CGCAGTGACTGCTCCTCCGCCTCCCACACCTCGCCCATGCCACCACGGCCGAGCAGGCGCACCAGCAGGAAGTCTCCCACCGTGCGACCGGCTTCGAAGGCGGCGTCTCCCCATGACTGAGCATCGTCCCCACCATCGCTCTGCTGTCGAGTTCGCCTCCTCGCAGCCAGCGTGCTGGGCAGGCCAGCCTGGACGTCACCGTGAGCGGCGAGCAGCCGCCGCAGGACGGAAGCTTGCTCGGCGTGCTCTGCGCAGAGCACCTCGACCTCGGCGGGGGTGGGATTGGGGTGCGCCTCGAGGAAGGCGTGCAGAACCTCCTCAGCGGTGGAACGGTCTCTTCCGGGATCACTCATGGAAGACAAAATACCCGCTTCAAGGCCCTGGCCCCACGCGCTGCGCCCCTACGGGCAGAACGTCACCTAGAGACCGTCTGAGACGGCTAAGACGTGCTGATCCACCATTGACAGCAACTCCGGTTCCACTCGCTCCTCGCTTGAACATCTATCCAAAGCACGCGTTAGCTACCATGTCGTGTATGAGACGAGCACTAGTCCTTCTCATCCTCGTACCGCTCCTCAATGCGGCCCCCGACGATCTTCACAACGCGCGAGGGAAACTCGAGAAACTCGCGGTCGCACTTGCCAAGGAAGGGTTGGTCAACGAAGCCGCTGCCGCGCGAGAGCCGTACACACACCTTGATCCATCCGAGCGCGACCTCGCCAACCTTGACAAGGGGATCGGGCGCGCGCTTGGGCGCGCAAGAAGCAAGAGCCCGAAAGCGTCGGTACTCGCTCGTCACGCTCGCACCGCGCGCAATCTGGCACACGACATCGTAGATGTTGCCGTCGATCGCGACGGAACTCCGGCGCTACTCATGGCCGCCTTGGCTCTCGATTCTCAGTGTGAACACGCTCACAAGATTCTCGGCTCGGTCTACGGCTCCGATGGACTCTGGCGAACCCCCAAGCTTGCCGCGCTTGAAGGGCGTGCTACCAAGGTCAAGAAACTCATCGCCGCCGCACGGTCCCTCGATGTTGAGGTATTACCTTCCGAACCCACTGATCCAGTACTCCACGACCTGTACGGCAAGGCTTCTTCCGTTCGACACGGCGGACTCCTCGTGCAGAGCTACCTGCCACAAGAGCGCGTCGAGGCCATCCTGCGCGACGCGCTGCGTGCCATGGCCCTTTCGCACGCACTCGGTGGATAGGTATTCCAAGGTGACGGGCTCCAGTACCCGAGGAGGCCCATAGAGACGGATGCGGCAGTACCCCCAGCTCGAGTTCTCGATGGCCATCCGTACGATCAGCGCCTTGATCGCCTTCATCAGGCCAGGACGTCCCACGCGTCCGCCCGCGAACGTCCACTTGAGCGCGATCAACCGACGGTGCCACTTCATCAGCGTGTCCGGCGTCACGATGGTCGCGACCTGATCCAGGGCCCGTCTCCCGAGGAGCTTGGCCTTGGCTGCCAACCGCCGGCGTTGGTCGTCCGTCAGGCGAAGCCTCCGGCCCGTCATCTGCTCCTTGAGGACGCGGTTCTCCTCGACGAGGTAGGCGATAACACCGGCCTGATGGTGGTTCACCAGTCCCGAGAAGGTCATCAGGAGGACGCGAAGCGGGTAGGTGTCGGCCAACATGTGCCCATTCTATGGGGATGGAAACGCCCGCCAGTCCGGGCGATCGGCCACGGCCGAGTTTCTGGACACCACGCGCTGGACCACTACACCCACCGGTCACTCGTCCAAGGACTTGCTGATCTCCCGTCCTCTTCGGGCGGCCTCCTCCAGGCGAGTGAAGGCCTGCTGCCAGGACTGGCACGGCGCGTCCTCGTCGAGTGCCTTCAGGTAACCGCGACAGAGTCGCAGGTGGGGGCACGTTGCGCACTCCGTTCCCCTCTGGAGGAGCTCAACGCGGTAGGTCCGAGAGCGCTGCGCCGCCGGGCTGGACAGCAGTGCTGGCCAGCCTTCCTCGAGAACCCCGTACGACATGCCCCGCTCGAGCCATCGCCTCCCCAGCGCCACGCGGCCCGTGTCGTCCACGTAGACGTCCTCGCGCCCCTCTCGCGCCGACTCCCAGAGTGACGGCCCACGCCCGTTCGCCAAGAGCCCGAGCAGCCCCAGGAAGGGCTCGACCGGTGGGCGGAGCAAAGGGTTGTAGAGCAGGTGGTCGGCCGTCCGGCGGAGTGAATCGCCCGGGGCCACCGGCGCCGCGGCGTCGACGTGCACCGGGAGGTGATACGACGTAACGACGTTCACCACGCGGAAGAGCCTCTCGTCGGGAAGCACGAGGAACCTGGGAGACATGGTGTGGAGGGCCCGCACCACCTCCTCCGCCGCCGGCAAGGGAGCGGAGCCCAGGGCGACGAGGACTCGCGTTCCGGCCAGGCTTCGGAGGAAGTCGAGATCGCCGAGCACCTCCCCATCGATCTCGAAGTACGTGAGGCGATTCCCGTAGGTTCGCTTGATGGCTTCGAGGTCGTCGCCCGGACCGACTCGAACGGAGACACGGCACTCGCCGGGGATCGAAATCGCCGCCGGGCTGTGAACCCGGAGGGCATGCGGCTCAGCTATCATGCGATCCTCCTTCTTCCATGGACTGTTCGGTCTGGGCGCTCCACGCCCTCTCGAACGCGCGGCGCGCCCGGTAGTGGGCTTGCGGTTCGCTCCCGGCCCACCAGACGGCGCAACCCCGCGCGCATGTCGTGGGAGCCGGCCCTGCGTCGTTGCCATCCTCGGAGCCCCCTCTCTTCCCCGCAGCCCGAGATCCGGCCGGCGCGCCGCGCGTTCGCCTCTCGCCGCCTCCTCCAGTCGCGGGTCGAGGCACTGCCCCTCCGTCCTCTGCGAGGTCGAAGACCGTCACGGGTGGAGTCTCCGTCTCCCGTGGGGGCGCCGGGTAGCGGAGCCAATCATCCACTGGAACGAGAGGGAATGGGCGGCCCTCGTCCTCCCACACCCGAGCGACGCGGACCACTAGGCGTGCGTAGTCCTCGGGACCGAGGCGCGCCTCCCCTCGTGGAGCGGTGGAGACCGACGGCGAGCGGCCCACCCCACCCAGGGAACACGGGACGGGTCTGGACGCCAGTGACTCGAGGCCGCACAGGAAACGGTAGACGTGCTCCTCTCGCTCACGGTGCCACGGCGCGAGGGGAAGGGAGAGGTGCAGATCGAGGCCGAGGTCGAGGGCGAGGGCCACGCGCGCGACCCACTCCTGGTGAGCGGGGCTTCCGATCGCTTCCTGCCCGTCCGGGCGGAACGGATCGAGGCCGGTGCTCAACACGCACCCCGTCCGTCGCAGCATGTCTGCCCACCGGGCGTCCAACCTCGACATGTCCGTGTGGACGACATGCGAGACGGAAAGCCCTTTTCGGGCACGACTCTCCTCGATGGCGTGTCCAAACAGCTCAGGCGCGAGGAGGAGAGGGTCGTCCCCCGTCCACACGAACCGAACGTCCCACCGGTCGTCCCCATCGAGGACGCCCCGCACCACGGCGCGCAGGTGACGCTCCGAATCGGTCGCAGGGAAGGTCCCGTTCCCGCGTGAGTCGTGCCCCGACGGAGTCGGGACCGCGGCTTCGGGGCGCTGCCCCACTCGGAGGATGACGATTCTCGGCGCCGGAGCCGGTCGGAGGTGCTGTCGCCTCCCTGCGGGCCTTCGGCGGGCGGGAGCGCCCGCGGGAGTCAGGTCGGCGCGCAGCTCGGCGCTAGGCACCTGCCCGGAGAGGAACTGCTCCACGAGTCGCGGCACGCCCTGCCACCCGCGAGCTTCAACGTATCCGCGCTCGAACCCCGGACAGGAGCAACGCAGGGCGCAGGGCTGGGCAACGCAGGCATCGGGCCACACCTTCCGGTGTGAGGGCACGATGCGAACGTCGCGCGCGCCGTCGAGCAGTCGGACTCCCTGGATGCCCTCGCTCTCCTCGCGCGTCTTCCTTCCAACGATGCACGCCGGGATGTTGTCGAAGCGGGTCCTGCGGTTCCCCTCGGGTACGAACTCCGCCGCCCGCGCCCCGATTTCCTCGTAGTCGGGGACGATCTCCGAGTGACTCGACACGCTCCCCGACCACTCGAGGAAGGCCAGGGTCTGTCGATCCACCGGCAGCTCGGTGAGGCGATCGCGCAGCCCCACGACCTCGTGGAGGTTCCAACGCGTCAGGCACGTGTTGACGTTCACCCGGACGGACTCGCCCGCGTAGGTGGAGATTGCTCCGATCGCCTCACTGAAGGAGCCGCTCCGGCCCACGAGCCGGTCGTGTCCCGCCTCGAGCCCGTGCACCGAGAGAAGGACCCTGTCGAGGCCGAGGGAGCGCCAGCGTCGAACCCGCTCTTGCGTGCAGCCGAAGCCGTTCGAGAACAGGCCGATCGTCCGGAAGCCCAGCCCCTGCGCCACCCCCAGGTACTCGTCGAAGTGACGGTCGAGGGTCGGCTCCCCGATCCCCGAGAAGACGACGTGCTGCACTCCATCCGCGGCCGCGCTGCGCAGGAAGGCGAGCACGTCCTCGCGGCGCGCGAACCGTCCCTCCCGCCGCTGCTGCGAGGCGGCGCAGAACGCGCACGCGTTCACACACGCCGAGGAGATCAGGGCGTGGGCCGTCCCCCCGCCGCTCACGGAGACCTCCGTCGCGGAGCCGGGAGCCGGAGGGGCGCGTTCGTCCCGTCCGCAGCCGGACCCCTCGGCCGATCTGAAAGCTCAGGGTGTCCGGTCATTCCCACCGCGAGCCTCCCTCCGCGACGACCAGGGCGCCGGCCCGAATCCACCGGCGTGCCCGCTCGATCACCGGCGCCGGCGCCTTGGATGGTCCGTCGAAGAGCCGTCCCGGGGAACGGAACCTCCGGAGGAACGTAGCGTCCTCCTGATCGAGCACCGTGAAACGGCCCTCCCGGCACGCGTACAGACAAGCGCAGGTTGTTCTGCCCGAGGGCCTCTCGGCTCCGGCCCCCGCGGCTTCGGCGGGAGAGACGCCGTGGTCCTCCAACCAGCACTCCGGCTCCAGCACCCACTCCAGGTCGACGATCTCGTCCACGAACCAGACGCCACGGCGGCCGGCGGTTTCCCTCAACGTGCGGCTGAGCTCCTCTCGGCGGCGGAGCATCGCGTAGGCGAGCAGATCCACTCGCGCTGCCTCCACCAAGCCGTCGCGTGGCGCTCCGGTCGGCGACGCAGCGCTCGACAGGATCTCGGCAGCACGCCCTGCCAAGGTTCCAGCGAAACGACGCTGGTGTGCCGCGCTGGCACGGAGATCCTCCAGAATCCCCATCAGCTCCTCTCCCACCGGCCCGCCCAGCGCCCCCACCAGGTTTCGGAACAGCAAGACGGGGTCTACCGGCGGGTGTGACATCGCCGTGCACGTCCGTACCGCGCGACGGAAGATGTTCAAGAACCCGTGCGCCTCCGCGATGCGGAACATCGCCCCGTGCTCTTCTGCGCCGAGGTGCTCGGGGCGGGCGAAGCGCTGCGGGGAGGGGAGAACCTCCAACCCGAGGGTCGCCGCATCGTCCTCCAAGCCCGTGCCGGGGAAGAGCATGAGGGGGGAGAACAAGATCTCCTCCACCCCGAGCGCGCGGAGGCGGAGGGTATCGGCGGCCACGCTCTCCGCCGTCTGCAACGGGAGACCCAGCATCAGGTCCGCCTGGATGTGCCCGCCCTCGCCGTGGATCCACCGAAGGGCTCCCTCGAACTGCGCTCCCGGAGGACGACGCCGGAGCGCCGCCGATGTGGCAGGGTCCATGGACTCCACGCCGAGGGAGAGCATCTCGCAACCCACGGAGCGGGCTTCACGAAGGTACTCCCCGTCGACGTGGAGCGGGTCCGGGTAGATCGCGAACCGCGTCCGCTTCCTCCATCGCCCCATTCTCGCGAAGATCTCCATCGCGCGTTCCCGCGTCCCCCCGAAGTGGCTGTCGCACACGCGGACGTGGCGCACACCCAGGCGCCCCAGACAGTCGATCTCCTCCGTCACGCGCTCCAGCGGGAAGAGTCGGAGGGAGGGGGCAGTGTAGAGACAGTAGGAGCAGCGGTTCCTGCATCCGCGCAGGGTCTGCAGGGGGATGAGCTCCTGCCCCGGGAGGCGACGGGCGACGTACTCCGAGGACTCACTAAGGGCCACCGGGACCTGGGAGAGATCCTTGACGCTCGCCGGGTGTATTGCGCCTTCGCCTGATGCCTCGCCGCGGCGGACGAGGCCCGGGACGTCTTGCAAGGCCTCGCCTGCGACGACGCGCCGCACGTACTCGGGAAACGCGAGGTCCGCCTCGCCGCAGAGCGCGGCGTCCACCGCGGCATTCGCCGCGAGCAGGTCCCGCGCCTCGGCCGGCCCCCCCGCCTGCGGTCCTCCCAGAACGCAGAGCACGCCCGGATCGAGCGCCTTCGCGAGGGCCGCCAGGCGGAGGTGGTGATCCAGATTCCAGAAGAAGCACGAGAAGGCGACGATCGCCGGACGCAGGAGCAGCATGTCGCGCATGAAGGAAGCGTCCACCTCGTCCCGGGTGCGCGCGTAGTCGCGCGCGACGAAGCGCACCCGCGGCTCCACGCGCGCGAGCCCCGCGTGGAAAACCGCCGCAGCCAGGGAGAACCCCGTGCCGCTCTGGACGAACAGCACGACCGCAGAGTTATCGCGGCGAGGGGACACCGATGCAATGCATGCTGAAGGGGCCGGCGGGGGCGCCGGCCCCTTCGCACGGCTACCAGGGGCTACCAGGATTGCATCCAGTTGCCCCAAGGGGCATTGTACCAGTCAGACCAGTGGTCCTGCCAGCCGGCGTTGCTCCACGCGTCGTTCCACGCGTCGTTCCACGCGTTGTCCCAACCCGCGTCCTCGCCATCCCACAGCGTGAAGGACAGCGTGGCGCCCGTGTCTGGATCCGTCAGCTCGAACTGGCAGTAGGCGGCCTGCCCCTCCGCCGCGAAGCAATCCGCGTCGATCGTGATCTTGCTGCCCGCGGGGCAGGGATCGAAGTCCTGATCCGGAGTCTCGTCGTCCAGGCTTTGGAAGACGTGCAGGGCCATGCCTTCCGCCGGCGCGGCGTCCGTGACATCGATGATGACCTCGGACAGTGATCCAGTGCAGGGGATGCTGCACCACACCCATGGGTACGCGGCCTCGGCCGTGACGTTCACCTCCCAGGTTCCCGGCGTGATCGGTATAGCCGTGGCCCGCGATTCGCCGTCCTCGCCGCCACCGCCACCATCGCCATCGCCATCGCCATCGCCATCGCCATCGCCATCGCCGCCACCACCGCCGCCGCAAGCGGTCAGGACGATGCTCCCGCCGCCGAGCACCCCGGCGGCGACCATCGAGAACCCGCCGATCCTCCTTATGGCTTCTCGGCGATCGATCTCCTGTCGCTCACTGTTTCGAATTCGAACCATGGGACCTCAATGTGGTTAGGAGCCTGATGTCGTCGCCAAGCCCGCTGCGTGGCGGCGCACCGCGTTCATCATCTCTTTGTAGACGGAGCAGTAATGGTCCGGGGCCAGCATGTCGCCCCCGAACGCGAACGCCCGAACCGGGCAGCCGCCGAAGCACACGTTCCAGTGCTCGCACTCTCCGCACTCCGTGTCCCGCGCGAGCGCGAAGGACCGGTTCACGAAGGGGCTGCGGGGCCGGGCGGCGAGCATCGTAGCCATGTCGTCCTCGCCGATGACCCCGAACTCGTGGCCGTCGAAGTTCGAGACCCAGCAGTCGCACTGGCCGACCCTTCCGTCGGGAGCGATGGCCAGCAGGGAGTTCGCGCAGCTCGCGGACCAGATGCAGGGCAGCGTGCCACCGCGGCCTTCCATCCGATCCCTCAATCCGCGGAATGGGCTCAGGTGAATCTCGTCGCCCGAGGCGACCCAGATTCCATGCAGGTCCGCCATGAACGCGGCGAGGTTCCCGAGATCGAGGGGCTCCAGACCCTCGCCTTGACCAGGGAAGGGGAAGTTCACCTGCAGGTTCTGGACGCGCACCTCGTCCCGGAAGTAGGAGAACCACCGCTCGGCTCCGATCTCCAGCGTGCCCGGGTTCGGCAGCGAGACGATGCTCACGGCGAAGCCGTCGCATTCCGCCTCGTCCTTCTTGCGGAGCCAGGCGCGGTTGTACTCGTCGGGGGAGAGGGACGGGGTCTGGCGGTACCGGTTCGGGTAATCGAGCGAAGAGCTGATCGTCCCCAGCGCGAACGCCCGCATGACGTCCCGCCATCGCGCAGAGTCGTACAGCAGCAGGTTGGTCTGCAGGTGGTGCTCCACCGTCACGCCGCTCCCAGCGAAGGCGTCGGCTGCGGCCTCCAGGATGCTTGCGACGCTCTCCGGCTGCAGGGACAGGACCTCGCCCCCCTGCCAGTACACGCGCATCGTCCGGCAGCGGACGAGGTCGGCGAGCTCGCGCACCTCGCCGAATACCATGCGCCACCTCGACTCTCCCATCGTGACAGGGCCCGTCCGCTCGAAGCAGTGGGTGCACGTGCAGTTGCAGGCGAGCGTCGGGAGGAAGACCACCGAATAGACGGAGACAGCAGTACCTTCGCAGCGCGCCGGCTTGATCGCCTCGCGCGTACGCCCCTCCCCTTCGTGCGGTACGGCCCCTTGACCGTTCGCCGCCGCCATCGTGCACGCCGTTCCGTCGACGTGCGCACTGCTAGATTCGTGGCCTTGTTCCTCCATACCGGCCGCATTCCACGTCGCCATCAGAGTATGCAGGCTGCGACTCGTTCCCGCAAGTGGAACACCCTGTAGGAAAGCAGGTTCCAGCTGGGCCCCCTCGCCGCAGGAAGCCGCCAACGAGCTGGGAGTTCCGGACTCTCGTCCACGCTCCGCAGAACGCCGACACTTCGGCGGACGTCGAGAAAGTCGGGTGCGATTTCGTGCTCCCGCCTAGTTGGAGGGCTTCCAGCTCATCGTGATGGGGGACTCCGCTTGTCGCGGCAGCTCGATCCGGTTCGGTGCCAAGGTCCCGCCTGCCAGATCGACCAGGACGTAGCGGCCCGCGGGCAGGCCGAGCAGGGTCGTGCGAGCCTGCGAGTCGAAGCTGATGCGCCGGCGGCGCAGCCCGACGGGGTCCTCGGAGCCTGCCAACAACAGCTGCCAGCGGAACTCTCCGGATCCTTCGACGGAAAGGAGAGCGGCTTCGCTCTCGGTCAGCAGGCAGGGCTGGCTGCGGCTGGGAGGGCGATCGGAGTCTTCAGCGAGCGCCAGGACCAGCGTGACCCCGCGCTGCGTGTAGAGCTCGAGCCGCAAGGGATCGGCGCCAGCCGGCGGGACGGAGACCGAGGCACTCACCGGAGGGTAGGCGCGCTCCAGCGCGATCAGGGTGACGTCGAGCGGCCCGCTGGGGGCCTCCAACTCGACCCAGCCCTCCGGGTCGGGGGTGTGCTGCCAGCTGTGGACCGGGGGGGACGCCGATCCGACTCCGGGCTGGCGTCCTCGGACCTCGAGCCCCCGCACCGGCTCGCCGTCGGCCGCGTCGAGGAGGCGCACGCGCAGCCGACCGAGCTCTTCCATGACGAGCACGACGTCGCGCTCGCCCGGGCGGACCTCGACCGGCTTCGACCGCCAAGGCGAGCGCACGCTCAGCATCCAGAGATCACCTGCTGTCGGGAGCTCCAGGTCGAAGCGGCCCGCCTCTTGGGAGTTCGCCCACAGCCAGACCCCGCGTTCGGGGAGCGCCGCCAGCAGCTCCGCGCCCGCCACACCCTCGCCGCGCTGAGTGCGCACGTAACCCGAGGTGGTCGCGACCGGAAGGACGAGGGCGATGTCCTGCGCGAGTTCTGTGCGCGGCGCGAGCGCAACCGAGACGACCTGCTCCTCGCACAGGCGCCCGAAGCGGTGCCTACCCTCTAGTGGCACGGCACTCAGTCGGACCTCGCCCGGCCCCACATCCGCGAGCCGGAAACGCCCCGAGGGGTCAGCGCGGCCGCTGCCGCCCGACCCCGCGCAACGCCAGGTGACCTGGCCGGAGATCGGCGCGCCGTTCAGTGTGAGCAGGCCGCTGATCGCCCCCGAGCGGTCGGGCTCTAGCGACACCTCGACCCAGGTCGAGCGGCCCGGCTCCGCCGCTGGCCCGGGATCGACGTGCTTCGTGGTGTGGCCTTCGGCCGAGACGAGGAGCCTCCAGCCTGAGGTCGCAGGAGGGACTGCACCAGTGGCGAAGCGCCCGGCCGCGTCGCTCTCGACCGGTTCTTCGCTCTCGGGGCCCAGGATCCAGCTTGAACCCCAACCCTGGAGCAGCAGCGCAGCGGCCGGCTCGCGTTTCTGCCGGATCCTCCCGCTGGACGGCAGCGTGACGCGCGCCCCTGCCAACGGATCTCCGGCGGCATCTCGCACCAGGCCTTCGAAGCGCGCTCCGGCGAGCATCGGGACCGTTGCCTGGCCGCCTTCGCTCCACTCGGAGGCCTGCACGTGGCGACTCAGCCGACAGTAGCCCGACGCGGAGGCGAGGATCCTGATCGAGCTCGCCGACTCCGGCACCAGACGACTGACGTCGACGAGGCCGTGCTCGTCGGAGGGCGGGAGGTCGCGCAGGTTCGACAGCCTCGCTCCGGTGATGGGTCGCCAGGTCTGGAAGTCGACGAAGCACAGGCGCACGGCGGCGCAGCGCTCCAATGCGAGCTCTAGGCTCTCCACTGGCTCGCCGGCGAGCACCTGGAAGGCGACGCGGCCATCAGCGTATCCGTCGGCCGAAGCCCTGACCGAGAAGTCCGTCCCCACGGGGACCTCGGCGAGCTCGAACGACCCGTCGGCGCCGGCCGTTACAGGCTGCGACTCGCAGCCCTCGTGGCCGTCCTCGAGCCACACGCTGGCACCGCCCAGCGGGACGCTCATGCTCTTCTCCACGACCCGGCCGCGAACGCTCGTCGCGCGGTGCAGGGTCACCTCGACGCGCGCGGCGACGTGCGTTCTTCGCCGCGAATGTACGTAGCCCTCGGCGTCTGCGCGCACGTCGATGCGACGCGTCCCGCTCGGCAGGCGCACGCGGGCGAGCCCGTCGCGGCCGGTGGTCGTCGTTGCTCCGCTGGGCGGAGCGAACTGCACCCGTGCGGCGCCGATTCCCGCCCCCGCGGGGTCCCGCACGGCGATCTCAACGGTGAACGTGTTCGAGCCGTCAGCGAACAGCGCAGTTCCTGCGATCGGCTCGCTCGCGCCGCCGGTGGGAGCCCCGCGTCGCATCGAGGTTGCCACTTCGGTCGAGCGCATCGCGGGACGGGTCGCGCTGCCCTCTGGTTCCGAGCGGCCGACAGGGACGGCCACATAGCCGTTGCCAGGAAGCCTGACCAGGAACCAGGTCGCCATGACCGCGGCGAAAACCGCGAGGAAGAGCGCGCAGGCAAGGACAAGGCGCGACATGACAGGGGGCATTCTAGCCTACGACCGTATTGGCCGAATGCTCAAACCACCTATCTGGCGGCCTCCTTGGTGCCTGTTGCCTTGCTGTTGCTGGTTCGACCGCCCCATGTCGTGTCACACGTCTGACCTGCCGCCGTGTT
>PVBE010789667.1_pt1 | contig 11458 bp, 4 predicted proteins | sample 1631181 | NCBI WGS metagenome assembly PVBE01 (sample SAMN08397723, study PRJNA350692) | Marine metagenome, whole genome shotgun sequencing project. | isolation source: water | place: Pacific Ocean | collected 2012-04 | reverse complement strand
GCCAACTGCGACGGCACCACCCAGAACTACGTGCTCGTGTTGCCCCCCGAGCAAAAGCAGAATGGGTCGTTCGACCTCCTGATCGCCCTCCACGGCCACGGCAGTGACCGTTGGCAATTCATCCGGCAGAAGCGTCCCGAATGCACGGCCGTACGCGACGTCGCCCGTCGTCGGCGAATGATCCTCGTCTCTCCAGACTACCGCGCGAAAACCTCCTGGATGGGCCCGCAAGCGGAAGCCGACGTCGTACAGATCATCGGAGACCTGAAGAAGAAGTTCCCCGTCAAACGCGTCTTTCTCTGCGGGGGATCGATGGGGGGCAGCTCGGCCCTCACCTTCGCGGCCCTGCACCCAAACCTGCTCGCGGGCGTCGCCTCCATGAACGGCACCGCCAACCATCTCGAGTACGCAAACTTCCAAGACGCCATCAGCGCCTCCTTCGGCGGCTCCAAACAGGAGATCCCACAGGAGTACAAGAATCGCAGCGCCGAATACTGGCCCGAACGATTCACGATGCCCGTCTCCTTCAGCACCGGAGGCCAGGACCGTAGCGTCCCCCCGGACAGCGTCTTGCGGCTGGCCGGCGTCCTCAAGACGCTCGGGCGCGAACCGCTCCTGATTCACCGCGAACAGGGAGGCCATTCAACGACCTACGAAGACGCCGTGAAGATTCTGGAATATGTCATCGAGCGCGCCAAAGAGCGTCACGGGAGTAATCTGCCAAGCAAGAAGCCCGGCATTTCCAAAATGCCGGGCTTCTCCCCACGCCGTTCCGTCACTTCTTTCCACGCAGATTCCAAGGAAACCCCGTGAACGCACTTGTACGAACGATTCTGTGCTTTTGTGCGGTCACCGTGTGCGGCCCACGTCCAATCGACGCGACGACCAAACCCAACATCGTCTTCTTCCTCGTCGACGATCTCGGCTGGACGGATCTCGGCTGTTACGGCAGCGATTTCTATCAAACGCCGAACATCGATCGCCTCGCGAGCGAGGGCGTCCGCTTCACCGACGCCTATGCCGCCTGCAACGCCTGTTCGCCCACACGGGCCGCCGTCCTGACGGGAATGTACCCTGCTCGATTGCGATTGACCGATTGGATTCCAGGCCAACGCTCTCTGCCGGGACACACGCTGCGCGCCCCGCAGTGGACGCAACAATTGGAACACCGCCACGTCACGCTGGCCGAAGCCCTCAAGTCCGCCGGTTACAAGACGGCCCACATCGGCAAATGGCACTTGGGCGGTCCCGCGTTTTACCCGACCAAACAAGGATTCGACGTCAACATCGGCGGCTCCTACATCGGCGCGCCGGGATCGTATTACTTTCCCTACGTTCGCAAACGCAGCAGCGCATCGGGGCCGGTCGAAAACCTCCCGCCCGACGGCCCCAAAGGACGCTACCTGACCGACCGCCTGGCGGATGAGGCGGTCAAGCTCATCGCCGAGTCGAAGAACCGACCGTTCTTCATCTACTGCTCGTTCTACAGCGTACACACGCCGATTCAACCCCGACCCGATTTACACAAGCGCTACAAGAACGACGTCACACTCGGAAAACGGCACAAGAACGCCGCCTACGCAGCCATGGTCGGCGCGGTCGACGAAGCCGTCGGCCGCGTGCTCGCACAATTGAACAAGAGCGGCATTGCCGACGAAACCGTCATCGTCTTCACCTCCGACAACGGCGGCATGCATCGCGTCACCACCAACGCACCCTTGCGCGGCGGCAAGGGCATGCCTTGGGAAGGGGGCACGCGCGTGCCGCTGATCGTCAAAGCCCCAGGCGTCACTCCCGCGGGAACGCTCTGCCGCCAGCCGGCGATCAGCGTCGATTTCTATCCAACGCTTCTCGAACTGGCTGCGGCCAAGGGCGATCCAACCCACAACCGCCACGTCGACGGCGTCTCGCTCGCGCCGCTGTTGCAAAATCCCGACGCGCCCCTGGATCGAAAGACGATCTTCTGGCACTATCCCCATTACAACGTGCTCTTGGGCGTGCCGCACTCGTCGCTGCGAAGCGGACCCTACAAGCTCATCCAGTTCTTTGAAGACGATCACGTCGAACTGTACGATCTGACTACCGACCTCGGCGAAACCAACGACCTCGCCCGAACACTGCCCGCGAAGACGGCCGAGCTGCTTGAGGAACTGCGTGCGTGGCGGGCACAAGTCAAGGCCCAGCTTCCTGTTCGCAACTCGCGGTGAGTGATCTGGATCATCCCCCGTAGAGCGGAAATCGGCTGTCTGGACTAACATTGCCAATGCCGCGCCACCAACAAGGAATCGCGCGCGAAGGAAGAATGAATGCTTCGCGTCTTTGCGTTAATTGCTCCAACATGTCCACCCCACTCCGCACAACAACCCCGAAAGAACACAACCGTGCCACAACATCGCACCCGACCCATCCGCCGGACGACGCAGTTTCTCGCGCTGCTTGCCTTCGTGGTCTTCTCGGAACCCTCGACGGGAACAGCACAAAATCCGAGCTTTGCCAAACAGCCGGTCATCGTCGAATACGACGTCGACCCTGCTTGGCCGCAGATTCCCGAAAATGTGAGCCGCAAGGGCTGGGTCTCCGGGTTGGCGATTGACGACAAAAACCAGGTGTGGTTCTTCAAGAAGGGCCCCGATCCCGTCCAGGTCTACACGAGCGCCGGCAAGTTCGTCCGCACCTGGGGCCAGGGGAACTTCAAGGATCCGCACCACCTGCGGATCGATCACGAAGGCAACATCTGGCTGGCCGACTTCGGATTGCACATCGTCCAGAAGTACACGCCGGAAGGAAAGCTACTGATGACGCTGGGCGTTCGCGGCGAGAAAGGCCTCGATGAAACGCACTTCAACATGCCAACCGACATGGCGATCACCCCCAAAGGCGACATCTTCATCACCGACGGCTACGGCAATCGACGGATCGTCCACTTTGACAAGACGGGCAAGTTCATCAAGGCCTGGGGCGAGTACGGATCGGTGCCGGGGAGGTTCGTCATGCCCCACGCCATCGTCGTCGATTCGAAGGGACTCTTGTACGTGGCGGATCGCAACAGCGCCCGCATCCAGATCTTCAACCAGGACGGGAAGTTCCTCGATCAGTGGTCCAACATCATCATGCCCTGGGGGCTCTCGATCGACGCCCACGACAATCTCTGGGTCTGCGGTTCGTCGCCGCACTGGTGGGTTCGCAACGGCAAAGCGCCGGAATTCAAGGACCAAATGTTCGTACGGTTCACGACGAACGGACGCGTCCAGCAAATGTGGTCGATTCCGTTGGGTGACATCGGTACCGACAAAAACAACCCCGACGTCTCCCGCCTCAAGCCCGGCGAAGCCGTGGGCGTCCATTGCATCGCCCAGGATTCACAGGGAAATCTCTACGTCGGCGACATCTACGGCGAGCGCGCTCAGAAGTTCCTGCCCGTGACCAAGCGGCCTGCAAAACCGTCGAAAAAATAACCGCGGACATTCAAGAAGAAGGATGACGCTTCAGCCTCATGAAATCGGAAGGCCTGTCAGGAAGACAGAGAGTCGGGAAAGACATGTTTTTGTGCGATAAGTCTCGATGATTCCGACACGTTTCCAGGATTGTCACGCTGTGGTGGCATCACGTTACTGGCAGCGCTGATTATTGTCATCTCTGTGTCCTCTGTGCCCGCTGTGGTAAACTCGTTTCGTTCAAGCCAATCTGTACGAAGGATTGAACCACAGAGAACACCGAGATCACAGAGGTTGTCTCGGCAGCGTGGGAGTTGGTTCTTGAGAGCCTGCGGTTCAGACGGCTGAAGGGTTACAAAAAGGGACGCGTCATGATCCGCCGACTCGCCTATCTCGTGCTTGCGCTGCTGTTGTGTGCCGCGCAGGCCGCTGCTTCTGCCGCCGCCGACAAACCCAACATCCTCTTCATCCTCACCGACGACCAAGGCTGGTGGGACGTCGGCCATCGCGGCAACAACGACATCGACACGCCCGTCATCGATCGCTTGGCCCGTGACGGCGTCGACTTCACGAGGTTTTACGCCGCCCCCGTTTGCGCTCCCACGCGGGCCGGCCTGATGACGGGCCGCTACTGTTTTCGCACTGGACTCTACAATACCCGCTTCGGCGGAGACACCCTGGGACTGCGCGAGATCACGATTGCCGAATTACTCAAGAAAGCCGGCTACCGCACCGGTTGTTTCGGCAAGTGGCACCTGGGCAAGTACGCGCCCTACCAGCCGCACAACCGGGGTTTCGACGAGTTTCTCGGCCACTATCACGGGCACATCGACAAGTACGACTACCCCGACCAGATCGTCCACAACGGGAAACCAGTCGAAGGCCGCCGCTACGTGACCGACCTGTTCACCGACGCCGCCATCGAGTTCATCGAAACCAGCAAGAATCAACCCTGGTTCTGCTACGTCCCCTTCAACGCGCCGCATTCACCCTGGGTCGTCGGCACCAGCCATGACGGGCAGGCGCGCGGCGATCTGTTGATCAACAAATACCTCAAACGCGGACTGGCGCTCCGCGAGGCGCGGATCTACGCCATGATCGACATCATCGATCAGAACGTCGGCCGTCTGCTGAAGAGGCTCGACGACCTCAAGCTGGCCGAGAACACCGTCGTGCTGTTCATGACCGACAACGGCGGCGTCAGCAAGCACTTCAAGGCGGGCCTCAAATCAAACAAGGGGTCGATCTACGAAGGAGGCGTGCGAGTTCCGCTGTTCGTCCGTTGGCCCGGCAAATTCTCGGCCGGCGGACGCGTCGAGGCGCAGTGCTCGCACGTTGACCTCGCCCCCACCTTCTGCGAACTCGCCGGCGTCGCACTGCCCGACGATCGCAAGATCGACGGCAAAAGCCTGCTGCCGTTACTCAAGGCCGGTGCCGGAGAACGACACCACGAGTACGTCTACCATGCCTGGGATCGCTATTTTCCGAATCCCCACAACCGCTGGTCGATTTCCGATCAGCGCTGGAAGCTGGCTTGTCAGGTTCGCACGGGCGAAGAGGCATCCGAAGAGAACTGGCGGCTCTACGACCTCCAGAACGACCTCGGGGAGACGACCAACCTGATGGGCAAACATCCCGAGATTGCCCGCCGTCTGCGCACCGAATTCCTGCGCTGGTTCGAGGACGTGACCGAAGGCGTGGAGTACAAGCCCGTCCCGATCCCCGTCGGTCATCCCGACGAGCCGCTTGTGGAAATCCAGCCGAGCTGGGCGAAGTGGCAGGGCAAGAACATCGAATACGTCTTCCGCGGCTACGACTGGGACACCATCGAGGGCTGGAAGCAGCCGGGCGAAAAGGCGACCTGGAATCTCGACGTCCGCCGCGCCGGCCAATACGAAGTGACGATCAGCTATGGTCGCTCAGCCCGCGGCGGCGGAACGCTAAAACTCAGTGCAGGCGAGACGTCCCTCGAATGCAGCCCGCCCGCCACGCCGACGGGGGATGTCTTCGAGCGTCTGCACGTCGGCACGCTCACGCTGCACGAAGGCCCCGCAGTGCTGAAAGCCGAAGTCGTCAAAGCGCACGGCACCGAATTGATGCGTCTGAACGGAATCTTCTTGCGGCGTATTCGGGAACAGGCCATTCGAAGATGATTCGCGATCGTCAGCATCTTGCACCGCGCAGGATCCCATAGAATTAGTAGCCCGAAGCGTCAGCGAGGGACGCAGATGGATCGCACGAACTTGTCCCCTCGCTGACGTCTCGCGTTACGATGCCCCGGACGTCAGCCCGCGGAGTGGCCACACGCACGTCCAAATGGAACCACCACATGAGATACTTTTGCAGATCTGTCATCTTCCTCTGCCTATTCGCCGGCCCCGCCTTCGCCGCGGAACGTCCCGACGTCGTCATGATCGCGATCGACGACTTGCGGCCCATGCTCGGCTGCTACGGGGATCCGCACATTCGTACGCCGAACATCGATCGGCTCGCGGCCCGCGGTGTCGTGTTCGAACGCGCGTATTGCCAGTACGCCAAATGCGGAACTTCGCGGCTGTCGTTGATGACCGGATTGCGGCCCGATTCCATCGGCGTCTTCAGCAACCGGGATAGCGACGTGAAAGCGTTCCGCAAGCGTCGTCCCGATGCAGTCTCGATGGCCCGTTGGCTCAAGAACCAAGGCTATCACACCCAAAGTTTCGGCAAGATCTACCATGACGGTTGGGACCTCGCGACCGATTGGTCCGTTCCGTCGTTTCCCGGACGCGAGAAGGAGATGCTCGAGATTCTCGACGAGGCGCATCCCCATCGACCCTCGAAAATCGCCGAACGCCTGGCCTGCCCCGTCAAGCAGAGTCCCGACGTACCCGACGACGCCCTGTTTGCCGGTCGCATGACGAACCGTGTGTTGGCCGCCATGCGCGATCACGATCGCGCGCAGCCGCTGTTTCTGGCAGTCGGATATCGCAGGCCGCACCTGCCGTTCATCGCGCCCAAACGCTACTTCGATCTGTATCAACCGGACGAATCGTGGCTGGCGAGCAATCCCACCCCGTCAGCGGGATCACCCCTCATGGCGTGGTTCAATTCCGACGGTTACGTCGGCTCGGCCCGAAAGATCGGATTAACCATGCCGACCTCGCCCACGCGAATGCAGGCGATCGCCTGGAACGGCTACGAAATGCGGAGCTATCTCGGCGCTCCCAATCACGGCCCCATCGAACAGGCCCTGCAACTGGAGTTGCTACAGGCGTACGCCGCCTGCGTGAGTTTCGTCGACGCCCAAATCGGACGGTTGTTGGACGAGTTGCAGCACACGAAACGCCTCGAGAAGACCGTCGTCATCCTCTGGTCGGATCACGGCTGGCATCTCGGAGAACATTCCGCCTGGGGGAAAATGACCAACTTCGAAATCGCCACCCGCGTCCCGCTGATCATCGCCGCTCCAGGCGTCGCGCCCGGACGAACGCGGACCCTCGCCGAACTCGTCGATCTTTACCCCACCGTCTGCAAACTCACCAACGTCGACGCCCCTCTCCATCTCGCCGGCGAAAGCCTGACGCCCGCCCTGCGCCACCCCGCGACGAACCACCCCTCAATTGCAATCAGTCAATACGCGCGTTTCCGCGAAAAGTACATGGGCCGCGCATTGCGCACCGACCGTTACCGCTTCGTGTCCTGGTCGGAAACGAAAACCGGCCGCGTCGTCGCACGCGAACTCTACGATCACGAATCCGATCCCCAGGAAACCCGCAACTTGGCCGACGAACCCGCCCACAACAAGCGCATCCTGGAATTGGAAACGCAACTTCGCGGAACTTTTCAGCAGCCCAAGTGACCTGACAAAGTAGAACGGAATTCATTCCGTTCCGCGATGAGAATCCAACTGCGACGACGATCTCACGACCCCGGCTTCGCACCCGCGTCTTTGGGTGTCTCGTCACCCGCTCCATCCGGGGACGAAGTCGGTTTCGTCTCGGCCGGCTGAGGCTTGTCCGTCAGCGACAGCGAAACCACACCGGCGGTCGTCTTGATGAAGACCTGCTTCTTTTTCGGATCGGATTCAACCGCGAGGCTGGTCAGGCTTTGCGTGCCGACGTTTTGGTACGCAGTCTTTCCCGTCCGCCCGTCAATCGCGAGCAAGTCGTACTTCCACTGGGGGCCCCGCGCGTTCGCTTTGCGCGGCCCATAGCGCCGCGACGCGAACACCAGGATGGGGAGATGCCGGGGCTGTATCAGAGCATAGAACACCTGATCCTCGACGGTCTTGCGCCACAGTCGCTTTCCTGTCGTCCGTGAGAGAGCGTAAACCGGACCGTTCACTTTCTTGGGCATCTGCAACGAGGACGTCCCCCCGATCGGCATGATCGTCACCGCGTTTTGCTGCCGCCCCGGAGAGTACGTCATCACCACATACTGATCGAGGGTCCGGATGACGCACAGGTCCGCAATGCCCAGCGCGGGATCCAACTGAGACGTCAGACGCTCGGCACCGTCCGCGATGGAAACAACCGTCAACGCTCCGCTCGGCTCGAAGACGGCGACTTCATCCGTCTCCACCAGTACGGGGACCGATCGGTCCGGAAACTTTCGGCTCCACAGCGTCTTGCCCGTCAACCGATTCACAAACAACAACTCCCGCGCCCCGTCGCGGGAGACCCAGTCCACCACACGCACGCCGTCGACCGCCAATCGCCTCTCGATTTTCGGTACACCCCGATGGCCCAATTCGTGGCCGTCAACCGCCCCGTACGAAACGCCCCCAAGCCCCCCGCCCGGCGAGGCGGCAACCACCACTTGACGATCACCGATCACTTCGCTGCCCGCGGGTACCCCGTCCCGCTGCCACAGCACGTCCCCCGTGATCGGATCAGCCGCACACAATTTCGTCCCCTGCTGATAGATCAGCGCCTCGTCCGAGATCGGACCGATCGCGCCGTAGGACCCACCAAACGGGGACCGAACCGACTTCCCGAAGCTTCGACGCCAAAGCAACTCAGGCGACCCTCCCCGACCCAACGCGTCGATCACGAGAAACTCGGTCGTCGTCCCCAGCACCAGCAGGTGGCCGTACGCACGAATGCTGCTGCTGTTCAGAGACAATCGGCTCGTCTTATCGGGATCCGACAATCCCACCGACCACCGCAGCACTCCCTCGGGCGTCAGCCCCTCTAACTGCTGCGCCCGAGAATCGATGACGAACATCGTCTCGTCGAAGAATTCCCCGGCCGGACCGTAGATCGGCACCGTCATTCGCCCTCGCAGTTGTGTGAGGGCGACCGCCTCCAGCTTCGCTGTTGTGCTCTCGATGACGCCGCGGGGCCATTCCGACCGTCTCTCCAACGCCTCCCGAACACCCGCGTCGGCACGCCACGACTGGGCCAGTTGCGCCCCGGTTTGCTCATTCAGACACACGACGTCCGCGAAACGCCCTTCCAAAGACGCAAGCAAACGGCCGACCTGATACGCGCGGCCGGACTCGATGAGCAGCCTTGCCAGACGCGCCGTCGCGAAGCCCGCAATCGGCACAGTCTTCGACTCTCGCAATCGAAGCAACTGAAGTTCCAGAGCCAGCGGACGCGTCGCCTTGCCGGCGCGGCGGACAAACTCAAGACGCGCCTCCTCCGCAATCCGATGGTCGGAAAAGCCTCCAATGAACTTCATCACGTCGTCCGGTTTGTCCGTACGACTCGCCAGGGTGAACTGCTGTCGAATCTCACGATCCAGTTCATTCCGCTGCTCGAGCGGCGCGTCCGCATACAATTCGACCAATCGCGCCCGAACCCAGCGGTCGCTGCGGATCTCGAGCGTCCCGTCGATCCGCATCGCTTTCGGCGCTCCCGTGTCGGGGCCCGAGAGCTTCAAGTACTCCGAAAACGCGCCCCGATGATCCCCCGTCTTTCGCAAACCGTCAGCGTACAATCGCAAGAACGTCGAACGCTGAGCGGGATCGTCGATCAGCTTGCGAATCTCCGGAACCTCGGAACGATAGGCTGCGAAATTGAGCCGCATGCCTTCGAGCAACGTCGAAACAATCGTGCGTTTCGTCTCCGCGCCGGCACCCAGTTCGACCGCGTGTCGCAGATCCTTTAGCGCCCCCGTGACGTTGCCGCGATGCAGTTCGATGGACCCACGCAGCGCCAATACCTCATGCGAATTCGGATTCTTGGCCAGCTCCGAGGCAATGTGACCCTCGAGGTCCGCAACCGCGCGGAACCCGGTCAGGCCGTCGATCGACTGCGATACCACCGTCCCTCCCGCGGCGACAAGGTTCCCGTGAACCTGTCCGTTGCGGGATTGAGTGCGCGCGATGATCCGTCCGTCATCCAGAAAAAGCGTGGCGATTTCCGCCGAAGACATCGGCAGATGGTACAGGTTCCCCACGCGAAAACCCCGGCCGCTCGGCGGATCGATCGTCGTCGGCCCCGACCACGCCGGACTCCCGTCCTGCAACTTGACCGCCCGAACCTGATTCTTCTCCACGATCACGACGTTGTCCCCGTGAACCGCCGCCACATACAACCCAGGTCCCCGCGGACGTTTCCACAGCAGCGCCCCGTCGATCAGACGCACGCAGTGCAATTCGCCCGAATCGCGCGGCGTCAGCAACACGTGACCCTTCGCGATCGTGGGAACCGCGTCCGCCCACGCACCCGAGAGACCGCTCGTCGTGACACTCGAAACCCGGCCTCCCAGGACCATGAATCGCCGCTGGTTGCGCTCGTGTGCCGCATGCAGCGAGTTGTAACCGTAGCCCCACAGCAACACCCTCCGCGAAAGATCGAACGCCACGACCGCGCCCGCATCCGTCGGACAGATCATCACACCGTCCTTGAAAGCCGGAGTGAGGCCCGCCGTCCGCCGCGACGCGTGCTGCTCCACCGGAAGTTCCACGTCCACCGGCAACGGCTGCATCCAAATCAGCTTCCCCCGCTGGCGAGGATCCAGAACCAGCAATTGCAATTCTCCATGCGTCTCCCCCAAACAATACAGGTGCCCCCCCAAAGGCAAAGGCGGACCCAGAAAATACGTGCCCGCCAACTCCAACGCGTATTTGCCGGCCGGCCCGCCGACTTCCCACTTCAGCTTGCCGCTCGGATCGCCCGTCTGAGCGTCGCGCAATTCGAACGCCATCAGCTTGTTGTGCTGGAATTCTTCAATCGTAGTCTGGCCACGCGTCGGCATTCCGTAGTTCGCCCGAGCGCGAAACGCGTTCTCTTCGATCGTGAATACGTACGTCCCGTCGCTGGCAATCGTCCCATGCGTCAGATCCTGCCAACAGCGCGAACTCAGAAACGTCTTCCGCATCGAGAACTGGTTGCTCGTGCGACGGTAGGCATAACTGGATTGCTTCGGCTCAATCGTTCCCGTTTGCAGCAGTTCGTCGAACGCCGGATCCGTTACCGCAGTCTCCCACAACAGCTCCCCCGTGTGCAGATCGACTGCCTTGACCCGACCCAACGACCGGGCAATGACCACGTCGTCCACGACCAGCGGATGTTGAGCCGGCAATGTGAGTTCGCCCGACTCGAGACGGTCCTTGCGTAATTCTTTCAGTTCGTCGGAGATGATGTCGAGCCGCTTCGGATCCTCGACCCCGTACTCTCGAATCGTTGAGAACTGCCAGTGGTTGTCCCATACGGGAGTCGCCGCGACGCTCGATGCGTTTCGCGATGCAGACCCCCGAAACACCGCCCATTGTTCTTCGCCGATCGAGGCCGCCTGAGGCTGCGGCCCCAAAACCTTCTCGAACCACGCGAGGGCATCCTCGGGCTGCTCGAACAATGGCACGTCGCGACCGGCAAGCCGGACGGCCCCCCCCCGCGCCGCTCCCGAGAGTTTCGTCAGCGCTTGCAGGCTCTCTTGCGACATCCCCGCACGTTTCAGACAAATCGCCAGCTTGACCGACAGCATCGGCTCCCACTGCGCCGCCGCCTGAGGATGACGTTGCAACAGTTGGAAGCACAAGGCCGCCGCCAGCGGACGGGCTCGATCCAGATGGTGCGACCCCAGCAAATACATCG
>PVBE010101403.1_pt1 | contig 11458 bp, 10 predicted proteins | sample 1631181 | NCBI WGS metagenome assembly PVBE01 (sample SAMN08397723, study PRJNA350692) | Marine metagenome, whole genome shotgun sequencing project. | isolation source: water | place: Pacific Ocean | collected 2012-04 | reverse complement strand
TTTCAATAAAATTAAAAATTTTCGAAACCTAAAAGGCGAAAAATCAACCGGGCCAGAGAGCCGCCGGTGCCCTCCTTTTCCCTTATAAATTTTGGGCAACTGACATTCAGTTTAACAAAACAAAAAAATCAACCGCCTATTTTTTAACGCAACCTATGATGCTTAACTTCCGTAAGAAAAATGACGGTTCTCCACGATCAAAGCGATTTTATCGCCTCAAGAATAATACATTCGGCATTTTTCATCCATAAATCATCCTGGGCATGATGTTCAAGATTACACAAATGTTCATGTCGGCTCTCACCGTATTTTACGGCCGTAATTTGGCGAAACCCAATGGACTTAAGCGTATGGATGAGAAAATTCTCGTCATAAATAAATCGATGCGACCCCCACAACCTGAATTTGTCGTTAAATACGATGCAGGGATGAGGAGATGCCTCTTTCCCATATGTTTTGGCAATCTCATTGCCAAAACGCGAAAAATGTCGCACCACAAATTCGTCTTGCGCAACGTGAGAAGAGGAACCGGAATACATTTCGTAGAGACGTTCTAACCCGGACGTTCCAACCCGGAATACTCCCCCCGCCTTTAGGCACCGGAAACATTCGGCCATCCATCTTCGCCCAATGGAATACTCAAGGTGCTCAAGGAAATGCTCTGAAAAAACAGCATCGAAGCTTCCCTCGGGAAGAAGGATGGGTTTCCTCGCATCAATGTAAAATTCCGACGAGGGTGAAATATCGGCATTCACCCACCCTGAAACCGGATAAGGGCCCGCTCCAAAATTAAGCAATCGAGGGCCCGGCAAGGTGAGTATGCGCTTTAATTTTATGCGCGAATATACCGCCTTTGGACAACGAAATACTGGCACATTATACCAAAGCCAGCGCAACAAGCCGCGTATCACGATTGAAATTCGCCAATATTCTGAATGACTCCGCCTCTACGGGCACGGTGGCTCATGGCGAACATGAGACGGTTCGACATGATCTCGTGCCGGCTGATTGCTAAACTCCCCTCGCTACGCGGATCGGCAATCACATCAAGAAAAACGTCCAGCTCTTCCCGGTATTCTTTGTTCGGTATATTCCATCTTCCGAGATTTGACCCGTCACCATCCTCAAGGCCGACAAAGTTATCCAGGCGATCACTCTGGCCTTCGCAGTGAACTTCTAGATACTCCTTGCCGATTCCCACGTTGGCCTCTGTTAAAAAATTCAATAATGCGGATGATCCATCTGTGAACATTATTGTCCCTGTCATTCCATTTCCGCCAGGAAAAATCCCATGGACATCGGAGGGAGTGCTGTCCGCTGAGGCCATACAAGTATCTGTATCATGGCTTAAAACAGAAATTAGCCTGCCTCCCCCGATTTTCGCATCCAACATCTAGTGATCCACCTCCATTTCCCCAGCTGCAACACGATACACAACGAGAGATTCCCCACGAGAACGCATAATCCGCCGCCCGGACACACAACCTCGAACGCCATTTCCATGGTCTCAACCCGGCCGGACGCTTCAATCGAAAAATCCACCCCCCCCGCCCCCCGGTGATCCACATGATTGACGGCATATCCGCGACATTGCCCGTGTAGTGAAGGGGCACGATGGCTTTGGTCTTGGGGGTGATTGCCGCCTCGATCTTGGCCGGGTCGATCACGCGATATGGGGATCAAACTCGGATTCCGGCTCACCTTTCCCGCCATTCTACCTGATCCGTTATTGGCAATAATCTTCCGGTCGGCGGCGAAGGATATCAGAGAACGGGACATCCGGACCCGAATGTATTCCCCGGGGAGTTGGGTTCCCGGTTCCGGAACTTCTTCGACTAGAATATTTCTCGACCCAACCATGAAGACTTGTTTCATTGTTTCGCCTATTGTCAATGAAACTTAATTTTCATTCGCCATTAACGGTCAGTCTCCACCGGGAAATATAGCACCATTTCCTTTTACACATTTCCTTGATATGATTTTTTCTTCCGACCGCCCAATTAATACCAAAACCTGTTAAAAGGACTCCGGTTTCTTTCGAGTAAGGGATGCGCTCAACTTGCAAGTCTTTCTCCATTCCTCGAAATTCCAGTATATGGGCACCTCCCAAATACATTCGCCCATCTCCCTCGCGCTCAATTTCAAAATCACTCCCGACATGGCCCTGCACCTCGATTTCCGATGAGGATCTTACGACATCCGCCACCTGGATAATCCAAGGACCTGTCCCGTTTACAATGATAAACCGCCGGTAGCAGACATTTTTCCCCAGCCGATCAAAGCCCGTGTGGCCACAAACTATCGCCACCCCCTCCCGGTCGAAATAGCGTATTCGCACAGGAGTGGGCTTGCAATCGTCAATAATTTCATACAGTCCCCCCAATCGTGCTTGCTCGGCCCCGTCGATTGAAATTGTGTTGTGCGCTGATGTTCCTCGGAGGCGGTTTCGCAGGGCGGTATCTCCCTGATAGGTGTACCACCCTGGATCGTGCAATAACCCTTTTCCGTTCAGGTGAACCACAATCGCCGTTGTATCGTTATGGCCGTGGCCCCCGAATCCAAAGGGGCCCAGGCCCGTGGGCCCGCAATCGAGCCAGACATCAAGGACTCCCCGCCGAATGTGAATCAGGCCCGAATCCGGAAGGTGGGCTGTAATGTCACCGCTCATCCGCGAATAATGTTGTTTCTGATCCGGCGGGCCGCCGGCCCACAGGGCGAATCCGAAGCTTGTATCCGCTGGCGCCAGATCGACTGTTTTCAATGTGCGTTCCGCCAGGTGCAACGTCTCGTTCACTGCAAGATAGGGTTCATCATCGAGACGAACCACACGAGCATCGTCGCCGTCGCCAATCGGCGGAATCCGGCCCCTCGAATCCGCCATTGCGGAAAGAGAGGCGGTGACATCATGGCTAGCGCGAATGAACCAACCGGGCACATCACAGTTCATCCCCTTAAGCGCCAGAATTGAAAGGAGCAGAAAATCCAGTTCGAAGCGTATGTACGGCACACTGCCTTCATAGGGAGTTCCATCGGCGTAAAGCTGTCGCTTGAGTTCAACCTCAAGGCGGCGCAGTCCGCCCCGTAAAAATGCGGCCGCAACCGAATGACGATTGAGAAAAAGGCCCGCGATGATTAGCCCGCACGCCTCTCCGATGGAATGGTTATTGGTGGCGGAACTATGGGGCGAAATCTGTCGGCGCAAGGAAAGGGCGTGCCCGAGAACAGCATTATTTATAATACCATGAAAATTTCCGGGAACATCGTGGCAAAGATCGGCGGCTCCCGCCAAAGAAAAAATTCGGACCGCAAGTTGGAGCCCATCGCGCCAGTGAATTCCTCGCTCGTAGGGAGCCTCGTTCATTAATCGCTCAATATGATCGATGATACTTTGGGGCCACCGGGGGTCCTTTGTATATCGCCAAGCCTGACCAAAGACCAAAATATGCTGTATCCGATCAAGTTCCCACGGAAAGCGAACGTCGCCAGCCCCATCCCCCATCGGTTCATAAGGGGATGTCTGCGGCCACCTCAAGCCGGTTATCGGATCAACATCCCAGCGGCCATTGCACGGCGGATCCGCCAGATGCACCTCGCGGCCATTTACATAAAAAATTTGTTCCGCATACCGTTCGGCCTTTTGGAGGAGGCCATCCCGCATAGCTCCTAACTCGGGATAATCGATGTCTGCGGAACTTCCATAAAACCACTTTCCTGCCAGAAAAGAAGGAAATGGATCGTCGCAAAGCAAGGTGTTGGACCACGATTTTGGCTTTCGCGCCTGCCAGTTGCGAAAATTCCTCAAAAGGTAGGAAGGCACCTTCCCGGCAAACCTCCAAGGGCCTATCAGGGCAAGCTCCATCCGTCTGAAATCTGACAAAAATGGAATTTTCCAGTTTCCTGACCACAGCCTCCGCTGCATTCATTCCTCAATTCAATTTTTCGAGATTCGCCAGGTGCCTGAGAATTCTTGTTATTAAGAAACAACGTATTTTACTATGATTCAAATTGATATGCGAAGATAAAACATTGATACGAAATTTCGAGAATCTATTTTATCGTCTTCTTTCAGGCTAGCGAGTAGTATATCTTATTAATTACAGCCCTATCAGTCACCGAAAGTTTACGCCGAATAAGCATGGGACTAAGCTCTTTTGACACAGGCAATCGAACGAAAACGCTTGTCTATGAAAAAATCAAATTTAGTAAAAATGAAAAGACGCCGTTAGATACTGTACCAAAAAGCAAAGGGCGGAACCTATAACCAAGGCGCCTATCGGCAGCCTAACTTTCAATGTTTGGCGTGCCACAAAATAAGACAAGAACAACTGGGCAAGGTAGGCGAGGAGAGTTCCAAAGGCCGCCCCGTCCATTCCGAATCTTGGAATCAACAAAAAATTAGCGATGATATTGACAAGAAGCGCGATTGCCGTCACCACTCCTGCTCTCCAAGTACGATCAGAGAGATAGAGGCCCGCAGCGACAGCAATGAACAATCCGTTAAACAAAATGCCGATACTGACCGGCGCGAATATCGATGATCCGGTTTGGTACCCAATTGGGAAAAGAAATCTCAATACGGGGATGCGGACTGCGATAATAAAAATCGCAACAAAAAAAGCGGCTACGAGGAAAATATTCATCGAATTTTCGATCAATTCGATGCTGGCCTTCGCCCCTCCTTCGTTATGCCGCCGTATATAGGCCGGAAACAGGAAAAGATTGAACGGCCTCACGAGCAATGCAAGGCTCGAGGCGACAATCATATAGGCAACATCGTAATAGGCGACGATTCGCTGGTCGTGAGTCAGATAGGAGAGCATGAACCTATCGGTAAAATTCAGCAAAAACCCAAGCGCCATAATCGTGGCATGCGGCGCTCCGTAGGAAATAAATCGTAGAAACAAGCTGACATCCGGTTTAAATGACCGCTCACGCCAACTCTCCCGCCACCTTGCGGCGGCAAATATCAAAAAAATCGAATCGGCCATGAACAAACCGTAGATATAGCCTGTGGGACTTCTCAGACAATCCATCCAAAAGATTATGCATCCTACCTGCAACCCCGCACGTAGCACGCTTTGATAGGCGTACTCTTGGCTGAAATGGTTCGCCCGCATCCAGTTCAGAACTTCGGTCGCCACCATATAGACGAGTAGGGCCCCGAACATCGCCGTAAACATAGAAGGCTCGAGGTCAATACCAACACGCGCCCCCAACACGGAAAAAACCACAGCGAGAATTACCGTTCCCGGCATGGCTAAGAACATCGCCCCAAAAAGTGCGGTTGGAAGAAGAGGTTCCGTCCTATCCTTTTCTCCGCTCCAACGGACCATCGCTTGAGAAATTCCAAGACTCATGAGGCTTGCCACCACAACCAGCGAAACCTTTGCCAGGACATAGGAGGCGAAAATTTCCGGAGGCAGCCGCCACGCCAAAACGAGGACCACCAGAAAATTCGTGCCCATAGTCCCGATAACCGAAAAACCGTAATCCAAGACCTGACGAGGCAAGTTTTTATCTAGGTGGGGTCGTAGAAACGAAATTGCCCTGCTTACTGGAGAAAAAAACATGGACGATTTTTGGCTAACCCTTCTTTTTTTCACTCAATTTATTTTCAATCACCTCGGACATCCTCGATACTTGCCGCACCCAGCTATACTCTCCGGCGAAAGTGCGGCGCCTGAGTCTCTCATCATCGTTATCTGATTCTATCGACTGGTTTAATTTGACGGAAAACTCTTCTGCTGAGTCGGCTAGCTTGACGAAAGACCCAAATTTTTCAGCGGCGGGAAAACGAGTACTAACGACAGGCAGGCCCGAAGCCAAATAATCTATAAATTTAGTCGGTGTGGAATATCGAATGTGTTCATCCTCGGCTCGATAAGGAACGATACCCACCGAGGAGCGGTGAAAAAAACGCGGCAAATCGATAAAACTTTGTCGGCCCACGAGATAAACATTCGGCAAAGCGACAAAGGATTTCGCTTTCCTCTGGGGAGCGAGAGGATGAATGTCGCCAATTATCACAAACGAATATTCAGGGAGTAGCTTCGCAGCCTTTGTCAGCAAATCAAAATCAAACCAGCCGGGCAGTCCCCCGGCATAAACAATCCGGGGTTCGGGAATATCGTCGATAAGAAGAAACGGTTCGCCCGTGTCCCGGAACTTCAAGTGCTCTATGGCGCAACCATGGCCGATTCGGTAGGTATCAGGGTTTAACCGTTTAAGTTCTTCTTCCAGAAGGGTTCCCGGCGTAAATACGATGTCCGCCGCGCAAACAGTGCGTTCGTACTGACTTCGAAATCGCGCCGAAGTGTCATAGGTATGCAGGCCGTCCACACAATGGAAAATCCAGCAAGCATGGTCCAAATTTTCGATAACCGTTTCCCAAAGAGGCGAAAACGACCAAACGATGGGATCCTTAATCTTTCGATCCACAACCAAGCGTTTTATCTGGTCGACCAAAAGTTTTCGATTGAACCAGGAAATCGCCCGATTTCCATGTACGGGAACCGCGAAAGGACTAAATAAATGAATGTTTCCAGGGCCCAAGCCCGCCGAAGGTTCCCCGCGATGACCATTGAGCATACGGCGCAGACGGCCCCATGCATCCCCGATTTCTGAGAACTTCGGCATCCGCCTGCTAATTTTTTCTACATAGGTGACGGTATTAAATTCACTCAATACCGCGGAAATATGCATACTCGAAACAGGATTTTCATTCCAATCACTGAGGGAAAGAATCAAAATATCACGCCCTCGAAGCATACCGAATTCAGGCTCAAAGTTCATGATGCGACTCGCTTTCGGCATAAAAAATAGTACTCGCAGGCAAGACGCGTAGCGACTCTATTGCCGCGCAGCAAATAGTCCAAATACCTGATAGGACTTAGAAACCACCCTGCAAAAAACCGACTAGCAGTAGAAACGTAGGGATTCGAAAAGCAACTTGAGAGGCCATCCCGCAATATCCAGTTCAAGGCGCAAAACGGCCCCGCGCTGACCCCACTTTCGATTTCTTCAAACTCACTGAGGCGCTCCCTCAACCCCCCAAGGGTATAACGCTGAAAGTCATTCGGGTCTGCATGATATCCTTGCAAAAAAGGCATTTCGATATAAAAATAACCCCCTGGACGGAGAACGCGATTAGCCTCAGAAATCACCTGACGAGGATTCCGAACGTGTTCCAGAACTGCCTGAAGAATAACACCATCGACACTTTCGTCGGCAAAGGGCAACTTGTGGGCATCCGCCAGGAAATCCATTTGGGGCGCAGCAAACATATCCATATGGAAAACCCGACAATCCGCTTTATTGGCGCTCAGCCACAAGCGCCTTCCGCATCCCTTATTCTTACCCGAGCCTACATTGACAATCGTAGTATCTGGACGAAACAAAGCCGAGCGAACTTTACTGATTACAGCCTCCGGCATTATGTTTATTGCAGGCATCGGAGGATAAAACCATAGCACCAGAATTTTTAATACTCTTGAGCGCCTCGCCAGGCTCTCAGCAACAGGATTTGAACCGTAACCACCGACCCTCATTTTGAAGATCTCCATCTTTGACAGTTAAATCTACAGAGGAAAAAGAGTCTCTCTTCGGCCGAACACAAATCTCAAAATAACTTCTCTAAGTAACCTGGCCGGAAAGCTCCCTCAAGGATACCCGAAAATCGGCCTGATGAACCAATCAAGATGAACACTTTCTATCCAGCCGGGCAATAATGTCTCGGGCAAAAATCGCCCCGTTTTTCTTTATTCTTTATTTGAGGATTCGAACTGAAAAATGGTTATTCTCAAATCCACCGACAAAACCAGCTCATCTCCCGGGTAACCGACTGAGTATCGATCATTTAAATTTCACCGACTCAATTTAAAAACACCCCATAAAGTGACTTCATGCCCGGAAGTCGATATCAATATTTATTCGGCTCACAGAGTAGCGCCTCGGTTTGAACTCAAGATGAAAAAATATGTCCGCCCTGAACCCACCGACAGCTGAATATTTCAACCCGGGGAAGTTACGAATACGACAAATCAAAAAACTCCGGCGAAAAATCCTTGTCCCAGCTCAACGAAAAAAACCGCCATATTCCATATGGTGGCAGCCTGCACACCCAGTCTTTCGTAATACGGAACGAACAAGGTGAGTGGAACCGATTGCCCCCATACATAAAGGAAGTCACAGCCTTCGTTTCCCTCCCGAACGGGCATATCGGCTATGTCAACAATTTTTCCCTCGACAAACACCAAAGGGCTTAAACCATCAGTGGTTCCGCCAGGGTATCTAGTGGCACAAAATCGATTTTGATTGGGGAAGCCATTTACGAGCAGGTCTCGACGCTATTTCTCAAACCTTGCATTTTCCCCTTGAAAAAACCAAAAAAAAGTGCCCCAACCATTCAATAAAACCATGCTTGGGCTTCAAACCGTGCAGTCACGCTATTTCGCCCTTCTTCTTTTCCTCAAGGACCGATGCAGTTTCATGTACTGCCACGCAGTAGGAGTCGAATAAAAATCACTACGGCTTCCGGCCGTATTGATGACCGTGCGATCACCTTGCCACCAGTCTCTTATGACGGCCTCCACCAAGGAAACTGATTCTTTTAGGTTTTTTACTCTCAATGTTATTTCATCATCCTTGGACTCCACATTAATCTTCCGCCGGCCAAGGACCTCTCCGGTGTCAATCCCATCGTCGATCATGTGAACGGTGACGCCGATTTTTTCCGGTTCATCATTAAATAGCGCCCAGAATTCCGACTTGCTCCCCCGGTATTCAGGTGTGATTCCGGTATGAACATTGATAGTCGCGACGGATGAGTTTCCATATGTGGCCCTTTTTAATATCCGCGTCCCCAGCACCACAATAAAATCCGGACAGTTGGCGGAAAGGAATTTTCCGCATTCGATGTCGTTCAGGTTTGAAAAGGAATGCAGATTCACACCAGCCGGGAAGGTCGGTTTTTCGCCATCCAACAAGAGTTTTTCTTCATGGCGGACCATTTTTGTATCGAGCCAATAGAGGTAAGGCAAGCTAAAAAGGAGCTTCGAAACCCCAAGCACCCCGTCCAACTTCCATAGCCTTCGGATTTTCCTAACCAACAATTGCCTCTGTCCGTATTGCCGATCCTCGATGACAATTGCGACAAGATCGAAAGTTTCGCTCAATGCAAATTGGCCGGCCACAAAACAACTCCCCGCCGTCAAACGGGTGAGGAGGATCGCCGTCGGCTTTTTTTTTTCAGGCATGGATATTTTCCGTAATCGTATTCGATAGAAAAAAAATCGCCGTACACAAAAATTTATGCGCCTTATACAACGGGGTCACCGGGACATGTAAAGTAAAAAACCCACGTAAACACCAAAGTGTCGGCGAAAATGAACCATCCGATCAGAGGGATTATACTCTAAACTACATAAAATCGTTTCCCACCTTGAAAATGTAAAAAATTTTTCGCGTATAATACCATCAGCAGCAGGGTGAAAAATAAAATCATCTCCATGGCTCCTGGCATGTCTAGGGTCTTCACCAAAACAACTGTCCCTTTCTCCCGGGAATCGTCATTAAAGATAATCTCGTCCCCATGGCCGCGCCCGTTTTCCGCAAAACGGGGAAAGCGAGGACCGTCCCAAAGAGCCCTCATGTAGCCCTTTGCTGGCGACTCACTGACAGCCATCCACGCGTAATCCAAGTCACTATAAAAAATGAGACCAGCGCCAATACCACGCTGAGCAACCGATGGAGAACCGCCACCATAACCGCCGCTGAAACGGGCACCAAAAATTGCAATCCAGCAATGACCCCCGCCTCTACTACCCCTAGACCTGACGGCGCAAACCAAGACAACATACTGATAATTCGGGAACCGAGAAGGACCGCAGCCACTATGGGGAAATCCACAGCCCCGATGACGCCAGGGATCACCGCCTCGATAGCGAAGTAGAACGAAAGCGAATGGATCAACCATCCCGCGGCAAACCAGGTTGTGTGGCGCAGGTGATGCGCCCACGACAAGGAGAAAACCGGCGTGTCCGACCCCGTAAGCTTCGCGGCGATTGGCAACACGCGATATAATACGAACGGACTGATCATCACCAACGAGGCGCCTATTATAATCGCCACCCCCAATATTTGTATGTTCAAAGGTACAGAGGCGGCATCCACGACTCCCATGGACAGAAAAAGGGCAAAAATTGTCGCGCCGCTGAGTAGCCCGTACACCTGAAACAGCAGGAGGGTTCCAGTCGAGTGAACGACAGACGTTCCAAGTCGATTTGAAATGGCGGCAATACCAAACAAATTGGCAACGCGGCCCGGCACGAAGGAGAGAATGTTGCTGAGAAAGTAAAAAAATGAGGCCTGACCAAGGGAAATGTTTCCGCCCAGGTTGCTATGGACGTAGCGCCACAGGAATATCTGACAAAACCAAAACGCCTCGATTACGACACATACAAGGAGGCTGATCGGCCAACTGATATCGATTTCGTTCGTGTGAAAGTTGTCCCATTGCTGGATAACCGTATGAGCGAGAAAACCGAACACGGCGGCCAGAAGGGCCGCGCTACCCACCCTGTATGCCATCCTCGCCAGGGAAGAATGCCGCATGGACCTGTCAGTCAATCCAGCACGAAATCAAATTTAGCCCGTTCGCGTCTGAATAAGTTGTCAAAATAACTCTCCAGATCGATACGCCGCCCACGCAAAACAACTTCATATCCCGTATTGCATCGTTTCGATCAGTAGAAGATTTCAAGACATCTTCCAGCGTTTTTCCTTCATCAAAATTATGCGGCAATGCTATTCAAAATACAAATATCTTCTCCAATTTTTCCCTATGACTAAATGTTTGTAAAAAAATTAAAGGGACAGCCAAAAAACTCCCATAGTGGGCTTCTACGGATCGAAAAACTATCCTTTAGTAATATGTAACGATATTATTTCATTACGAAGTGACTTGGAGGGAGATTATCTCCCATCGAAGACCCCTGAAAATAGTTTTTCAGCAGCCTCTATAAATTAAAAAACCTCTCGGTCCGACGCGATAGGCAAGATAAGAATTAAAGCGAAATTCTCTTTTATGAGAAGTATTGACTCATCCGATTTCGTCTCTTCCTGAGGTCTTAAATTTTTCTGAACCCGGCACAGCCGGAATGCGCGTTTCCTTTGGATTAAGAAATCAAAAGAGTGTATTTCCCCTTCTGACAAAACCCGGGTTCCAAATTTAGGGCAAAATACGATCCACTATGGTGCACCTCAATTCTTCGTCATGTCGTAGAAAAGAGATGTCATGTCGAACGGGAATTCGTGCGAAAGGATCCGATAGACTGACAAGGTTTAAGCCAATTATTTTTTCAGCTGAAATTGTTTCGGATTGAAATACTGTTTTGTGGGATCCTCTAAAAACCGCCTAACTTCCCCCGATTTTGTGTTATCGCAGCATTTTAGCCACAAT
>PVBE012726255.1_pt1 | contig 11461 bp, 3 predicted proteins | sample 1631181 | NCBI WGS metagenome assembly PVBE01 (sample SAMN08397723, study PRJNA350692) | Marine metagenome, whole genome shotgun sequencing project. | isolation source: water | place: Pacific Ocean | collected 2012-04 | reverse complement strand
GAGGGTTAGGGGGGGAAGGTTAGAGAGGCTTAGGGGGAGGGAAGGTTAGAGAGGGTTAGTCTGGAGATATCCGGATCCTCCAGGTTCCCCATGAGTTGTATTTCTAGTGAGAGTCTGAACTCTACGAAAGTATCCCTGAAGGGTTATGCTTTATGACGATATGCTGGATCAAGGTTCCCAAGAAAATCATAAGGTCTTTACATGGTTAGCAGGAGCTCCCGATCCTGTTAATTTAATAAAGCCTGAAACTCTCTCTCTCTTCGATCAGCCATGACCGACGACACAGGTGCGGCCTCGTCGATGGATGGCACGGCTCCCGATGCGGACACCGGGATTCCCACGAACGTCTACGCCGCGCCGCAGACGCAGACCCCGACTCCCGACAACCCACAGAATACCGCGGAGCCTGCACCCGCTCCGGACCGCGCTGGAGGTCAACCTGAAGCCGGCGACCAGACTCCGACGTGGACCGCAACAGTTCGAGGACGAGCTCAACCTCCAGGCTTAGGGCAAGTCGCAAGCATCGCTGCAGCTGCAGCGGCGCGCGGCACGAGACGGGCAAGGTCGGCCGGGCCTTCGGGGGCGACAGCGGAAGGATACTTTTCAGAAGTCCTCAACGCCCTGCCTGCTCGGGCCGTCGAACCTGCGCTCCCACCAGTGCCGGACGACTCCTTCAGCACGCCGAAGACGCCCACGAAGTTCGACATCTCCTCGCCTCTGGGAGACATGAACAAGGAGTCGAAGGAGGCCGATCGCTGGGCAAGTGTGGTGTCCATGATGGAAAAAATGGTGGAATCCATGCAGAAGCAGATCTCCGAGCTGCAGCAGAAGTTGGACCACCAGCAGGACACCCGGAAGGGCCACGACAGGGACGGCATCCCATACGTCAACAGCAAGGATGTTGAGAGGCCCACGAAGTACGACGGCACCCAGTTTCGGCTCTGGCACCAAAACTTCGTGGCGTTCCTGGAGGCCAAGGATGAGCGATTCGAGTTAATGCTCGCGGCGATCAAGTCCATGTCCACGACCCCGCTCACGCCGGAGAAGGAGTTGACCATCAGCCGCAGCGCGAAGCTCCACGACGCGACCTTGGTCAAGGCCTTCAAATCGCAGCTCTTCCGCTACTTGCAGAGCTACACCAAGGGCGAGAGCCACACCGTCGTCCTCGCTGGAGGCCAGGAGGGCGTATGGGAGTCAATGCGGCAGTTGTGCGATGCCGGCAACTCGCAACAGCGGTACTGCCAACGCGAGGAGCGTCGCAAGGTCTGGCACCCGAAGCAGCTCTCCCTGGACGACCTGAAGGTTGGAATCGCGACGTGGGAAAACAACCTCGAAGAGTACGTGCGCAACACCGGGGAGAAGATGGACCTGAAGACGAAGACATCGTGCTTGGAGGACTTGTGCCCCGTCGAACTGCAGGAGCACTTGGCGGAGAAGGCCGACATGCCGCAGGGCATCGTCTCCTATGACGACTACAAGCAGGCCATCAACGATTACCTCCACAAGAAGATCCGCTTCGCGAGGCCCAAGAACCAGAAGTTGAACGCGCTGAACACCGAGAGCGACGAGGCCGCCGGGGACGAAGCAGAGTCCCACGAGCCCGAAGAGGAGTGGAAAGACGTCGAGAAGCTGTGGGCGATGGTCAAAGGCAAGTTCGGCAAGAAAGGCAAGGGCAAAGGTAAGGGCGACAAAGGAGCCGCGGCCATGGATGTGGACAAACCAGTATGCCACGAATGCGGAAACGAAGATCATTTCGTCCGAGACTGCCCGATCAGAGCCGCAAAGAACCTGGCGAAAGGCAAAACCGGAGGTAAAGGAGTCCCATGGTCCCAAGGGGACAAAGGCAAGGGCGATAAGGGCAAAGGTAAGGGCGGTAAGGGAGTGCCAAATCTCACGACTTGGAACTCGTATTACCCAGGTCCTAGCCCTACCATGTGGAAGAACTGGTACCCGTACGGCCAGCAGCAGAATCAGATCAACGGCAAAGTGAATCTGTTCGAACAGCCGTATCAGATGAACATCCTACAGCCATCGCCGACGCCGCAGGATGCGCTCCAGGGCCTCTTCAACACCACGGGCAACTTCTTCAAGTTCGTCGAGAAGGGTCCCAAGGCCAAGACCGTGCCGAAGGTGCAGCACGACTTCTTCAGTAAGAACATCTTCGACGAGCTCGCCACGGAGGATGACAACGTCGCCGAGGATCACAGCCATCCACCTCCGCCGCATACTAGTGCCGAGCACGCGAACCGCAGCAAGAAGTCCGAGCCCCACCAGGCACGCCGATCGTGCCGCCTAGAGTGCAGCGCGACTTGTTGTACAAGCAGTGGCACGACACGGTCCGCATCCTCATCCGCGACGTCGAGCGCTACCGCCTGCCAGGACATGCCTCCGAGGCCTCTGCCCGTTACCTCCGGAGCACGAAGCAAGCCACAGCTGACCACGTGTGTCAACTTGACCGATGCTCTGAAGAAGCCCTCGCAGAACGCCGCCAGGAAGCTGAGGATCAAGGAGATGAAGGCCAAGGAGGTAGCCGACAATCTCGACTTCTTCAATGCCGTCAACGACTTCATCAAGACTGACAAGGAGGGCAAAGCGACGCCAGAAGTGCTGAACGTCTTCCGGAGCAAGCCAGCCAATCCCACGCTGTGCCCATTCAAGAAGCCTCGAATGGACGTTGCGCCCACGGACGATCCGAGGACGTGGGAAATCATGAGCGCCGTCGTTGACTCTGGCGCATCCATCGCTGCCCTGACGCCAGAGGATGGAAAAGGGTACCCCGTGGAAGAGTCCGCCGCTTCCAAGGCCGGGGTCGAGTACGAGGTCGCCAACAAGGACACCGTCCCAGCGTTGGGCCAAAAGAAGCTCGCAGTCATCACACCGGAAGGTAGCTTGCGAGGCTATCGATCGGAGGTAGCCGACGTCTCAGGACCACTGCAAAGCGTACGTCAGCTCCTCGGCGCCAAGCACTGCGTCCTGTTCGGCCTGGGGCCCAATGAGGAGGAGCATCTGATCATCAACAAGCTCACCGGAGAGATCAATCGGATGCGAGACGACGGCACGAACTATCTCCAGGACCTCCTCGTCGTTCCGCCGGACCAGCTGGACAAGGTGGTCGCAAGAATGCAAGGTGGTGATCCTGCTGCGCCTTTTGGTCGGCAGGGATAAGCAATGTGATGCCCGTAAGACCCGCTCTGAAGAGTGCAACTGAGCCTCCGCCGGGGCATCAGAGGCAAGAGGAGAGGGGCGCGGAAGAAGGTGCGGATTCAGAGTGCAGCGAGGCGGACATCTCAGACATCGCTAGCCCCACGGACGCGATGGAGGGCGATGTCGGGCAGATGCGCGACGTGGAGGACGATGGCATGGACGGCTTCATTGAGGACGGTGAGGTGATCGATATCGACCGGAAGGACGACGCGATGATCGACAAGCCTGACGCGACGAGCATGGAGCCCCTGACCATCGACGCGAAGGACGCGCGCATACCACGTGCACTCAACGCGCCCATCAGACCTTCGGCGGAGGAAGTAGAGGCACACAATATCAATCACACACCACCAAGGCCATGGTGTCCGCCTTGTGTTGAAGCATACGGCAAGGAAGACCCTCACTGGAGAGGTGCCAACAGCAAGGATGAAAGCGACAAGTCCGGCATACCGATAGTCTCCTTGGACTACGACGAGCTGGAGAAGGGAAAGGCGATGACCATCGTGGGCAAGGACGAAACGAGCGGCATGCCGATTCAGCACAAGGTTCAGTGCAAAGGCCCCAGTGACGAGTGGATCGTAAAGAAGATCATCAAGGATCTTGAGGACCTGGGACGCAGGGATATCATCCTCAAGACGGACGGCGAACCAGCAATTGTGGCATTGCAATCCAAGGTTATCGAAGGCAGAGTTGGCAGGACGATACCCCGAAATCCACCCGCGTACAATCCCGAATCAAATGGGCCCTGCGAGAAAGCCGTGCAGGACGTTAACGCAAAGGTCAGGGTCCTTAAATTGGCGCTAGAAGGAAGGTTGAAGTACAAAATCCCTACGGAAGCACCGATTATCGAGTGGTTGATCGAGCATGCGGCCTTCGTCTTGGGCAGGTACAGTGTGGGTGCGGACGGCATGACCAGCTACGAGCGGCTCACAGGCAGGAAGTGGCGAAGACCAGTGGTAGAGTTTGGCGAAGTAGTGATGGCAAAGCTTGTCACCAAGGCGCGGTCGAAAGGCAAAACAAAGACTCAGAAGAATAAGTTACTTCCGAGATCAGTTGCAGGAGTGTGGGTTGGTCAGATGACCAGAACCGGCGAGCACATCGTGATCCTCGAGAACGGCGACGCCATGCGATGCAGAACCGTGAAGAGAGTGCCGATTGAGGACAGGTGGAATGCGGATAAAGTGTTCTCAGTGATCGGCACGCCGAGGTTACCAGCTCCGAGCAGAAGGAACCCGCACGCGATCGACACGCGCAAGGCCGATGACGAACCAGCGGCCCGTGACGGAGAAGCCCAACGTGCTCCAGAAGGTGAACGGCTTGAACGTGATCACCCAGAAGTAGCTCATGGACATCAACGCGAAGTGGACATCAGGGAGTTGCGCATCACCGACCGCATCCTCGAGAAGTTCGGCGGCCCAAGCACCTTCACACCAGGTTGCCAAGCGTGTGAAGCCAAGCAAACAGGCGACCCCCACAGCAGAGGCCACTCCAAGGAATGCAGACATCGCATTTACGAGGAAATGGAGAAATCTGCTGAAGGCCGAGCGTTGCTTGAGAAGAAAGATGAGCGCCTCAAAAGACGGGCAGAATTAATCGGTGCCGCCCGTGGGGGGGAAGAAGAGGAGAGAGAGCACAAGGAAGAGCCCAATCAAGACGCTGCGCCGGCGACGCCAAGATTCGGAGAAGACGGCGACGTGATCATGGAAGACGACTCCGCCATACCTCAACTGGACAGCGATGGTGACAATCTCGACGATGACCCCGACGACTCGATGGAACGGGACGCCGGCGCACGAGAAGCTCACGTCGAAGTTGAACCTGCTGACAACCTACGCCATGATCTATTTGGTGAGGATGATGATGATCCGCCACCGAAGCGCCAGCGGATACAGAACCTGATGAACCTGAGCCATGAGGTCGAGAGGCTCACGGGACAGCTCCACTCACTGCAGAAGGCGGCCGAAGTCAAGGAGATCTTGCGCCAGTTGGATCAGATGCCCAAGCACCAGATCAAAGTACCGAGTCGCAAACGCGCACCAGTGCAGGCGAATGGTGTCATGGATATCGCCGAAATTTACTCTCCGCCAAGGATCTCCGAGATGGCCAATAAGATGAACTTGCAAGGCGGATGGGCGTTGGATCTCACCACGATCGACGAGCACGACGGCAAGCCTTGGGACTTCACGATCGAGGAGAAGAAGATGCGCTGCAAGAAGAAGGTGGAAGCCGACAAGCCCTTCATGGTCATAGCGAGCCCAATGTGTGGGCCATTCAGCAGTTTGCAGAACATGAACTATGCCAAGATGCCGGCAGCCGAAGTCAAGGACAAGCTCGACAAGGCCATGGAACACGTCAAGTTCTGCCTCGAAATCTGCTTGAAGCAGCACATGGAGGGCCGACTATTTCTCTTCGAACATCCAGCTGGAGCTACATCGTGGTGGACAACGATGATCGAGCAAATCGCGGCGATGGAAGGCGTCTACAAGACCACATTCGACTTCTGCACAGTGGGCATGCAGTCTGGCGGCGTGGCGGCAAAGAAGAAAACAAAAGTTCTCACGAACTCGCATGCCATCCATACGCTGCTACGCGAAGCTCTCTGCCGTGGAGATCACTGGCATATGGTGTTAACTGATGGACGTGCTGGACCTTGCCAGGAGTACCCAGAAAAATGTTGCAGGCTCATATGTGAAGGCGTGAAGCGCGAGCTCGACTCGATCAAATGGAAGCAAGAGCTGCACGAGGTCTTCGACATCAGCACCCCCTTCGGGAAGCTCATGAACTTGCAGAAGAAGCTGCTGGAGATCAAGGTTCCACCGGAAGAGGAAATCTTCGACAAGATCTATGAGGGCTGCGACTTCTACGACGACATCTCCGGAGCGCGCTTGGACAGGAACCTCGCGATCAAGGCTCGCAAACTCGAGATGGACTTCTTCAAGCGCATGGGCGTCTACACGAAAGTCAAAAGAGAACATTGGATGAAGATTATCACGACCAAGTGGTTGGAGATCAACGAAGGCGATAATGAAAATCCAAATGTTCGCGCGAGGCTGGTGGGACGCGAGTTGAAGATGGACAAGCGAGACGACCTATTCGCGGCGACTCCGCCACTCGAAAGCTTGAAGACGATCATCGCCATATGCGCCTCGAAGCAGTTCCACGTCGAGAGGTCCGAGCGCTTCATCATCATGTCCACGGACATCAAAAGAGCCTACTTCCACGCTCCTGCCACGCGCCCGATCTTCATCGAAATCCCTCGGGAAGACCGAGAACCGGGCGATGAAGGAATGGTGGCCAGGTTGAACTTATCCCTCTACGGCACGAGGGACGCGGCGATGAACTGGACCAAGTGCTACACCGAGCTCCTCGTCAACAACGGCTTCAGCGTGGGCAAGGCCAATCCGTGCAACTTCTACCACGGGAACAGGCAAGTTTCGGTGACTGTCCACGGGGACGACTTCACGAGCACCGGCCGCGAGCGTGACCTGAAATGGTTGGAGAGGATCTTCACCTCCAAGTTCGACACGAAGACCGAGTACCTTGGCCCGGGCTCCCACCACCAGAAGACTGTGCGCATTCTGAACCGTGTCATCTCCTGGGACGACGACGGCATCACGTACGAAGCTGACCAGAGGCATGCGGAAATTGTTGTTCGCGAACTTGGATTGGAGGCAGGCAGGCCAGTCACGACGCCAGGATCGAGGGACGACGCGGGCAAGATGAGCGCCGTCAAGGTCGACAACGCGCTGACAAAGGACTCCGAGTACGAGGCGCACGACGCGCTGCTGCAGGGTCAGGAGGCGACAAAGTTCAGGGCAATCACAGCACGCCTGAACTACTTGGCTCAAGACCGGCCTGACCTGCAATATGCAGTGAAAGAGGTCGCGCGACGCATGGCCAGTCCGCGTCACGGCGACTGGCTGGCGCTGAAGAGGATCGGCCGGTACCTCCTGGGCGCACCCCGTGCCGTGCAGAAGTACTGGTGGCAATGCATGCCGAGCGAGCTCAGCACGTTCGTCGACTCCGACTGGGCCGGCTGCAAGACGACCTGCAGGAGCACCAGTGGCGGTGCCGTGCTCCTAGGAGGTCACACGCTCAAAACTTGGGCCTCCACCCAAGCCACCGTGGCGATGTCGAGTGCTGAGGCGGAACTGTACGCTTTCACCAAGGGCGCGGCGATGACTCTGGGCATCATAGCTATGTGCGCTGACCTTGGGTTGGAGCTTGGCGCGAAGGTGCACTCAGACGCGAGCGCGACTCTGAGCATCGTGCAGCGACAAGGACTTGGCAAGTTGCGCCACGTCAACGTCCAATACCTCTGGGTGCAAGAGCGCGTCCGCAACGGCGACCTGGACGTGGCCAAGGTCTGGGGCAAGGAAAACCCCGCCGATTTGATGACCAAGCATTTGCCCGCGAGTGAGATGCTTGATCACTTGGAGAAGCTCTCCATCAAGACGGACGTGACGCGCGCCGGCATCGCCCCGCAGCTGAACGGCATCAACGAGAGCTCGGAGGACTGCTGGAAGGAGGAGAGAAACGGCAAGGACGGCGCCGTCATCAGGAACCACTTCAAGTACCGCCGTGAGTTGTTCACTCCAATCAGGGTTGCTGGAGCGCCCCCAGCAAAGGCGCTCACGGCTGTGCGCATCACCCGCGGCCAGTTTGACAATGGGCAGGAGTTCTGCAGACGCGACAACTGGACCACGAGGACTACAGCGCACTTGAAGCTGGAAAGGCCTTGGACCGGCTCAACCATGTTCGTCTTGAAGTCGGTCGATCAGTGATTTTCTTTATTTTCAATTTTTATTAGTGAATCCATTGTAGGGGTATCTCCGAATTCTTCTAGCGAGGACTTGGGGTTAAGGGGTAACCCTCGCTAGTGGCCGTGAGCTGACAAGAGCTCCGTGGCCAGCTTTGAGATTTTATTGTTCAGACGCGGGCTCATGGATTTTGAGAATCATTTTGGAACGACCGTGACGCGGTACATCACGGCCGTGGGGAGGTCTGGAGATATCCGGATCCTCCAAGTTCCCCATGAGTTGTATTTCTAGTGAGAGTCTGAACTCTACGAAAGTATCCCTGAAGGGTTATGCTTTATGACGATATGCTGGCTCAAGGTATCCGAGAAAATCATAAGGTCTTTACATGGTTAGCAGGAGCTCCCGATCCTGTTAATTTAAAAAAGTCCAAAACTCTCTCTCTTCGATCAGCCATGGCCAACAACTCAGGTGCGGCCTCTTCGACAGGTGGCATGGCTCCCGACGCGAACACCGGGAATCCCGCGAACGCCTACACCGCGCCGCAGACGCAGACCCCGATGCTTCGCGAGGACCCGCAGAACACAGAGCCTGCACTCGCTCCTGATCGCGCTGGAGGTCGACCTGAAGCTGGTGACCAGACTCCGACGTGGACTCCAACAGGACCGCTACCGCGACCTCCAGGCTTTGGGCAAGTCGCAGGTATCGCCGCAGCAGCTGCAGCAGTACGCGGCACGAGACGAGCGAGATCGGCTGATCCACGAGCGAGATCGGCTGATCCACGTCCTGCTGCTGGACATGAACAAGTACAAGTGCCGGACACGCCGCAGACTCCCACAAGGTTCGACATCTCCGGGTCGCCTCTGGGCGCCATGAACGGAGAGCCGAGGGATTGCGACCGCTGGTCAAACGTGATGTCCATGATGGAGAAGATGGTGAAATCCATGCAGGAGCAGATCTCCGACTTGCAGCAGAAGTTGCACCGCCAGGACAGCCAGAAGGGCCACGACAAGGACGGCATCCCCTACATCAACAGCAAGGACGTTGAGAGGCCCACGAAGTACGATGGTACCCAATTTCGGCTTTGGTATCAGAACTTCAAGGCGTTCCTGGAGGCCAAGGATGAGCGGTTCGAGTTGATGCTCACGGCGATCAAGTCCTTCTCCACGACCCCGCTCACGGAGGAGGATGAGTCGATCATCGGCAGCCGCGCGAAGCTCCACGACGAGATCTTGGTCAAGGCCTTCAAGTCGCAGCTCTTCCGCTACCTGCAGAGCTACACCAAGGGCGAGAGCTACACCGTCATCATCGCCGGAGGCCAGGAGGGCGTATGGGAGTCGATGCGGCAGTTGTGCGATGCCGGCAACTCGCAACAACAATACTGCCAGCGCGAGGAGCGTCGCAAAGTCTGGCATCCAAAGCAGCTCTCCCTGGACGGCCTGAAGGTTGGGATCGCGACGTGGGAGAACGATCTCGAGGAGTACCTGCGCAACACCGGTGAGAAGATGGACCCGAAGACGAAGATAGCGTGCTTGGAGGACTTGTGCCCCGTCGAACTGCAGGAGCACCTGGCGGAAAAGGCCGAGGCGCCGCACGGCATCAACTCCTACGAGAGCTACAAGCAGGCCATCAACAACTACCTCCACAAGAAAATCCGCTTCGCGAAGTCCAAGAACCAGAAGTTGAACGCGCTGAACGCCGAGAGCGACGAGGCCGCCAAGGACGAAGCAGAGCCCAACGATCCCGAAGAGGAGTGGAAGGACGTCGAGAGACTGTGGGCGATGGTCAAAGGCAAATTCGGCAAGAAAGGTAAGGGCAAAGGCAAGGGCGACAAAGGAGCCGCGGCCATGGATGTGGACAAACCAGCATGCCATGAATGTGGAGACGAAAATCATTTCGTCCGAGACTGCCCGATCAGAGCCGCAAAGAACCTGGCGAAGGGCAAAGCCGGAGGCAAAGGAGTCCCGTGGTCCCAAGGAGGTAACCCGTGGTCCCAAGGGGGCAAAGGTAAGGGCGACAAAGGCAAAGGCAAGGGCCATAAGGGAGTACCAAATCTCACGACTTGGAACTCATATTATCCAGGCCCTAGCCCTGCCACGTGGAAGAACTGGTACCCGTACGGCCAGCAGCAGAACCAGTTCAACGGCAAAGTGAACCTGTTCGAACAGCCGTACCAGATGAACGTTCTCCAGCCGTCGCCAACGCCGCAGGATGCGCTCCAGGGCCTCTTCAGCACCGCGGGCACATTCTTCAAGTTCGTCGAGAAGGGTCCCAAGGCCAAGACCATGCCGAAGGTGCAGCACGACTTCTTCAGCAAGAACATCTTCGACAAGCTCGCCACGGAGGATGACGACGTCGCCGAAGAGCCCGGCTATTCGCCTCCGCCGCCTGCCAGTGCCGAGCGCGCGAACCGTGGCAAGATGTCCGAGCCCCACCAGGCACGCCAATTGTGCCGCCCTGAGTGCAGCGCGACATGTTGCATCGGTACAGATTCGACACCTCCGCAAAATTCGCCTCTGCCAGATACTCCAAGTCCCTCACCGGAGACTGCGAGGAAGTCTGCGAACAGGCCACAAGTGACCACATCCATCAATCTGCTGGATGCTCTGAAGAGGCCGTCGCAGAACGCCGTCAGGAAGCTGAAGATCAAGGAGATGAAGGCCAAGGACATAACCGACAATCTCGACTTCTTCAACGCCGTCAACGACTTCATCAAGGTTGACAAGGAGGGCAAAGCGACGCCAGAAGTGCTGAACATCTTCCGGAGCAGGCCGGCCAATCCCACGTTGTGCCCATTGAAGAAGCCTCGAGCAGACGTTGCGCCCACGGACGATCCGAGGACGTGGGAGATCATGAGCGCCGTCGTCGACTCTGGCGCAACCATCGCTGCCCTGACGCCGGAGGATGGAAAAGGATACCCCGTGGAAGAGTCCGCCGCTTCCAAAGCCGGGGTCGAGTACGAGGTCGCCAACAAGGACACCCTCCCGGCGTTGGGCCAAAAGAAACTCGCGGTCATCACGCCAGAAGGCAGCTTGCGAGGCTATCGATCGGAGGTGGCCGACGTCTCAGGTCCGCTGCAAAGCGTCCGTCAGCTCCTCGGCGCCAAACACTGCGTCTTGTTCGGCCTGGGGCCCAATGAGGAAGAGCATCTGATCATCAACAAGCTCACGGGAGAAATCAACCGAATGCGAGATGACGGCACGAACTACCTCCAGGACCTCCTCGTCGTTCCGCCGGATCAGCTAGACAAGGTGGTCGCAAGGATGCAAGGTGGTCATCCTGCTGCGCCTTTTGGCCGGAAGGGATGACCAGTGTGACGCCCGTAAGACCCGCTCTAAAGAGTGCAACTGAGCCTCCGCCGGGGCATCAGAGGCAAGGGGCGAGGGGCGCGGAAGAAGGTGCGGATTCAGAGTGCAGCGAGGCGGACATCTCAGACATCGCTAGCCCCACGGACGCGATGGAGGGCGATGTCGGGCAGATGCGCGACGTGGAAGACGATG
>PVBE011897001.1_pt1 | contig 11461 bp, 21 predicted proteins | sample 1631181 | NCBI WGS metagenome assembly PVBE01 (sample SAMN08397723, study PRJNA350692) | Marine metagenome, whole genome shotgun sequencing project. | isolation source: water | place: Pacific Ocean | collected 2012-04 | reverse complement strand
TAGGATAACTAACTAACCTAGGACATGACAAACTAAAAGGGCAGGGGCATTATCACCCCTGCCTTTCTTATTTAGTGACGATCTGAAATGTTCCAGGAGGACCAATTTGAAGAGGCGATTCGTCCGGACCTGATGGCCTGGCGTCGTTCGTTCTCTTCCTGGAGTTGGATCCGAATCCCGTCCATCGCCCGAGACATTACTGAATCGGGGGTGGTTGGGCTGTGTAGGAAGATCCCATCAAATGATGGGGTCAGAGTCGAAGTGTTTTTGTTCATGAGTCTAGTATACTCCAGATCGGGTCAAAAGTACAGGGCTTGTGGGCCACTACCTCAACTGACCGACCTGGATCTTGATCTGATCGAAGAGGGCCTTGGCTTCGTTGTAGAGCATGTCCGCACCCTCGTAGGATGCGTTGGGGCGTCGATCGAGCAGAATGTCGGTCTTGATGTCGAGCCACTTAACAGTCTCGGTGGTGAGAGCGTTGAGGAGGCACTCTTGCTCGTAGGGTGTGAGCTCGAGCGTGATGGTCTTGGTTTCGTTCATGAGTTTAATATACTCGGAATGGGTGTGGATTGACAGGGCTAGAAGGCCACTTGCTCAATTGACTTTTTTTCGGTCAGGACGTAGTCGATGCCCAACTGCTCCTCCAGTTTTTCGGCATAGGCCTTGGCCTTGGAGATGGAGTCGAACAGACGCAGGGTGGAGAAGTCCTCGCCCTCGTAGTTAGCTCCGCCGATCACGGCAATCACGATGTTGTTTTCCATGAGTCTAGTATATTCCAGATCAGGGCGTAAGTCCAGGGCTAATAGCCTCTTCGTCAATTGTCACCCAAGCCAACGGCTCACCGATGTGTGGGCACTTCCAGATCGTGACCTTCTCGCCGAACGCCATAGCGAGGGCGTAGGCGTGGTCGATGTCCTTGGCCCAGAGGCATCCCCGGCGATCGAGTTTACGTCCGGAAGATGTGGGCTGAATTGCGTAGTCGAACATTGGTGCGTCCTCAGAAAACGTAGATGCCACGTTGGGCGAAAGTCTCGGGTTGGGATCTCTGCCACCCGGCTTGCATCTCCACCAACTCAGAGGTAGAGGCGTCAGCCCAGCGATCCAAGACCCAGTCGTAGGTCTCAGGAGCGTGGCCATTCTGAATCTCGAGCATCTCAGTGATGGAGCGGAGGAGCCGGGCGTTGAGGTTGGTCATCGGTTGATTTCGTTACTACTAATATAGGGCCAAATGCCGCCTGCGTACAGGGCTAGTGTGACAGAACCCTAGCTATCACTCCCCACCACGTTTCGCGTTTACGCGAGGTGAAGCGCAAACACCGAGGCGGTGGCCAGAGGGGGGGGTCCGGCTCGTTTGACCGCCCCCCGGCCGTTTTAGGATGCGCCAGCCCCCTACGCGCGCGGGCCGTTTTTCCATGGGTTAGGGCATAATCACCTTAGAAAATGATATTACCTCAAGGAAACCGATCATCACCACTACGTCCCATGATTTCGTCCTGATGAAATAAGGTACGGCTAATCCGTCTCCCACGATATGAAAGATCGCGCCGATTGTTGTGCTAACATGGAGAACAATAAAATACCCCAATATAACCGCTCCGCTTCCAATAACCCTCGCGGTTTCATCTAGAGAGAGGTTCATCTTTGTGTCCCAAAGGGTGCGGTATATTTACTAGCGCAGTTATATACATCGTCCAGTATCTCATCTAGAGTTAGTGAGTTATTCTCTGATTCTTTTATCTCTACCCCATCCGAAGGTAAGGTGCCATTAGGTACACCAAGTCTGTCCTCCCAATATAACACCAAGACATCGGACTCGGCGCTCAATGAGTTAAGTGCCTGGAGTATGGGTTTATTTAGGTCGGGTGTCATATATCACTCCTCGTCGTATATACCCCAGATCCGCACAACATCCCCTGGTTCAATGCGATTAGCATATAGATCGTAAAGGGTGCGAGTGTCTGTGTTGTCCATACCCAACTCATACAAGATGTCCGCCAGATATTTACTAATAGTAGGGTAACGTTGTAGCCATGGGTCATCCTCGCGTAAGGCGTCGCTTACTTCGATCTCGGTCATTTGATCCTGTGGGTCTGTTCGTAGTATCATTGATAAGATCTCCTTATGAGTGGGAGTGTCGGCGGGTTATCCCGCGTTAGTTATGCTCAGTCATATTACCATCAACTGCGCCACGCCAATACACCTTAATGTCAAATCCTTCCGATAGTTGTTGGATCAGAGACCCCAATTGATGGAGCTCGACGACATTATCGCACATCAACTCTACCTCGTATCCTTCTTCTGAGATGAGATATGCGGCACTGCGGGTAATATCGAGGCGCACCTCTACGATATCTTCGTGGGCGCCAATTTTCTTGAGTAGGTCGGGGTTGGTTGGGATCATAATGTAAGCGTTAGTGAGTGGTTTGCTATGAGACTAATATACTATGGATAGGACCGTAAGTCCAGGGCCGTTGGGCCACTTCGATGGGCGGCCTATCCCCCGTCCACCTGACACCCGACCATCGCCCCGCCAATTATCCCTGCGGGTATGCTCCAGATCCAGTTCTTTTTGGTGGCAAGCGTGCCACCTGCGGCCCCACCTACGATCCCGCCAAGTATACTTCCCTCGATGCACGAATTGTCATCTGGAGGATGCTGGGGGGAGTGGGTGCCTTGAGGGCGATATGTCCGTGGCGCACTTCCCGGTGCGCATGTTACTCTTTGCTGTTCGTAATATCTCCTAACCCGGCCAGGGTTAGAAGCATTGCCGGGAATGTACTCCTCGCGATATACTTTCTTGAAGCAATCTGTACTCTCCATCCCACCACCTCGTGAGTAATCGGCTAAGGCGGGAGTTGGCAACCCCACCGTGATTAGCGCAAGGGCGCCGATAACTTTGGTTAGTTTGTTCATGTCATGTGTCATCTGAGATCTCCTGTTCCTCTTCGTCTTTCTTCTTATTAAACCCGAACGGGCCGTCTTTTTCTTCTAAAGCTAATCTTAAGGCAACTGCCCCAACTGCCTCCATCACCTTAAGGATGTCTTCGGACTTTGCATCTTCTCCTAGTTCTTTTGCTACATACCGATACTTTGGCCAGAACGTTTGGCCGGCTAGTTCGTAATCTTCGAGTGTGAGTAGTTTCATTGTTAAGAGTTTGTTAAATTGATGGTTTCCCCGGCGCTTTAGCGTAACATTAAGAGTCGCGACTACCTCGCCTCCACATTGCATCTGCGATCGCCCTAGCTTGTGCGCTATCGGCAGCGATCTGCTCAGCCGTCTTCACTGGGGCGACGTAAGGTACGGCCCATTTGATCTTCTCAGTACCTGGTTCTCTCTGCCATCCCTCATCAAATATCGTTGAGATTAGCCCTAGTGCTTTATTCTCTCGGGAGATCTTTGTGGCTGGACGTTTAGCTTTAGGGATGGAGTCATGGAGTAGGTTGTCTAGCTCCCTGGAGTCCTTAGCGTAACCTGATGGAGCCATCACATACCATATATTGTATTGTGGTGATTCGCCCTTTGAGTTCGGGAACGGAGTCTTGTAGAACTCAATGAGCTCGAGTAACCTACGTTCCACAATGGCATCGTCGGGTAGACCTAACTTAGGGATAGATTCGCCATTCTCTCCGTAGCGTCTCTTTAGCAGATCCTGAATGGAGGCCTTGAGACGCGCGGAGTCGGGGTAGGTCCGGGTAGCCATAGAGCTTAGTTCCCTTTGGAGTTATCACTATCATACCACCGACAAGGGCGAGGCGTCAAGGAGGCTAGGGCCACCTCTCGATCTGGCCAACCCTTCTCGACCTTTGAGATGTCGTAATCCCCTACCACCAAATTCGAGTCCTCGGACTTATTGTATCCGCGCCCGACGCATATACTCATAGTTTGTAACTCAACTGATATAAAACTAACGACTCCAGGTATGCCGCCATATACGGTTACCTCGTCGCCTACTTCATAGGAAGTGAAAGATTTACTCATTAGTCTAAAGTCCTTTAGTAACTAACTAACTAACTAAATTATATCATATTTCTTATGGAAGAAGAAGAAATCCTTGGCGTAAATCTTGACGAATTATCCACCCTTTTTGACAATAACTCATTCTTAGGTGGGGAAAGCTTCGGTTGGGCGCTGAGCCCTTATAGAAATGTTGTCCTTAATGATGATGGTATCATGGTCAAAGACGAGAGTGTAGTGCTCTATATCGATGCACTTGGCGATGCGAACCTCTCATCGAAGATGTGGTTTTTTCAGAAGAAAGACCCAATCGACGCATACGATGAACCCGAGTTCTCTAAGGAAAACTTATTTGTTAAGGGGCTGGGTAAGGCGATCCCAGGTGTCCCCCCGTTTGGCATAATCGCTCTGCCTTGGTACGAAGTAGAGAATCACGACGGAGATTTTAATGATCTTTATTTCCCTGATGACACCCCTGATGGATTTGTGCCATGTAACGGTAACTTCATTGAGATAGATGAGCGGGAGTTTCATATACCCTATCTCCCCGCGGCACCCCCAGGATGCACGTACATGATGAGACTGCCTTATGGGATGAGTGCAAAAGGGCTGTTTGGTAGGAGCGACACTTGGTTCAGGCAAATTAAAGAGATCAAGGGCAAACTCAAAACATGGGGGAACCCTTCGTACCCATTTAGGACCAACAGGTTTTTCTATTAGCTTGCATTTTTCCGGGCGCCCCGCGACGCGGCCTCGGAATGCGCAGCCTGCAGGTTGGCCGGGCAAATTAAAGCTCGCCAGGTGGGGGAAGACTTGGGCGGGGTGGGATTGTCACAATTTGTTGATACAACCAGCAAACAAAATTACCGTTTATAGACACTTGATAGAACTTACTAAAATATAAATATGTGGTCTTTACTTTTACCAGTTGCTAAGAACGTAGTCATGAAGGCCGTTGAATCTGATCAGGTCAAATCGCTCGTTGTTGAAATCCTTAAGCGTATTGTTTCTAAGACAGACAACGACCTTGATGATCTTGTTGTTGCTCAGTTAGAACTAGCGCTGTTCCCTAAGGAGCCTGCTGAAGCTGAATAGTGGTGTCACCCCCACATAGCTTTACAAACATTGGGTAATTGCTCGGCAAGGATGTTCTTTGCCCCTAATGCGATATCCATATGTTCTTTTTGTGTACCATTAGCAGATCGGAGATCAACATAATGAAGCCAAGAACGTACAGTGCCAGTCATGTAAAGTCTAGAAGGCGTAGCAATTGGTAAGAAAAACCTAGCGCATTCCTTAGCGACTCCTTTCTCCAGCATTTTGTTATAAAGTTTCTTCGATTGTTCGATCAGGACTGAGGCTTCTTCATACAGTTCCGCCTTAACTTCAAAGGATAGATCGTTTGTGGAGTTCTGACGGTTTTTAGTGTCTTGTCGTCTGAGTTCTGGGAGCTCAATATCTGTCAAAGCTCCGACATCTGCGTAACGTTGAGAGAACTCTTGGAAACTAAAGCTTCGATGACGAAGGATTTGTGCTGCGATACCTCGATTAGTGTTGATCTCCATGCACATACTGGCCATCTCAAATGGGCTCCAGTGGCGATGCTTGATGAGATAACGGATTAACTTATCTGCAGTATCATAGTTACCTTGGTTGGACGGACTGGACACACGCGCCATGTCCGAGATAAGATGCTCTGCATCTGGTGTGACCCATACAAGTTTTACAGACATAAAAAGAGGGCAGTTGATTACCCTCTTATTATATCATAGTTTACCTGGGTGTGACATCAATAAATCTTGTTTCGATCTTATTGTTAGCGTCGTATGTGATAGTCTCAGTGGCCGCAACTGCGCCACTTGCACCTCCTCTCTTGTATACAACTGTTACTGGTCCGTGATTTGCGGTCATACCAGTGTGCTCCTGGTAGTCATGTTCTGGGATTACAAAATTTTCTGTAGGGTGCGCCATGGCTTGTGAATAATATACTTAACTTTAAACTCTAGGTTTCGATTCTTACTGTGTCGCCATATTTGATATTCTCGTTCTTAATCCCTCCAGGTGATATACACCAAAGAAGCGGAGTATCCGGTTCCTTCCATGTCATAGGAGCGTATCCGTCAGTGTAGATGATACCTAGGGTATTGGTATAAGCGTTCTCTGAGGATATCTTATTTAGTTCTGCCATGACAGGAACAAAACTTGTACCCCCTAATCCTACAGGTTTAGGAGGACTATCGAGATCTTCTATGTTACCTTGCGGGTATAGTTCTGTATCAAAGTAATAGAGATAGCCAGTAGTTCCACTTGTGGAGTTAATCGCAAAGAATAACTCTGACAAGAAGTTTTGCAATAGTCCTTCATCTACTGAGCCTGAGGTATCAACAAACGCCGCAACATGCACTTTATTGCCCCCAACATCATCTATATATAAACCGTCGTGGATGAATCGTCTATCGTATCCCTCAAAATCTGCTCTTGATTGAGTTACATATTTATACAACGCGTCTTTCCAGTTGATTGTAGGATCGAGTAATTCCTTAAATATCCTTGCCATACCAGATCCTTTTACACCGGCTTGTTTCATCTTAGCGATAGTCTTTGCCTTATTGATTATATTCTCCCATTTAGACTTGTTGCTCACTTTGCTTTCAGCGGATCCATCTTCACCTGGCTTCAGGCACTCATTCACTTTACCATCTCCATACTTATCAGAGATATAATTTTTATCTTTGTCTTGCTTATCTTTGAGTATTGAGTAGATCTCTCTTACACTCAGATGCTTCAGATCATCATCAAACAACGCCTCTTTAGGTAAAGAGATCTTATTATCCTTAATGATACCATTCACTACTATGTCTGCTGCGATATTCGCAAGCATCATATCTTCTAAGTCTTTTGTTCTTTCGATGTGACAAAGAGCCATATGAAGAGTCTCATGTAGAAGTACTCCGTTGAAGTTATCTTCTGATTGCGAGCACATCCACTCTTCGTTAATGAGTAGAGTAGTGCCATCAGTGGCAGCTGTTTCAATAGTATCTGTAAGCTCATATTGTGTATGAAGAAGGATTGTACCAAAAAATGGAGAATTCTTGAGGAGTTTTACTCTTGATTTTACAAACTTTTCTTCAAACTTACTCATTTCAAAAGTTCCTGGTACTTGTTCATAAACGCTTTAGTCTCGCTATCTTTAGCCACAAGCTTAACAAATGCGCCTTGGAGATTCTTTGCTTTCATTGCAATCAGAGCATCGCTCATATACAAACCAATGTAATCTTCTGTTGTCCCTCCCATCAACCACTTGAGTCCTTTATAGATGTCATCTGCGGATTTGGCTCTGTTAATCATCGCGCCACATACAGCATACATTAACGACGGTTCGTGCGGAACTCTGATATCTTCTCCTCTAAATATAGCGTCAACGTTCGGAAGTTCTTTGTAGATTGTTTGATAAGCATAGAATTCAGAAGCAGCACCTGAACCCACGGCAGATTCGATATTAAGGTCAATACTAAGGAGAGTATCAGCGAATCCCCAAGATCTTGGAGAAGGCCAAGCAGATTGATTTTTTTCAAAGTGATATAGTAATTGAGGCCTAAAGTTCAAGAACGATAGTATCTTCTCGTCTACCCCTTGGGCAATAGCGTACTCTTTCCAAGAGTCAAGGTTAGTGTCGATATGAAAATGGATGAATCGATTTGCTACAGGAGTCGGCATTTGAGAGATAGCTGCACGATCTTCTGTACGATTACCGGCCGCAATGATAAACCAACCATCAGGTACTTTATAATCCCCCACTTGACGATCTAGGATTAGTTGTTGAGCAATACCCATGACACTTGGAGAAGCCATGTTCAGCTCGTCAAGAAATAAGATCCCCTCACCAGAGATAGGTAAGAAAGCGGGAGGGGCAAAGTATGCCCTGCCATCTTTAGTATAAGGTAGACCTCGAATATCTGTAGGAGCGAGCTGTGAGATCCTGAGATCAATTAGTTCTAGATCTCTTTCGTTAGCCACCTGTTTCACTACAGAGGATTTTCCTATGCCGGGGGCTCCCCAGATAAAAACAGAATGCTTAACATTATTCTCGATCAGAGTACTGAGAGATTTAGTAAGACTGCTGATCGTGCTCATTAAAAATGCTCCCTATGAATAGTAGCATTCTATCATAAGAAGCATGGGTTGTAAATAGCTCTTTAGTTAATTTTTATCTCTTTTAACTTTTGCTCTTCGGGTATCACTCGTTTGAGTCGGATGGATAAGATGCCACTCTGTAGTTTGGCGTCTTCTACGTATACGTTATCTTCTAGATATAGCACTTTCCTAAATGATCGCTTGGCGATCCCTTGGTGCTGGTAGATATAATCGTCTTTATCACTAATCGCCCCTTCGACGGTTAGCTCTTGACCTTCTATATTGATCTTGAGGTCTTCTTCTAAGTATCCCGCTACCGCAAAGTCAACGTAGTACTCTTCTGAGTCTTCGGATTTTTTATAAACGTTGTATTTTGGAAACGAAGGCGCATTTGCGCTGTTAATTTTATCTAGTGTGGTGAAATGCTGATCAAACCCAACTGTGTGCGGTCTGTAAGGCGTAAAAAATTCAGCAAAATGGGCGTGTATTGGTACCATGTTATAATCCACCTTAAAAAGCGTGGGATAGAATAGAGTAGAATCGTTTAGATCTCTACCAATTAATATTTAAACAATTTTCGATTAAAGATAAGAGGATAGTGCACTATTTATCCGAGATCATGAAAAAACAGATAATGCTTAGTATTGCATTGTTGGGATCAGCTACCCCGGCATTCGCAGACATAACACATAAAATGCAGACTTCGATCCAATTAACCGTGGATGGAGCAGGTAGCCAGGCTGCAAGATTAGGATCAACATACTCCATAACCGGTAATAATATCACTCTAGGCACAGCTGGAGGCCTAGGAACACTCAGCGCAGGTGATGCTGTAGGCTATACTGCGGCTGATTATAGCATAACTACAGCAGGCAGCGCTTTCTCTTTCACAGAGAGCTTCTTGGAAGGAGATGCAACACCTTCAGCAACGACTGTTACAGCTGGGGTTGTACCCGCTATACCTATATTGGGTAGTACGTTAACCACATCAGGTGGAGTCGCAGGAACTCTTGCGGGCACAATCACCACTGGAGGAACGATGACTGTAACTGCAGGCGGCGCAGGTACTACAGGAATCGGACAATTTATCACGGAACTCTCTATCGACTGACATAAATGAACAGACTTCACGAGGCTATAGGACTAGGATTATGTCTTGGTGTTATTCACGGGCTCGTAGCCTCCGCGGACGCTGTACCTGTAGTTCCTAACTTCTCCCAGGGAAGTATGACTAGTCATACAGAAACCACCTCTAAGATTGTAGAGACAATTAATTCAATGGACTACAACACGGGGTGGACTTATACTGTGACTGGTACAAACATCAAAAATTCCGGTGAAAGTTTATCACCACCTGCAACCAGTGTTACAGGTAACGCGAATGGGATAAGCGCAACATGGAACGGTTTAGATCTATCCAGAAAACCAAATTGGCTGCTAGCGAACCCCGGAACGGCTTTTCAATTCACAGAGTCGTATCTAGGTCCAGGACTTCAAAATCAGACGATAATTCAAAGGACAACAGAAATACAATCAATAACTGACACAACTTCTATCTTCACGCAATGATTACTGTGTAATAATATGTCCATTATATCAGTTTTTAAACACAGTAAACCTTTTTTAGCTGTACTTTCTCTTGGATTATTTCTCCCAACTCCGGCGTTATCTGAAACTGTGGGGGGTGTAAGTGCGACTGCTGCCCCAGTAGCAAATAGTTCAGGCTCAGTTACAAATCAGGCCATTCAGGTACTACAGGGTCCTTATATCACAAATACATACGGAGGAGGGGTTCAGTGTCAAGGACCTACCATGAACTTCACCCCCTATGTAACAGGAGCAATCGCTCAGCAAAAACCCTACGAGCCATCCTATATGGATCCTGTGTATGATATAACAGATAACTTTGGCGCGTTTGATGAGAACGGGAATCCAATGGGCGATGGTATATTGGATAACCCAGGCGCTATTCTTTTTAGGAAAGAAACAAGAACAGGCCAGAAAGATAATTATAACCTAGGTGTAGGTTTCTCTGTCACATGGTCTAAGCCAATGGACGAGAACTTACAGAGCCTATGTAAGGAAGCTGCTGCTGCTCAGATAGAATTAAACAATCAAATCATCTCGAGTAAAAGACTAGAGTTTGAGCTGGCCAGGTTGAGAAACTGTGGTAACTTAGCGAAGGACGGAATCCAATTCCACCCGAGATCTCCGTACTATAAGATCTGTGCAGACGTGCTGATTAACAACCCTCCAGGTCACAAGCATCCACACAACCACGCTATTTCTTCAGAGCCTTCCGCAGAGCCTGAATCGCATTCACCCGGTCGCGCTGAGCATCTCGGCGGTCCTTTACAGACTCAACCTTTACCTCTTTCCCCCTAATACTAGCGATCTTCTTAATAATCTTCTTAGTAGTAGGTTTGATAACTTTTAATAATATATCTGCAAAGGGTTTTGCTAACAATGCCGATGTAGTTGCCACGACTGCGATAGACGCTGTTGTGACCACAGTGCCGGTAGGAGGCAGGGCATTAACTGCTTGTTGTACTATCGATACATCTTTAGTCTCTACGACACATTGATTACCTTCTAATCTGTATCCTGTGACTTCCTTACGCCCGTTGTCAAACATGAGACCAACAGGTTGCTCATCTAATAACGCTTGAGAAGGACATTCTACAGCCGCCGGTGGAGTAACTGGAGGTGCTGGTGGTGGCTTAGGGATCTCAGCCTTAGGTGCTTCGGGCTTAGGTGTATCTTTCTTCTTATTATCTACTTTGGGTGGTGGTGTCTGAAGTATAACCTCAGGGTTGAATTCTATGGGCCTAAAATACGGAAGGCTGCCGTCACATAAAGTTAGGTTACCTTTTGGATCGTCCTCGAGCAACTGCATGTTGTTGCTCTGTCTTGCTTCAACGCATCCTGGTATCTCTACAATAGGCCTACCTATTTGATTCGTAATTGGATCCAAACCGATACTATCAACGACCGGGGAACGAATCTCCCACGGCCGAATTTCTGATACATTTATTTCTGCTGATCTGATATTTATTTCACGAATTCCAGATCTGATCTCCGGTATTTCCATCACTCCTCATCGTCTTCAAGACCAGGTGGATAATTTTCTGCTTCGAACCTTACACCAATAATCTCATCAGAGCCGTCAATCTCTTCAACTTCTGGATGGTTGGGACTCTTAGACATTAACTCTTTTACCTTATCAGGTATTGGAGGTGTCGTCCCTCCTTGCTTTTTTGAGCCCATCTCCGCCATCATAGCCATCATGCCCAATGGAGGTGTGTTAGATGTGAGTTTCTCTAGCAAAATAGTTTTTTCTTTTAATTCAAATTCTATTGCCTCTTTCGT
>PVBE011859555.1_pt1 | contig 11461 bp, 10 predicted proteins | sample 1631181 | NCBI WGS metagenome assembly PVBE01 (sample SAMN08397723, study PRJNA350692) | Marine metagenome, whole genome shotgun sequencing project. | isolation source: water | place: Pacific Ocean | collected 2012-04 | reverse complement strand
GATTTGCCTCCGATTATTGCCTGTGAATATAACCCATACATTGCAGTTGTTTTTTGCCAGGTATGTCGCAAGATAGTGTACTGCTATTTGCCCCCCGCCTTTAAAGCCGCTCCAGGGAGAAGAGTTAACTGTTAAACATATATTCATAACGTGGTGTATCCGCTACCAAAACAAATTTGCCACAAAGTCACCAAGGCACAAAGAGCAAGGAGAAATGGAGAAGGTGGAGAGATGGGGAAAAATGAATTTTTTTCTTTTCTCCGCTTTTTCCTTTATCTTTTTGTATCTTTGCGGTTGATAAAACCCCTTAAAAATAATTTTTTGAGTTATAGCTTAGTACTGATCTTTCAAATAGCCAAAGGTGAAGTAGTCTATAGGAGTTTTTATCATGCATACAGTTACCTTGGGCTTTACATACACGCAATATTTTTTAAAGCTTTCGGTATTTTCCATATCTTTTTCCCCGCCTGGTGGTGTCCCTGCTATTTGCAGTATCAGCTATTTTCCCGTACAAAATTGCAAATTGATTAACTTTATTAAAATCTAAAGACATTTTAAGGCTTAAGGGCATCCACTTTCACTCCTTGTATCTCAATGCTAATGTTGTATCGCTAATGATAATTTGTGAATAAAATCCTTAGTGCAGTAAAACTGGATTACAATAATGAAGGATTATTTATAATATATTTTTCACAATTTTAATTAAATCTGTTTCAGAGCATGCATAAAATGCTTCCATATATTCCACCCTTGGGAAAGCTGGCATAGACCTATATCGATTTAATCCTCTTATTTTTTCTACCAAATTGTTTTCAGTAAGTTGCGACTTATAAGCCTGAAGGGCTTCAATTTTTTTTTCAATAACTTGTGAAATATCAACTAACTTGTTGGGGATAAGAGGGGTCCAAACCTCATAGCAATAGCAACTAAATTTCCCAGAATAATTTTTGCATACCAAACTGAATATTTTCACCGTCTCAATATGATCCGGGTGGTTATCAAAAAAAAAAGGAAGGTATACAATTTGAGGATTTACAGATTCTAAAACGGTTAAAAGATCATTTTTTGTTTGTACATTAGAAGAAAGCGCACCATCTTTATTTTTCAAGAAAGTACACTTTTTAATACCTAATACTTTAGCTGCGGCTTTAGCCTCTTTCATCCTCGTTTCTTCTATAGCATTTGATGTATCTCTTGTCATAAATACTACTTCAACATATCCTCCAGCTGAAGAATGCTTGTAAATAGCTCCTCCGCATCCAATGGTTTCATCATCACAATGCGGAGCAAGGACGAGTATTCGAGCAGCTAAAGGATGATCTACAATAATTTCGGCCGGCTGTGTTTTAAAAATATTTCTAAATTTCTGATATAAATAACCCAGTCTTTTACTGTAAATTTTATAAAATAAATATTTAGTAAAATTTTTAAGGCTCATTTCGCTTTTGGTCTTTTTAAGTGTTTTTTTCTATTCCAAGCAACATATCTTTTACACTTTTAAGCCCTTCTTTGGAATCGAGTTTTAATAAAACTTTCATAAAAATTTGCCGTGAGGCAAAAATCATTTTGGCAATATTATGCTTAAAAACCAACACCTGAAATATATTTTGTGAACGTTTTGCCCATCTCTTTTTATAAGGTTCATTCCCCCGCAAAAAATCAAACTTTTGTAAACCCGTAGATTTAGCATCCGTAACTGCTATATCTTGAGTAATGGTTCCCAAGCTGTATGATCGATAATCTGAATCAAAACCTCCCTGGTAATAATAGGCACAATTTTTAAACTGAAAAATATACAAAATAGCCGCTATTTTTGACTCTATGGAAATAGTCACTATTTTTAACCAGCTATTTTTTGAAAATAGTTTGGAGATGGCAAAAAACATTTTCTTGCGTAGATCAGTTTGAAAAACACCCTTTTGACCTTTGTAATCCATGCGTTGATCATGCAATTCATACAAATATTCAATTGCTTCTTTTAACCTTATTTCCCCCGTCAAGATTTCATATTGTACATTGAAATCCCTATCCAATCGTCTCTTATATTGTATTCTTTTCTTTTTGAATGACTGTGATTGAAAATATTCAGGATCATTCAAATCAATATAAGGACATTCCTCTTCCACAGTCACATTAGTATTTTTATGTGGGGTAAAATCTAATATTGAAGAGTCATGAGATAAACACCTCAGATTAACGACGCTCCATTGTTTGTCAGTTTCTAATAAATATTTCCAAAACAATTCTGCCGCTATGCTACGATAGTCAGGAAGGGCAACTATATTCATATAATCGGAATCACCGGTGCCAATAAACTCCACCACCCAAAAATTCAGACTACAAAACATCCTTTTTTTATAGCAAGGTGCAATTCCCACAACTTTGTCATTTGATTTTGCAACCAGAATTAAAAGTTTTCTTGTATCATTTTTGCTGAAAATCCAATGACAGTAATTCCATTGCCAAGTTTGAAAAATATGGGCAAACGGATCATTTTCTACCAGTTTTTCCCACGTATGTTGCAGCTTTTTAAAGTCCTTAGTTGTATTAATTGTTTCTACTTGCATATTCAAAATGTTAACTGTAAAAACACCTAAGTTTATGGGCCATGAAATCGAGGTGAGGCTTTTTAAGCGTTTGGTGTATCGGTAATGCAAGTAAATGGTGTTCTAAAAACAGGGCGTCTTTGAATTCCGTACCGCTCACATCTTCCGGCAAAACAGGCCATTTGTAAGTTTCAATGTTGTTTTTTAAAAAATATTCAATTAACTCATCTCTGTCTTTTGCAACAACAGGAAATACTTGAGGGCACACACCATCTGAAAAAAGAGGGAATATTGGTTTTATTTGCTTCACTTCTTTTATCTTGTTCGCCAGATATTCATAATTCTCTCTCCGACGGTCGACAATACTGTCAAAACCTCCTAGAGAAATAATTTTTAGAGCAAGTTTGGAAATTGAACATAAACTTGTTTTTTCTGATATTTCATTTGTATATGGTTTTTCATTTCCGCATGGAAAAAATATTTTATTTTTGAAACGGAGGGCGTCCATAACAGGTATCCCCCAATTTGTTTCTAAATGACGCAGACAAGAAGCAAGAATTATTTTCAGATCATCACTCAATGCCGGTAGGTTTTTTCTCCGGATTCTCTCATTCATTTTGTCTTTATTTAGACAAAGTGCTCCCCCATTTTCAGTCGGAAGCAATTTATGGAAACTGTAAAGCCCCATATCTCCAAAGGTGCCTAAAAGTTTAGATCTATAGCGGCTTAAAAAAGAATGAGCGCAATCTTCGATTAGAACTACGTTATTCTCTTTGCACATTTGCAAAACCGTTTCAATGCAATTTTCAAAACCAAAATAGTGTATTAATAATAAAGCTTTTACATGACCTTTCATTAGAGAAGCCAATCGGCCAAAGTCAGGCTTCAACCCTTCTATTCTTATAGGATAATATTGATAGTTAAGTCCGCACTTCCATATTGGCTCCATTGCCTCAACGCAAATGTAATCCGGAACTAAAATTGTGTCCTGAGAAGATAAGCCAAGCATATCCAGTCCTTCTCCCATTGCAGTTCTTCCATAGTCATAGAGCCCGGTTTCCTTTCCTTGAAACAAATTTTTTAGAACATCCGCACTGCTTTTTTTAAGAAATATAAAAGGTGAAAAGGTCGGATCCCGAGTAACTAACATTATCTAAATTTCCAGAAAGGTTCTTTTAATCCAATCTTATTACTTTTAAATCTTTATTATAAAAAATTTTCAAATATCTCCAACCTTGATGTAGGTCACAAAACCGACAAAGAGGAATGTCATTTCTACGCCTTTTCTTAAAAGACTCTCTTAAACTATTTATTTTTTCTCCGGTCCAAACCTCTTTTATTGTTTGTTTATTCAGATCTCCAATTACTTTATTTGCATCAATATCCGCGCAACAAAGAACGACTCTTCCATCATAGTAAACAGTAATCCACTTCCACAGCTGGATACATGGAGCATTGTTTCTCAAGTTGTAGTTTTTATAATGGTCGTTAATTTTTTTTTCATTCAGATTAGCGGCAAGGAAACCCGCTTTATCGAATTTCCCTGCCCAGTTAGTCAGGGCACCGGAAGAAGCAACAGGTGAAATATCTACAGTACATTTATGTTGTTTAAGTTCTCGGTAAATCGGGTTGCTCAGAATATCATCCGCTTTTCCCATTGTTTTAACACGGAAATTGATCTGAATACTTTTTTTAGTTCCGTCGTTTAAGCTTAGTAATTTTTCAATATTTTTAATTACGGGTTTAAATTTTATTTTTTTTACATTTTCAAATTTCTTTTCCTCCAACTCATCCAAGCTTATCTCAAGGCTTACCTTATTATCAATGAACAATCTTGCTTTATCTTCATCCAAAAAATAAGCATTAGTTGTTAATCCAATTCGATCTATTGTGTTAAATGCACGTATATATTCAATTCTTTTCGTAATATGAGGATCAAGAAGAGGTTCACCAAATGTGCCGATATTTACGTGCCCGGGTCTTGACGCATAATCTTTGATAATTTTCTCAAAAACAGCCCACTTCATAACTCCTTTGGGGGTTCTCAAGTGAGGGCTTAAACACCATATACATCTAGCGTTGCAATTAGTAGTGGTATCAATTAAGAGAATTCCAGGCCATTTCTCGAGACTACAAGAAAGCGGAGTAACCAGAAAATCAAAGTATTCCGATTCTAATATCTTCCTCCGGAAAGCATTAATGATCTGAAATAATGGTAGATTGGTAATAGTTTTTTGTATCCTACAGGAGATTCTATTTGCGTGATATTTGCTTTATTATTTTTCTGTCTTCATATGATTTTATCGTCATTTGAATGTATAACTGAATTATTTTTACAATAAAGCTCATCTGATAAATCCGCTTTAGAACATTTGAATAGAAAGAACCATAATATTTCTTCAAGAAATAAACATTACTTTGATAAGCGTATTTTTCAACTAATAGAGGCATTTTATTAACTGTAATGCTGTGATAATGTATTACCTCTGCATTTCCCACTAACACAATTTCCCATCCCTTACTCTTTGCTCTGCGACAATATCCAGAAGATGACCACAATCCAACTTTACATCTTTGCACAAAACAGCAAGGGGTTTTTGTCTTTCAAAAGAGATACCACTTATAGCAAGTTCCCTGCAAAGACACTCTCCATAAGCTGATTCTAACAGACCTGGTCCCAGATGCCGATGAACTTCAATTGCAGCCCCAATGATTTCCTTTGAATAGGCATCTTCTTTTTTTAATATCTTTTACTTTGCGGTGAATTATTACACAAAATCAAGGTCTATTCTAACTACTGTTTTACAAAACATCCGGTTATAAGTTTTGAATAAAGTTTAATTTTTTTCTTATGCATCTCTTTATTCTTCAAATTAAAAAAATACATTAACAGTAAACAAGATTCAACCAGAACATTCTTAAATATATCAAGCAATTTTAACATTAACAAATGATTAGCGCCATAATGCTTTTTAAAAAAATAGTATCTATTTTGTTGCAAATTAAGCGTTAAAATATCTTTAAATTCCTGACTGCTTTTGGAAACACTATAGCTGTGATAGTGGTATATCGTTGCTTTCGCGAGATAATAAAAAGAATATCCAGCATTTTTTATCCTGTAGCATAAATCAGCATCTTCCAGATACGCATATCCAAAATTTTCATCCAAACTTCCTACTTTTCCAATAACCTCGCTCTTAATCATCAAGCATCCTCCACCTGGCCACAGTCCATCTCTAAGTTCCTTTGATACGGAGTAATCCCATTGCGTAACATCATATTGACTAAATATCTTAAAATGGCTTACCGATTTAAACATGGATATAACCTCATAAATCATTCCTGTCAGGTTTGGGAATCTGCAATAGGCCGACTGTGGACTCCCGTCAGGGTACAATACTCTGCAAGTCATCGCTCCTACATGCTTTTGTCTTTCAATTGAATCAACCATTTTTACAAAAGAATTTTCATTTATATAGGTATCACTATTCAGTAGCAGCATATTTTTTCCATTGGCTGCTTTTATTCCCTGGTTTACCGCTTTAGAAAATCCTATATTTTTATCATTTTCTATTAAAATCACGGAAGGGAACATAGACTTTATCGTTTCCACGCTTCCATCGCTGGAGCCATTATCTATGACAATTAATTCGTATTTTATATCATGGGTAAATGCTATGATAGAGTCCAGACACTTTTGTAATAAAATATTTGTGTTCCAATTTACTATAATGATCGACAAGTCCATAATGTATTGTAAGTAGCCGGCTATCAGCGGTCAGCTTTCAGCTAATAAAAAAATACACAGCATAGCCATCAATTAACAAAAAACGAGTTTATGAAGAGGTAGGTAGCTTGTTATTATCTATTGCTGATCATTATTATAGCAGTTTTGCAAGACATTGCTAAGAGAAATGAAGGATTTAAAAATTATCCATTTTATTCTTTCATCCCGTAAAGGGACGATGTCTCGACGTGACTTTTCTTCCTGTCAAAATGTAACAGGATGATTATTTTTTTTGCAAAATTTAAATATCAGCATTCTTATTTTTAGTCAGCCTTATACCAAGAACAATTCCAACCATAAGCACTAAATAAAATAATAAAAACATTTTTTCACGTTTAAAGCGATCCCATGTATTATTTAATATTTTTCTCCATTCAAAACGGTATTGGCAATATGAGTAGAAGTTAACATAAGTATTGTCCTTCACAATTCCACCTACAATAACCGGTTGCAACTGCGGATGTGGACGTTGGTTCATATAAAGACCAAATCTCGCTTGTCCCTCAATTTCATCTCCTCTCAACTCCCATAAATATTTTTTATTCCTTGAATCAGCCTGCGGAGGAATCCACATATAGTGAAGAATCCCATCCACATCCAATGTTCCTATTTTTTTTGGTGAAGGCAAATCTTCAATATTAATAGAAGTAGAAAAAATCATTTTTCTTTTTATATAATTTATATTTTATTTTAACTTACAAAGAATGTCTTAACTCCGGTGTACTTCAATGATAAGCTTCTCATCCAAAAGTTTTTTAATAATAGGAATGCAGTCAATAACAGACCTATCGATGCGATCACAAACCTCCAACAGTTCGTGATCACCGTCCAAATAGTTTAAAAGTCGCATCAAAGTCAGCGATTGTTTGGTAAATCTTTTACCATAAAGACTCTTTGTATTTCTTTTCGCTATGTGAGGTTCGCATGGGAAAATAACACGGTAATAGTAATTATTTTCAAGCACCATCAGACATATACGCAAAACTTCATAACCGCCTTCCAACCCTGAAGGCGTAATAAGAGACAGGTCGTCTAATGACGTATGATATTCAGGATATCCTCCATATTTCGATCGCATCACAGATACCACAGGTAGTCTAACATTTGGGCTGCAGTATTGCTGCTCATCACTTCCACCCTTTTCCCAAAAGTAGTAATTTTTATATTCTTTTACGCTATGTTTTAAAACATGTTTTGCAAGGCGATCCGAGAGGGTGTCTTCCCATGGTGATTGGAGAAGAGAGTATGCTCGGTCATCTCCAACGCACGTAACAACAAATCCCGCGACTGTATTTTTCTTCATAACATCCAAATTGCGACTTAAATAAACAATGGAACCAATTGTTTCAGGAACAAATACAATCCTGTAGGTATAACGGCGGTAATTTAAATTCATCAGCCAACGCGCTAAAGCTGTTGTAACCACAGGTCCTGACAACTCATTATTGCCCATGGATGGGTGACAAATATAAGTTGAAAGCAAAACCTCCTTTTCTTCGCTTCCCGGCAAAATAAGTTCACCATAAGTTAAGCTCCCAGGCTCCAAACTGCTGTCTACAACTATATGATATTTCCCAGGTTTTAATTTTGAGCGTTGCTGATGGGTTAAACAGAATCCCCATATGCGTTTGAAGTATGAGAAAACATATGGGATTGCATTAGGTTGGTCTGGTAAAGAATATAAATGCTTGTCCAACTCTTCCAGAGGAAGCCAAACATCGATGGGTTCAGAATAATTTACAACATGCAGATTATGTTGTTTAAAATCAATTACTCTATTTCCATTTTCATCCTCAACGTAAGCATCACGGATGTTCCATTCATCAGGCACAGTCCAATCAAATGCCTTAGTTCCAGAAGATACTTCATGTATCTTAAAACCAGGCAGTAAGTTTTTAATATAGGATAATGTCTTTCTGACACCATTCCCAGTAATACTGCGACAAATGGGATATAAGTCTCTTGCCCAACCGTGCATCTCATTCCCAATAGCATATTTCATTACTATTAATTATCCTTTCAGTTAATCCTGTCCAAGAAAGTACAGCCCAAGGCGGTTAATTTATTGAACAACGTTAAATCTGACACCAGCTTCCTTAAACTAATATTTTCTCCTTCCTACTCCTTAAACCTCTTGGCTTGATATATCTTTAACACTCCATACTCCTTACACCAACGATAAAAAGTCTGCTCCGGTACTCCCAATTTCTTACAAACTTGAACATTCGTCTGACCCTTGGAAAGCTCAACTTCCGCCTCCCGGAGCTTGCCAATAATACGTCCTACACTCTTTTTCCCCTTAGATAGAATAAATGCCCTCCTTAAAAATGTCTTGGCCCTATACTAACATTAACTTTCGACCGATCTCAGGGGGCTAGGTCACAATTATTTTTTTCTCATCTTTTAAAATTGACTGACACAGTTGAAACCAGTCGTACGAATTATGAACTATTGTTATTTTAGCTTTTAATAAAAGAAATTTGTTGTATTCTTTTATATGATTATCTTCAGCAAACCCAGCAGTTATAACAATTTAATTGATTTTAACTAAAAGTAATATTGACAATAAATCGAAAAAAAATACTTATCTATCTGGTACCCGGTTTTATGTTTTTTTGTTTACTCCAAACGATTTCTTTATTAAAGGATTAGCTGCTTCTTTTACCTCATTGAAGCTCCCTTCGGCAAGACAGCAGGGAATTACTTTTTTATATTCGCCCGCTAACCACGCAGCAAGACCGCTGGGAATGCACTCGCTAAGCATTTTTAAAGAAATCCCATTCAAAAGGAGTTCCCTTTTTCAGGTTTTTGGAAGCTCTTTTGCCCAAAATCAAATCGTAATATTTTGGCGGTAAACCGGATCCAGGGCGAACTATTCGAAGGTTTTTCTTTGTGAACAGCTCACCCTTTTTTGTATCACTCGATACATAAATAGATTGACGAAAAGCAATCGATTGTTTTTCCGACTCGGTAGGCCCATATTGAACATCCCCTAATGAAGACCATGCTTTGTGGCTTTCCAAGCTAAGCATTTTCATCTCTTCCGGCTCCATTGAGAAAGGAGAATCTACTCCTCCATCATCACGTCTCAATGTAAAATGCTTCTCAATCATAACCGCCCCATGGGCAATTGCAGCTAAAGCAATGCCAACTCCCACAGAATGGTCAGAAAGTCCCACATTGCAATCAAATAGCTTGCGCATGTGCGGGATTGTTAAAATGTTTACATTATTAGGCATCGCCGGGTAATTACTGGTACATTTCAAAAGAATTAAGTCTTTGTTTCCTGCTTTTCGTATTTCTTGAACGGCTTCATCCAGTTCCGAAATGGAAGCCATCCCCGTTGAAAGAATGATCGGTTTACCGGTGGCTGCAACTTTTCTAATCAGCGGAAGGTGAACCGTCTCAAAAGACGATATTTTGTAAGCAGGCACATTTAAGGATTCTAAAAAATCGACAGCTGTTTCATCAAATGGAGTGCTAAAAAAGCTTAACCCCATTTTCTGACACTTTCGAAATATTTCCTCATGCCACTCCCAAGGAGTATATGCCTTTCTGTAAAAACTATGTAACGATTGGCCTTTCCAAAGGCTTTCAGGGTCGTTAATAAAAAATTTTCCTTCATTTATGTCTAAGGTAATGGTATCAGCAGTATAAGTCTGCAGCTTCAATGCATGAACGCCAGATTGAGCAGCTGCTTCGACTATCTTCATAGCACGATCAATTGATTGATTATGATTACCGGACATCTCCGCCACAATATAAGGTGCATGTTGCCTGCTTATATAATTATCGCCAATCCTGATTGCTGATTTTTTGGACATTTTCTTTTGTTCTTTTTGCAAATGCTATTTTTACAAAATAAAAATAAAATCGTTACTATTTATTCTAAGGAATTAAATATTTTTGTTCATATTTATTAATTAAGTCCTCTAATACATCCAAACATACCTTTGATGTTTTTTCTTTTATTAATTTCATTTTATTTTATTTTACCACTGGATTTATAATCCTTGGTACTTTCTGCATTTTTAGCGCCCGCTTAGTCTTGCCCGTTACTTCAGAACCTATAAAATTTGAGATTAAATCCAAATATTTATAGGGAGAAACTACAAACTTTTCAAATGGGATAAATAAAATCTGTGACTTTTGAGTTTTAGATAGTGATTTATATTTCATTCTTGTCTTTTCAGTTTGACGCTGCAATATTTTAATAGCTCGATTCATGGGAGTTTCATTTAGAAATTCATCAATCAAACAAAAGTATAATGCGGCACCTCTCCTTTCTTGCTTGCAATCAAATGTGCCAAGTGGCGATGGTTTGTCTCCAGGATATTTTCAAAAGCAGGTCCGGTTTTTCTAAATACCAAATCAACCGGGTGTCTAACCATTTCTATAAATCGAAGTCCTTCCCCAAAAGGCTCAAAGTACAAATCAATAAACTGTAGCATATCATGAACCTCTACTTGAAAAATCGACTTTTCCGTTATTAAAGAAAAACATCTTCGCCATTATCGATTTTACCAGAAATCATATTTGATATTTTATCATGAATATACCAGCTAGGGGGCTTCTCACCTTTTAAAAATATTTCTTTAAGTTGCTCATCGTTAAAATTCCAAAAGGCCTTTTTATCATGTTTACATGATTCAATATATTGTTTACATTTACTGCAATAGTAAACTTTATCAAAGAAAATAGGCTCAATCCCTATATCTCCTATTTTATCGAACAGCTTTCTCGTTTCCTTTGTTTTTGACAGATATTTTGAGTCGAAATGATCTCCTCCAGTAATAAAATGACTACAACCAAAATTTTTTCTGCAAATGGCCTCAAAGACGACCTCCCTTGGCCCGGCATAGCGTGAATAGCCTCCCACAACACCAAAAAAAACTTTACAATTCGGGTCGTAGTTTTCCTGCATGATTTTGTAACTTTTTAAAATTATGTGAGGAAGAAAATCCGGTGCTGTTTTTGGCCCGTTAATCGGATGCAAAAGCACTCCATCCAAATTGTATTTTTCAAGCGCCGTCTTTTGAAAATACTCATGGGATCGATTAACCGCATTACTTGCATGAAGAGCCGCTACTTTACTCCATTCCTTATGCTCAAAAATATTCCTCATTTG
>PVBE010304089.1_pt1 | contig 11461 bp, 2 predicted proteins | sample 1631181 | NCBI WGS metagenome assembly PVBE01 (sample SAMN08397723, study PRJNA350692) | Marine metagenome, whole genome shotgun sequencing project. | isolation source: water | place: Pacific Ocean | collected 2012-04 | reverse complement strand
CCGTGTCCTGCGGCAGGCACGTCAGGTCGCCCGGGCAGTCGTTGTCGTCGCGACACACCCCGGAGCAGATGTCGTCACCGAGGCAAAACCCGGCGGCGCAGCCCGTGTCGCAGAAGTCTGCGTCGCCGTCGCAGCGCCCCCCGACCCCGCCGTTACCCAACCGCGGCCCGCAGCGCGTCTGGAACTCATCGTCGCTGTCGACCTGGAAGATGCACGCCTCGCCCGCCACGCAGTCCGCGTCGCGTTCACACAGGCGCCCGAGGTTGTCGGCGTAGAGCGCTCGAATGCCCGCGCGGTCGTCCGCGTGCAACGCGTGCTTCACGCGCTCCTGGATCGACGGGAACATCACCGCCTCGCGGTCGTCCGAGTGGTCGAGCCCGAGCAGGTGCCCGGCCTCGTGCAACATGACCGTCTCGATGTCGGCCCGGCGGCCCCGCGGCGACGTCGACCACTCGACCGTCACCGCGTTGAAGGTGATGTCCGACTCCGCGATGGTCCCCGTGCACAGCACGCCCACGTGACTGGTGAACGCGAGCACCCGGTCCGGATCGACCTCGCGCGGCAGCCGCTCGGTCTCGAAGCGCACGACGCTCACGCCGTCCATCGCCGGCGTGTCGCCGTCCTGACCGTTGGGGTCGCGCCGAAACGACACGGTGATGCCCGCGTCGCTCCAGGTGTCGAGGGCCGCCTCCACCGCGCCGCGCACCTCGTTGAAGCCCAGCCCGTCGTAGCCACCCGAATGCGTGTGGATCGGGATCTGGTAGCCCCGCGTCCAATGCAGCTCCGGGTCGTCGGGGCCATCTCCGGCGCGGATGTGAGCCCACCCCGTCAGGAGGAACGCGAGCGAGCAAATCAGGATGCGCACGAGGACTCCGAAGCACGATCCGGCGCACATTAGCCCAAGCGAGGTGGCCCGTACCACAGCCCGGGGCTATGCTCCCCGCGGTGCGGTCCTCTCCGGCGATCCTGATTCTCGCGGCGACGCAGCTCGCGCCCGTCGCGGCCGACGCCCGGGTGCGTTGGTCGACACCGGGCAGCTACCGCTTCCGCACATTGACCCTCGGGGACGTCCCGCTCGACCCGCAAGGCTCGGTCACCGGGAAGCGCGTCTGGGGGGAGCACCGCCTGCGGATCGATCCGACCATCGAGGTCGGCCCCGTGGAGGTGCACATCCAGGTCGACGTACTCACCGGGCAGACCTTCGGCGACACGCACTCGGTCGGCGATGAATTCGTCGAGCGCCGCCACGGCGACCCCGAGCGCGAGTTCGATGGCTGGACCACGGTCGAGCCGCGGATGGCCTGGGTGGAGCTCGACCTCGAGTGGTTGCAGATCGAGGCGGGTCAGCTCGGCGCCCATTGGGGCATGGGTCTGCTCGAACACGACGGCAACGACCGCCGCGACGAGGTGTGGGTAGCGCCCTTCACCGACCTGCACAACGGCGATATCTACGACCGCCTGCGGGTCGCAGCCGCGCCACTCGCCGGCATCACGCACGGCGAGTGGGCCGACCTGATCCTGGCCCTGGGCGCCGACCACGTCTGGCAGGACGACCAGGCCAGCTTCCTCGACGACGACTCTGCGGTGCGCCTCTTCGGCTCGGCCTTCTACCCGGGCGAGCACCTCTTCACGGGGGTGCACGTCGTCCACCGGGCGCAGACCGACCGGGACGGGGACGAGCTGAGCGCCACCGCCTTCGACGCGTACGGGCGCTGGGAGGCGCCGCTGTATCTGCTGCGCGCCCGGCTGCGAGTGCAGGGGGAGGCGGTGCTCGTCATCGGCGACACCGACCGCCACCGTCCGGGTGGGCGCGCCGAGGGGGTCGACCTCCTGCAACTCGGTTGGGCCGCCCGCGGCGAGATCGCGTGGCGCTGCCCACGGCTCGCGCTCGGTCTCGAAGGCGGCTACGCCTCGGGCGACGCGGACCCCGACGACGCCGACGAGCGCAGCTTTACCTTCGACCCCGACCACCGCGTCGGCTTCATCCTGTTCTCCGACGTCCTGCGCCTCGTGACGTTGCGGGGCGCTGAGCGGATTGGCGACCCGAGCCTCGTCGGTGTCCCCGAAGCCGGCGCCGAGCAGCTGCCCACGGATGGCGCGGTGCGCAACGCCTTTTACGTGACCCCGGCCGCGACGTGGCGCCCCGGTCCCTGGCGGTTCGGGCTCCAGAGCCTCTTCGCGTGGGCCGCGGAGCCCTTCGTCGACCCGTTCGAGACGTTCGCGGCGGGCGGGAGCGGCCGAAACCACCGTGGTCGCGACGCCGCGAGTTTCTATGGTTTCGAGGTCGCCGCGGACGCGCACTACGGGGTTCATCTCGACCGAGTGGGTGACGCGCGTGTCGGTCTCCAGGCAGGTGTGTTCTTCCCTGGGAACGCGCTCGGAGGCGACCTCTTCGAGGGGCCGGTCGTGAAAGGCGTCGCCCGCGTCGATCTGCGCTGGTAGGCGCCGCCCGCTCAAACACCACTCCCTTTTGTTGACATGGCTGATTCTTCAGGGCTTTGTCGTCTGCAGATGGCCGAGGGTGACGACCAGCACGAGGGCGACGACCCCGGTGCGAGTGACGAAGGCTCCGCGGGCGCGGACACTCGCGCGCCCAGCGCGGACGAGGCGCTCGCGCCAGACGCCCAGCTCGAGGGGTGGGTGGCCGCCGAAGGACCCGAGGGCGCCGTGCGCTCCTGGTCCGAGATCGCCGAACTCGACGACGACGACGAAGCCGACGCCTCTGGCGAGGTCCGCCTCGGACCCGATGGCAAGGCGATCGGGGGTCTGCTCGGCGTCGACTCGGGCTTGCTGAGGTTCCTCGAAAACGAGGACGAAGAAGAGGAGCATCCTTCGATCGCGGTCACTTCCGACGACGGTGGCGCGCTCCCCGCGGACCTCGCCGTCTCCAAGGCCCCACCACCGGCTGAGCCAGTCGAGGAGGTCGACGACGAGCCCGCCGCGGCCGAAGGCGGCCGACCGGGCGCGCTCCCGCTCGATCTCGACCTGGTCGAAGAGGACGGGCCCGCGCTCTTCGACGATGTCTTCGGTGACGAAGACGAGGCGGACGGAGCGGACGACGAGTCCGAGGCTGCTGCGTTGCCGCTCGACGTAGACGCCGAGCCGACATCGGACGCCGCGCCGCCACCCGCGGACGACGCTGAACGGGTGATCCTCGATGAGCCCGAAGATGACGGCGACGAGGACCCGGGCGGATGGATCAGCTCGGTCGTGGCCGACCTGGACCTGGGCTCCGACATCGGCGCCGAGTGGGCCGGCGGCGTCGTCGACGACGCGGTGCGCCAGCGTGCTCAGGGCGGTTGGTCGCGGGTCACCGGTGACCTCCCGACCGTCACGGCCGAGCCCGGCGCGGTCGATCCGGAGGACGGCGATTGGGTGCAGGAAGAGACCGGGGCAACCGGGGCCGACCTGCTGCTCCCCGGCGGCGTCGAGTTCATCCCGGCGGACGACATCGACCTCGAAGAGCTCGAGCCAGTCCCGGACGGCATCTACGAGGGCACGGCCGAGCAGCCGGAGATGATCGACACCTGGGGCGAGGAGGCGCCGCCGCCCCCCCGCCGCCCGCGGACGGGGGGGCTGCCGGCCAGCACCGCCGGACAGGTGGATGAGCTCGACCCGTTCGCCGTGTCGGCGTCCGCGAGCCTGCAGGACGAGACCGGCACCCTCGACCCGTTCGACAGCCTGGGCGCATCCGCCGACGACGTTCGGCATGACTGGCTCGAGATGCAGGGGCCGCGGCGTCCCGCGTCGGCCCCTCCGGCGAAGGTCGATCCGACGCCGGCACCGGACCCGTCGCCCGTGCTCGCGCCCGAGCTGCCGGAGGCGACCCCGGATCCGCGGCCCGAGGACACGTCGCCCGAGTCTGACCTGGTCGACGACGACTCGATCCCGGAGCTGCCCAGCGGTTCGGTGCCCGGGTTCAGCCTGTTGGCGCCGTCCGACGACAGCGTCCGTCGCGACCAGGACGCAGAGGACGCGCTGCCGCAAGCCGAGCCGCCCGACGCCGCGGCGCTCGAGCGGGCCCTCGAGGCGCTCAACGATCGCTCCATCGAGCGACGAGCCGTCTTCGGTGAGCTCGAGGCAGCGGCCGACGTGATGCGCCTGGAGGAGGTGCTCCAGGACACCGACGACCGCCGTGTCACGAAGGTCGAGTACGCCGACCTCGAGTCCCTCGAGCTGGACGCCGACGAGGCGGCCGACGTGCTCGACGCGGACGTCATCGAGGAGATCGACCTCGACGAGGTGCCTGCGGCGGTCGACCGCCAGACGGCGCTCGAGGCGCTGTCGCAGGAGCCAGTCGAGCTCGACTCGAGCATCCTGCACCGCGCCGGGCCGCCGACCCCACCGCCCTTGCCGGCGTCGTACGAGCTCGAGGTCGCCGAGGCGGACGTGCTCGAAGCGGTGCCCACGGACGTGCCCGAACCGGACGAAGGGCCGTGGCTCGACGATAGCGTCCGCCCGTCGTGGGGCGGAGGCACGCCCCAGCCGATGGCGTTCACGGAGGATGTCGAGCGCCTCGGTGTCCCGTTCCTGGGGGCGATTCCTCCGTTCGAGGGGGCGCGCGCGCCGCAGAAGGCCTTCCCGATTGGCGCGTTGCCGCTGGTCGAGGCGCCGTCGCCGGAGGGCCCGCCGGTCCTGCCGCAGCTGATCGAGCCAGGGGGCGACCCCACCGGTCCCGCGCGACACCTGCATGCGCTCCTCAAAGCTGAGATCGCCACTGAAGTCGACCGTCAGCGGCTCGCGCTGCTCCTGCACGAACTCGGCTGGCTCGCCGAGACCGCGTTCGACTCGCCGGAGCTGGCGCTCCAGGCGTATCGGGCCGCGCACACCAACGACCGTGAATTCGCCCTCAACCGATGGGCGCTCCACCGCATGCTCGAACGCAGCGGCGGGGCCGACGAGGTCGTGGCGTTGCTGGCGCGGCGGGGCCACGCTGACCCCGACGCGCTGTACCGGGCCGGGCACCTCGCCCTGTCGAGCCTGAATGACCCCGCGCGCGCGCTCGCATTGTGGCAGCGGGCCAGCGACATGCGCTCGGATTGGCTCCCGCCCCTCTTCGCGCGATACGCCACCCACCTCAGTCGCCTCGATTGGGAGGGCGCGGCGGGCGTGCTCGACGATGCGCTGACCGCCTCGGGTGGGCCGGTCCTGTGGAGCCTGATCGCGCTGGAGCGTGCGCGACTCGAGGCCGAACTCGGCGGCGACACGGAGCTGCTCGACACCCTGTACGGCGGGGCGGTGGACCGTCTCGGAGGCACGCCCGCGCTGGTTGCCATCATCGAGCGGCACGCCTTCGAGCACGGAAATCTGGAGCTGCTGCTCCGCGTGCTGCGCGCCCGATACGACCGGGTAATGGCCGACTTCGAAGGCGGACGGGTCGACGAGCCGGCGGCCCAGTGGGAGGTGGGCGAAGTCTTCTACAAGGCGGCATGGACCTTCGAACGGTTGGGACGCAACGCTGACGCGCTGCGCGAGTATCACAACGCCCTGCGCACGCTGCCCGAGGACCGCTTCGTCCGCTATCGAGCCGGTGAGCTCGCGCGCCGCCTCGGGAAGGCGGACGAGCATCGCGAGCACCTCGCCGAGCTGGCGCGCCAGGCCACGGACCCCGCCGAGGCCGCGAACACCTGGTACCAGATGGGGCTCATCGCCCAGCAGGTCCTGGCCGACGAGGCAAAGTCCCGCGAGGACTTCGAGCGCGCCGTCGAGGTGATGCCGACCTTCACGCCTGCCCTGGCCGCGTTAGGGCGCCAGGCGCTGCGTCAGGGCCGCTTCGAGGAGGTGCAGCGCCGCTTCAACCAGGAGATTCGCCAGCTCGAACTCTCGCTGGGCGACGACCTCGCCGAGACCGTGCGCGAACGGACCATTCGCGAGCTGGTTCAACGCTATTACCGGGTGGCGCGACTGCTGGAGCAGCAGCTCGATGTCTCCGAGTCGGCGCTCGAGTACGACAAGCGGGCGTTGTCAATCGCGCCTGACTTCCTGCCGTCGTTCATCGCGATGGAGCGCATCTTCGAGAGCAGCGACCGCTTCAAGGAGCTGACCGCGCTCTACCTCGGGCGGGCAGACCGCGGCCTTGACGACCCGAAGGACGCGCTCCCGCTCCTGCTCGCGGCCGCGGATGTCGTCAGCGGGCGGCTCGGCGATACCCGCAACGGCGCGCGGATGTACGCTCGCGTGCTCGCCATCCAGCCCGACCACCCCTACGCGCTGCGGCGCGCGAGTGAAGCGTTCGCGGCTATCGGCAACCACGCGGCACGAGTCGAGGTCGACCTGCGCTGGGGTCAGCTCGGCGACGAGCGATCGGATCTGCGGCTGCTCCGCGCCGCCCAGGTCCAGGAGCTCGACGGCGACTCGCTGGCCGCCGCCGCCGAGGCGCTCATCATCTACCGCGACGCGTTGAACCGCCTCCCAGACGCGCCCGCAGCGATCGACGGCCTCGTCCGGGTTGCCGGCCGCCTGGGCCGGACGGGCGAGCTGGCGCAGCAGGTCGAACGCCACGACCTCGGCTCTGTGGAGGCGCCCGCGCTGGTCGTGCAGCTCGCCGAGGGGCTCCTCGCGGGGGGCCGGATGGCTCTCGCCGCGCGGGTGATTCGTGCGTGGCGTGACCGCCGGGTGGACTCGCCGGCGCCTGCCGCGGTGGACCGGGCGCTGCTGGACCTGCTCGCGATCGCGTACGAGCGCGGTGAGGCGTGGCGGCCGTTGGTCGACGTGCTCGAGGAGCAGGCGTCCGACGCCGAGCGGATCCGCGCCGCGTCCTTGCTCGCGCGCGTGGGTGAGCTCTGGGAGATGCGCCTCGACGAGGCCGGGCTCGCAGCCGATGCGTACGCACGCGCTTTGATGGCAGATCCCGAGTGCGGCGCTGCGCTGGGTGGCGAGCGTCGGCTGGCGTCCCACCTTCGCGTCGATGCCGCTTCGGCACCCATGGCGCGTCCCGATGAATTGCTCGTTGCAGCGCGCGCCGCGGAAGCGACGGGCGACCGCGAGACGCGGAACCAGGCGCTACTCGAGCTGGCCGACGAAGTGCCCGACGCCGCCTTCGGTGCGGCGCTGCGCGAGGTGGCCGACCCCGAAGGACGCAGCCTCGACGAGGTCGCGGAGGCCTTCGACGCCGCCCCGGTCCGGCGCGACCGTTTCGAGGATTGTCTGCACCGGGTCGCCGCAGACGGTCGCGACGAGGCGGTCGGGGCGGTGCTCAGGCGCCGTCTCCCACACGACGACGAACCCGGCACGGTGCAGACCCTCACCAGCCTGCTCGGACATTGTCTGTCGACCGGTGACGACAACGGCGTACGGCACGCCGCCCGGCAGTTGCTCGAGATCGACGAGACCTCGCTGCCGGCCATGTTGGCGCTGCGGCGGCTCGCCCGGCAATCCGGCGACGACGCCGAGAGGACCGTCGCGGGCGAGCGCCTTCTGGCGGTCCTCCAGGCCCCCGGACCTGCGGCAGAGACCCATCTGCACGTCGCCCTCGAGGCGGAGGCGTCAGGTGCTCGCCCCGAACGCGTGCGCGCTCTCCTGGAGCAGGCCGTGAGCCTCGACCCGGCGGCGGACGCACCCGCGGAAGAGCTCGCGCGGCGCCTCGCGGAGGCCGGGGAGTGGCAGCCGCTCGCCGAGCTGCACGAGCAGCGCCTGCTCTCGCTGACCGATCCCGACGCGCGGCGCCGTATCGGGCGCGCACGCGCCGAGGTCCTGGCCGATCACCTCGGCGACTCCCACGGTGCGCTCGAGGCGATCCAGGTCGAGCTGAACGATGCGTCCGTCGACGCTGACACCACCCTGCTGGGCGCCACGTACGCCGACCGGCTCGAGCGGTACGAAGAGGCCGACCGCCTCTTTGCCCTCGCCGCGAAGGCCGAGGCAGGCCGCCGTCAGGCCCAGGCACGCATCGCCCATGCACGCTCGCTGTTGCGACGGGGCGCCAACGGGCACGCCAACTCCGTGCTCGACGCGCTGTTGCTCGAGACGCCGCGGGACGTCGAGGCGGTCGAGTTGAAGGCCGAGGTCATGGCAGCGCAGCGCGACTGGCGCGGCGTGCTCGAGGCGTATCGGCGGCTGTTCGCGATGGACGTCGATCCGGCACGTCGGGCGGAGCGCGCGATGGCCCTCGGCGAGGTGTTGGCCCGCGTCCTCGGCGACCACCGCGCAGCGGCGGGCTGGTTCAAGCGCGCCGTCGAGCTGCACCCGCTCGACCTTCGCAGCGTGTGGCGCATGCTGGAGGAGGTCGAGGCCGCGCCGCAGGGATCGATCCCGCTCGAGCACATCGACGACGCGGTCGACCGCGCGATCGGGGCGGTCCGCGCGCGCCATGCAGAAGATCCCGGAGACGCCGACGCGCTGCGCCAGCTCGCGCGGCTCTACCGTCGTCGCGGCCAGCCCGACGCGTGCTTCCTCGCGTGCGCGGCCCTCGAGTATCTGGGCGCCGCCAACGAGGTCGAGCACACCTTCTATCGCCAGCGCCGCCAGCGCCTCACGGGCGACTTCGTGCGGCCGATGGGTCCCGACCTGCGCCGCGAGTTGCTGGTCCACCCCGGCGAGGCCGGATCGGGTCGCGCGGTCTTCGACGCGTTCTCTCTCGTCCTGACGGAGCTGCTCAGCGACCGCGTCCCCCACGGGCTGCCGCGCTTGTCGCGACGGAGCTTCGCCGAGTGGCAGCAGGACTTCCGCCAGCTGGCCGCCGGCCTCGGCGTCGACGACATCGAGCTGTGGAACGGCGGGTCGAGCATCGACTCGCTGCGCGCGTGCTACCTGCCGCAGCCTGCGTTGATCGTACCGACGCGCATGCTGGAGGGGCGCATCGACGCGGCCGAGTCCTTCGTCCTGGGCAACATGGTCGAGGGTCTGCGCGACGGGCGCCTGCTGTTCGAGCGCCACGGCGGTCGGCTGGTCGAACGCTGCGTCCAGGTGATGGCGGCCGAGGTCTCACCCGAGTTGATGCCGGCGGCGCCCGACGACGGGCTCGCATCGCCGCTGCGGGGGCGGCTCGCCGACCGCGCCCGTCGCCTGCCGCGCCGTCTGACGCTACAGCTCGGCGCCCTCGTCCGGGAGCGCGAAGGCAAGCAGGCGCCGAACGTTGCGGCGCTCGCGGAGGCGATCGAGCACACCCGGAATCGGGCCGGGCTGCTCTGCGCGGCCGACGTCTCGGTCGCCCTCGACGAGCTCGTCTTCCGGGACGCCACCGCGGCGGCCTCCGCACGTCAGACGAAGGGTGCCGTGGGCGAGGCGCTGCGGGGATCGAAGTCGGCGCGTGCGTTGCTCGTCTACGCCCTGAGCCCGGCGCACATCAAGCTGCGCAGTATTCTCGGATTGGCGGTCAGCTGATGTTGGACGCAGCCGTGGAGACCGGGCTCGACGCCGAGGACATCGGCGGCTGGTGGACCTCGCTGGTCGATCTTTATCGCCAGGAGGCGCACCACGCCGGTACGCCGGCGCGGAAGGCGCGACACCTCTGCGAGGTCGGGCGCATCCTCGCCGAGCACCTTATGGACGCCGATGGCGCGAGGCGGGCCTATGAGCAGGCCCACGACCAGGTGCCCGACGACCTGCTCCCCATCCGGGCGCTCGCGCGCCTCGCCACGCAGACCGGACGCTGGTCCGCGGCGCGCGGCTGGTTGGAGCGGGCGCTCGCCTTGACTGCCGAGGGTCCGGAGCGGATCTCGCTCCTGGCCCGCCTGGCCGCCGTCCTCCAGGATCGCCTCGGTGCCCGCGCCGACGCGTACCGCTATCTGCGCGAGGCCGTCCGCGTCGCGCCAGACGACCCGGTTCTGCTCGCGCGCCTCGCGCTCGCGATCCCCGACGGTGAGCCCGCAGCCCTGCTCGACGTGTTGCAGCGGCGGCTCCGCCTCGAGACGACCGCGCGGGGACGCGCCGCGATCCTGCTCGACATCGCTCGCTTGCACGAGACGCTGCGCCAGGACGACGAGGCGGCGCTGCAGGCATACGGCGCGGCGCTCGAGGCCGATCCGAAGGCGCTGGCCGCCCTCGAAGGCACTGTGCGCATCTACACCCGGCAGGGTCGCTGGGAAGAGCTCGTAAACGCGCTGATGCAGGGCGTGCCGTCCGTCGAGGGCGAGGTCGAGCGAGGGCGCCTGGTCTATCTGAGCGCGTTGGTCTCGGTGACCCGACTGGCGTCACCCGAGCGGGCGAGGCTCTTCCTCGGGCAGGCGGCGATGCACCTGGCCGACGACCCGACGGTGATGCGCGAGGTGATCGCGGACTACGAGGGCCTGGGCATGTGGGGCCCAGCCAATACGCTGCTCGAGGCGCTCGCCAGGGTGGTCCCCGAGGAGGCGTCCGCGGCCTGGTATCGCGCCGGTCTCAACGCCGAGACCGGCGGTGGTCAGCCGGAGCGGGCCGTCGCGTGCTACGCACGGGCGCTAGTGGCCGAGCCGCATCACCTGCCGTCGCTCGCTGGCATGCGTCGCTGCGCCTGGCGGGCCGACGACATGGCTGGCTACGTTCGCGCCGTCGAGCCGATGGCGGAGGCCGCTGACTCTCCGGCCCTGAAGGCTGCGTTGCGGACGCACCTCGGCGACGTCGCCTCCTATCGGCTCGACGACCAGGACGAGGCGCGCCGCTACTACGAGGGGGCGATCCGCGCGGCATTGAGCGGCGCCGGCCCGCATTCGCTGCCGCCCGCGCTCGTCGAGTTGCACCGCGTGCTGATTTCACAGAGCGCGTTCGATCCGGCGCGGGAGGCGCTCGAGGCGGTCCTGCAGCGAGAGCTCGACGCCGTGGCGAAGGCCTGGATCCACGACGCGCTCGCCTCTCTGTACGAGACCCGGCTGAGCCGTCCGAACGCGGCGATCCGGCACAACGAGGCTGCGCTCGAGCTCGACGCCGGGAATCTGCGGGCCATGCGGGCGCTGCAGCGGCTCCTGACCAACGAGGGCGACCGACCCGCGCTGGTGGCTGCCCTCGAGCGCGAGGCCCTCGACGCCGAGCGCCCCCGGAAGCTCGCGCTGCTGACCCGCGCGGCCGGCGCATACGAGGCCCTCGGCGACCCGGCGGGGGTCGAGCGCTCGTGGCGGGCCGCCCTCGAGGTCGATCCTGCCTGGCTCGCCGCCTTGCGCGGCCTGGGCCGGCTCCTGTTCAACCACGGCCGCTGGCGGGACCTCACCGAGCTGCACGTCCACGAGCTCGACACGCTGCCGGAAGGCGCGCCCGAGCGTGCCGGTGCGCTCGGAAAGCTCGGGGAGCTGTACGAGTTCCGTCTGGGCGACCCCGAAGCCGCCGCGCAGGCGTACGAGTCGGTCCTCGACCTGCGGCCCAACGCGCCCGACGCGTTGGCCGCGTTGGAGCGGCTCTACGGGAACATGGAGCGCTGGACCGAGCTCGCTCGGGTCCTCGGGGCGCGCGCGGTTGACCGGGTCGCGCGCGAAGGAGAACCCGATCGGGTTCGCGGTGTCGCTGACGAACTGGAGCGTGTTGGGGAAAAAGACCTGCATGAGCGGTCTCAGAT
>PVBE010294922.1_pt1 | contig 11463 bp, 16 predicted proteins | sample 1631181 | NCBI WGS metagenome assembly PVBE01 (sample SAMN08397723, study PRJNA350692) | Marine metagenome, whole genome shotgun sequencing project. | isolation source: water | place: Pacific Ocean | collected 2012-04 | reverse complement strand
TTTAGCTTATTGAGTGGATATAGTGTTGAACTATCCATATTTGGTGGAACCCTGTGATACAGATATTGCATATTCAAAGAATATCACATTTTAAGTAACATTAAATATGGTTTTGTTAAGACTTATTTAAGATGATAGCTCCGTTGGGTGTACGATGTTTGAACCTCTCTCATATATACATAAATGGAAAACCCGCCTATGAAAGCACGGGCTCCGTGTTCTCGTAGGCGAGCATTTCTAGCTGGCCAAGTTTCTTTAGTTGAGGAGGGTCTTAGCCATATCCCTTATTTTTCTCATATCTCCCATATGAGTATTTAAGACCTTGATTGCATCATCGTATGCAGTCAGACACGCCTCAGTGTCATTGCGCTCCAATGCTCTTTTAGCTTCGGCAAGAGAATCAAGTGCGGCGTCAATTGATGCCTCACCAAACTTGATTGGCATCTTGTCTTTTAGAGCTTGGACTTCCTCAATCATGGCCTGCAGGAAATCTGCATCCATTAGTTTTTCTGCCATCCTCACCCCACTTTCCGTCTATAACGGTGCATTATTTAAATTATATTGTCAGCCATAGCTCCGTGCAGTGGACGTTGTTCGAACCTGTTTAGCTTAGCCTTCGTTAAAATAGCGGACGTGGCCTGGACCAATTGCTTCAATATTTCCTTCAGTTACATGTAAACCAGCATTTTCAGGAACAGCAATCACTGTAAGTCCATATTTATTTACATATTGTTTTATCTCTCTGTCCATCTTTGGTTTATAGTGAACCCATAAATCGTAACCATGAACAAAATTCATAGCGTCAAAATTAGTGAGGCCAACCTCATTTGTGTCCATAGACAGAACTGAAAGAATTGTTTTAGCAAAAATTACAGCTCCCGCACTTCCGCCGTATACTGGGATGTCGTTTTTAATCAACTTTATCAATTTTGGAATGAAACCAGAATCTCTAAGTTCTTTCAAAAGATAAAAGGTGTTTCCTCCTCCAATATAGACACCGCCAAATTTATTTAATTCTTCCTCGGATTTTTCTCTTAGTTCTTTCTCCGTCCACATCTCTATCTTACTAACTCCTAAAGGATTGAAGGTTTCAGATATCCATTCAAGACAATTTCGAAATGGATGCTTCTTTCTGTTTATTGCAATTGGTATATACAAAAGAGGTTTATCACCAACTTCTTTCGCAAACTTTTTGTCCAACTCTATTGAGTCTTCTCCACTCCCACCTCCAGATAAAAATAATTTCATCTCAAAAGTATATTCCCTTTTTATTTACGAACAAAGTGAACTAGTATAGAGCTCCCCACTCTGGACGCATTTAGAACTATTGATTGGTTAAAGATAAAGAGGGAGGTTAGAGAGTTTGGTTTTATTTAGATTTTCTTCGCTATTAATTGGGATGAAATGTTAAACATCGGTGAGCCGTCTTTATTTGTGGCGTGTGCTCTGCTGTTTATTTCTGCATATGTGACTATTTCCCAATCTTTATATATTTCTTTTATTTGACCCAAGTCAGGATAAAACTGTTTTGTATCAGGTTTTTTCCTGAAAAAGTCTCCATCTTTTGTAAATGTAGCAATAACGTTAAACCCACCAGGAGACGTGTGCTGCATCATATTTCCTATTAAACCAAGAGCTTCTGCTTTATCTAAATGATGGAGCATAAAAGAAGAAACCATTATGTCGTAATTTTTTTTAATCCTATCTTCAATAACATCTCTAATACTTGTTTCTATATCCAAGTTTTTTTCCTTGGCTAAATTATTAAGTTTCTTTATACCTTCTGACGATATGTCTATGACCGTCACATCAAACCCTTTCTCTGCTAAAAAGATAGCGTTTCTACCTTCACCCCCACCTATATCCAAAACAGTTCCTGATTGAGTGTAATCCAAAAGCTGTTCTATGAGCTGGGAGGGTCTTGAACCAAAAACTATTTTTTCCGAAGAGTATAAGTTGTCGTAATGTTCTTTTAATTTTTCTCTCATATCCAAAGAATATCACACTAGTGATACAACATTAAATACGGCTCTGTAAAGCCATATAAATGTGATGGCTCCGTTGGGTGTACGAAGTTCGAACCTGTTTAGTATAAAAAAAGACCGCAGCATCCTTGCGGCGGTCTGTATCAGCAACCTCTCATAGCTTCTTCCTCTCGGCGACTGTGCGGTCGCCAGCATTGCGCCCTTTTAGGCGCGTGGTGTTGTTGGGTCTAGTACTCTGCAGGACCCCACTTTTTGTGTGCAATACTATCCATTTGCCTGAGTACCTCCAACTGTGTTTCGTTGGCTTGGAATCGGAGAGCATCTACATCATCGATTTTATTGGTTATGGAAATGGAAATAGATTTTTTTACTCTATGACCAAATTGGGAAGCCCATGTTTTTGCTTCTTCTATACCACTGAATGAACCGATGATGGCTGTTTGAAGATGTTCACCATACCATACGAAGGTTAGTGTCACCTTAACAAACCTCTCCATGTCATCCGTGAGCCCCATGTCTCTCAACTGCTCTGAAATTGACTTCAAGTCACACCTCACTTTCCAATGATTATAGTACACTATTTAAATAGACTTGTCAAGTTTTGCTCCCTGAACTGGACGCGTTCAGAACTATTGACTGGAGAGATATAGAAAGAAATCTGCAAATGTTTAATCTTCCTTCTTTACGTTTGGGTTAAATTTTCCCATACAACTTGTTTAATTTCCCTCCTATTTTCATTTGTTCTGCCCTGGCTTTTTCGTAAAGTAAAAAATTTTCTTTATTTTCTTCCAAGGTTAACTTCTTCTTTCCAGACTTACCCTTGCTTGTTTCTGAAAGATCATAGGTAAGCTTCAGCAGTGATTTTGTGGTTTCAAGCATAGAAACCGTGAACTCTTCTAGTGTGTCACAAATAATTCTATCTTTATTGGAAAGAGTTTTATAAGAATTATCTTTAAATTCTCGTACTTCATTCAACTTTAAAATAATCTCACGAAAAAGACTTCCTGACACAGAAAAGATAGCTGTGAAATCAATTTTTTTATAGAAACCCCAAAATCCAGTCCCAGTTTGTTTAGCTAAATGTTTGTGAACTGCAGCATATTTTTTTACTGATGCACTCACTTTATATATAAGTATTTCTAGTTGTTCCTCCTCTTTTGTCATATTAATAATATTAAGTTTTTATTTAAATGCTGTAAACAAAGATTTATCTTAAAAATTTAAGAGAATCAATAATCATTCCCATTTCAGTAATTAACATACCAGAATCACCAGGAAGTATGGCTATACTTAAACGATACTGATCTCCTGGAACATTTACCACAACCCAAGACCCTCCCTCTATTGCTATAGCTTCCTGATTATCAAGGTCCCATTTGTGTACGTATCCTTCTTGGGGTAAGTCTGCACCAGAAGCGGGGGTATCTAACCACTCTAGGGGCATTATATTCTCGTCATTCTCTGCCACACTAATAATAATTGCCCCTGTATCATTATCTTTAGTCGACGTAGGTAAAACAAACAACCGTTCTGGTATAAGAGCTTCAGGGTCTTCCATTACGAAAAGATGATTTGGATACAAAAAAGAAAAACCAATTTTACTCTCGTATGTTTTGGAGTCTTTTGCATAATTATCATACATTCCTATGCCGGGAGGGTAGTAGAGCAATCCCTCAACAAGATTAGTCAAGTTCTTTCCTTCGGCAATAAGCTTTTTTGTGGCAGTAAGTTGTTCTGCGGGTATGAGTAAGTTTATGGCTTCAGTCTCCTCTACCTGGGGTTTTTCCTCAAAAGCTATTTGAATTACTAAATAAGCAACATCAAACACTACCACAACAACCAATATTATTCCCATTCTTTTCAACACTTCTTTTATTGTTTCTTTATTCATTTTCATACCTATCTATGTATTTTTTAACAACGTCTGCAACCGCCCCATAGTCTATTCCTCTCTTAATACAATATTTAGATTTAAACCACTCATTTAAGGGTTTGTCCTTTCTCCTTGAGTTGCAACTTTGACAACAAATAGCGAAAATTTCTGCAACATCTTTGCCCTTTTGATAATAATCTCTCACACTATCCCAGTCTTTCCTGTGGTTGAGGTGCTCTCTCGTACTCTTCTTTGTAGTAGAAAACACATCAAATTCCTCACCACAATAAACACAAACTTTGTCTCTTTCACGTATTCTAACCTCGTCTTCTTTTGTTGGGAATGTGGTTTTAACAGTCATTATTTGAATAATACACCCGACAGGAGTAAAGTAGAAATATGACACTTGAAAAATTGAAAACTAAAGAAAAATCAAGTTGGGGTGGGGCTCGCTCAGGCGCAGGAAGAAAACCAAGACTTCAATATGAGGCAAGGGAGCTTTTTTACTCAGCCATAGATGAAGAATGGGAAAATATTATAAAAGTATTGCAATATCACATACGTAGAGGCAATAAAGACGTTATGAAGTGGGCAATTGAACAAAGAATAGGAAAAGCCCCCCAAAGTGTAGATATTTCAGCCAAAGGGGCTTTTTTAAATGTTTCTAAAGAGATTGGCGCTAAAAAGGAAATTGACGTTATGACTATTGCGAAAAGAGTATCAGCGGAACTTAAGGTGTTAAAGACTTAATTTAAAGTGACAATAATATATGTATTGTAGTGTTTTTCTACTCGTTCATTATTATTTTTAATTGTTTATAGTATTCTGACACATCTAGATTTGGAATTTGGTAGTACGTTGGATTATTAGAAAGCGTATCAACATTTTCTTGTTCAAAAGCGTGGTATCTGTCAAAAACACCTTGTAACACAACTTGGTTTGAATAAATATCAAAAACAAAATTATATACAGTAAGATACGTTTCTGAAATAAAATCAGGATCACCGATGTTGCCTTCCAACCTATCATATACAACGCGCACATATCCAATGTGTGCAAGGCAGCTATTTAGTTTTGTGTTGAAATGATATTCTTCTACGTTCCACCACGGCTTATTCCCTGCGAGAGAATTTTGACCTAACCTATAATTGTTTACGTACTTCTTACCATCTGAAGCACACTTACTTTTTAAGGTAACTAGGTTTACTGGGTCTATTGGTTTGACCTGTTGATTTTGAATTTCTATATTTTGCTCAATATTTGTTATTGGGTTGTTTGAAACAGATTCTGTGTTTATAAATTTTTCCTTAACATCTACAAAACCCGAATATGCACCATAAAAAATAGCAACAATAATAAGGATCCCTATTAGTTGTAAAAAAGGGTTCGGCTGGTCATCTTTTTCGCCAACAGTACTCATCAATCTAATTTTATCACGAGCGCGTGTTTTTATCGCAGGGGGTATGCTATTGACTTATTTAAGTGTTGTTTTTTAATAGATAGGGTATATAATGTATACAGAGTTTTGATCTTTCTTGAATTTATTTCCCCAAAGCACAGATAAATCATCGTAGGATAATGATTTACTGAAGTCGCTACACAAAAATTGCAAGAAATTGCGCAACATAAAATAGACATCGCATAAAGGGAAGAATAGATTGCTAATTAAGCTGTCTTTCTTCTTGCGATATATAGTATACGTAACCAGAAACCGCTTAATAGGCGGTCTTTTCTTTTTACTAATTGTACAAGCAGAGGTTATCAGTGAGTCCTCTTTAAAAAATTGACTGCTAGTTTGGTGTCCAAATGCCAATTCCTCGCTCTGACTGAACACTTGTCAACGAGGGACTCCATTTGGACATCAGATAACTAAATAAAGGGTTCTTGTCAGACAAAAATTTAAGAACTAAGGAGCTTAACTGATTGAAGAACTATTTATGTCTTGTGCTGGATAAAACTATTTTACTTTCTCTGACTATGGAGGAAAAAGAAGTGTAGATAAAAAATGTTAACAAAAACCAATAAAAAGGAGATAAAAACTGCTGAAAAGGAACTCGAAAAGAATCGAGTAAAAATGAAGAAGCTTTCTAAAAAACGTATAACTAAACTAGTTAGGGTCGGGATTAGAACACACAGCATTTTAAAAGAAGTATCAAAAGATAGAAAAGTTACTATTTCTAAGCTTGTTGATGAAATTGTTAGAGAGTCTGATTATGGAAGAAGATAGAAAAAAACAACAAGATGGTGCTAATCTAAATGAGTTTTTTGCCCTTTTATACAAAATAGATCGTAGAAATAGTTCAGCTATATATCAAAGTAAGACAAACATGTTGTCCACTTTAGATGTAAAGAAAAGTAAAGTATAATAAAGACAAGAATTATGAAAAAAAAGACACTAGAAAACATAGGAATTACTTTTTTCTGGATAGGAATGTTGTGGCTTTGGTTTTTACTTTCCCCACATGGCTGGCAACCAATAGTTGCAATAATTCTTGTTTTGTTTGGGTGGTTATTGGTGCATTTTGCTTCTAAAGATTAGAGATATGAGAGAAAAAGAGTTTTATACAGCTAGAGAATTAGCCGACAAACTACGAGTGAATATTATGACTATATATCGCTATATTGGAGTGGGAAAATTAAGTGCTTATAAAATAGGTAAAGAATTTAGGATAAATTCAAAAGATTTTCGAGACTTTTTAAATAAAACAAAGATCAAATAATGAATAAAGATAATGAGATAAAAATAGATATTGACTTCGCTCTGGTTGAAGAAAATAGGCCGTCAATATACAGGGCTATGAAATATTGGGGCAAAAAACCTCACAATATATGGAGGGAATATATTAAACATTACACCCCCAAGGACGGTGTTTATCTCGACCCTTTTGTGGGTAGCGGAATAAGTGTTCTAGAGTCTTTGAAAGCTGGAAGAAGGGCAATAGGTTTCGATTTAAATCCACTGAGCTCTTTTATGATCGAGGTTTTGTCTTCCAAATTTAATGAAGATATTTTTGAAAAAAAAGTAATAAATATTCTAAATAATATAAATCGTGACAAAATTTATACGAATTTCTTCTCAACTAATTGTACTAATTGTGGTAAAAGGTCTGTTGCACAAAACTTTAAGTGGGAAGGAGGGGTGGTTTATGAGATAGGTGTTGAGTGCTCTGTTTGTTACGACAAGAAAAAAAATGTAAAAAAAGATTTTGCTCCCGCCAAACATTGGAATGGCGAATTTAAGAGATTCTTAAAAACACCTGATAAAGATGATGTTGAAATAATTAAAAAAATAGACTCCATTGACGTACCTTTTTGGTTCCCGGAAGATAGTTTCCCCAACTCTCCGTCATTCACAAACAGTTTTATTAAATGTATTGGTGGCACAAAATTTAAGAATCTTTGGACAAAGAGAAACTTATATGTAATATCCCATATATTTAATCAAATATTATCTGAACCTAATGACACCATTAGAAAACAACTGCTTTTTGGATTTATCCAGACAATACATTTGTGTACCAAGATGTCTGTTCCAAGAAGAGCTGGAGCAAAACGACCTTTTTCAACAAGCTGGGGCCGTTCTGGTTATTTGTGTACAAACAGACAAATGGAAATGAATCCGCTTTTGCTTTTTGAAAGTAGTTGTTTAGGCAAACAATCTGTCCGCTCATCTCTTAAGAATAACTATAAATATTTAGGGAAAGAACCCAAAACCCTACTCACAAATAAGTCTAACAAGAGTAATCGTAGTAAAAATTATGATATTAAATATGGTGTTATAGATATATCTACCTTGTCTGACTATATAGACAATAAGTCTATAGATTTCATAATGACAGACCCACCGTATGGAGGTCTTGTTCAATATTTAGATCTAAGTTCTATTTGGTTGATCTGGTTAAAAAAAATAGATAGTAAATATACGCCAAATTACGAAGCAGAAATTACTATAAAAAAAGACATCCAGGAAAAAGATTCTTATGAAAGAAAATTTTTGAACGGATTAAAACAGTTAAATAAGGTTCTGAAAGACGACGGAAAGATAGTTTTCACTTTTCATAATAAAGATGTTGGAATATGGAATTCATTTTTAAGAGCAATTATGTTGGCTGGATTTAGTGTGGAAAAAGTTATTCACCAACAGAACAGAAGAACAGGTGAATCAAATGTCTCTAATCCTTATGGGACCTCTGGAACTGATTTTTATATTAGATGCAAAAAAAATCAGTACTCAAATTTAAAAAATGATGACAAAGAATGGGAACACTTTGTGGTCACAAAAGCTATTGAGATTATAGCCCTCAGAAATGAACCAACCCCATATCAAATTCTATTCAATGGCTTGCTTGCTCAAATATCTGGTGCTGGGTTTAATCTAGAAAATTTTGATTCAAACATCGAAAAAATATTATCAAACAAGGTTGGTGAAATATTTAAAATAATAGAAAACAATAACACTAATGCCGGAAAATATTGGTGGTTAAATACCCCAGATAAATACATCAGATATAGAGACAAGAAGCTGTCGGAAAGAGTTGAGGAAACTATAGTGTCCTTATTGAGAAGAAAGGTTTCAGTTGCGTTTGATGAAGTCCTGGCAGACATATTCATAAAGTATCCAAATGGACTAACTCCAGATATAAGATCTGTCTCTGTAATTTTAGAGAAATATGCTTATAAATCTGGAGGTAAATGGATATACAAGGGCGATAAAATCGAGAGAGACTTCACAGAGCACACAAGAATATTGTTTCTATTAAACAAAATAGGAACAAGACTTAATTTGGATACTTTTATTGGAAAAAGAGAGCAGCCGGAACCATTTGAAGGTAAAAAATTAGGCGACTTTGCAAAGATTAGTTCTCTAGACTTCCCCCACAAATATGATACAGAGCAAGTTAAACGTATAGAGATGATAGATATGCTATGGATAGACAGTAAAAAAATCAAATTTGCAATTGAGGTGGAAAATTCAACAAATTTTACTTCAGGCATACAAAGAGGTTCTAATTTAGAACAAGAAATAAGGAAGATAATGGTTTTACCAGACTCAAGAAAAAGCGAATTTTCCAGGCAAAAGGATCCTCTTTTTTTGGAATCTTTCAAAAAATACAACTGGGGCTATCTTTTTTATAGCGATGTCGAGGATATTTATAGCAAACAACACATAACAGATAAAGTTTTAGAAAAATATATAAAAATAATTAAATAATATGCCCGGAAAATACGACAAAAGGAATAAGCTCAACAACTTAACCGGAAAAGATTGGCTAAAATCAACTAAAAGCTATTGGGTTAGCGAAAAATGCAAAGATGATAAATTTGCGTTTCAGCACCCCGCACCATTTTTAATAAAAGACATTGAAAGATTAATTTTATTTTTTACAAAGAAAAAAAATAAAGTGCTAGACCCTTTTTCTGGAACAGCAACAACCTTGGTTGCTTCCCATAATACTAATAGGCGTGGCTTTGGGATAGATTTAAGTCAAGAATACTGCTCTATGGCAAGGAAAAGATTCAAAGAACTCAAGATTAAAAGTAATCAAAAAATAATAAAAGGAGACTCTTTAAAGCAGATATCAAAAATTAAGGGGACAATAGACTACTGCGTTACTTCGCCGCCGTATCACGACATATTAAAGAATAACGGACAGGGTATAAGAGAGAAAAAAAGCAGTCATCGTAGTGGATCAAGAAAGGGAATCAAATATTACTCTGATCATAAAGATGATTTAGGTAACCAACAGACATATGAAGACTTCTTGGTTCTATTACAAAAAATAATGAAAGAGGTTTTTAAAAAATTAAAAAAAGGTAAATATTGTTCGATCGTAATTAGTGATTTTACTGTAGATAAGATGGAAAAAAATGTTCAAGGGGATGTTGTGAAAATAATGGAGGAAATAGGATTTAACTTTGTTGGAACAATTATTCTATTACAAGATAGTAAGCCATTATATCCATTTGGCTATCCATTTTCTTTTGTAATAAATCACCATCATCAGAACATTATAAATTTCAGAAAACCAAAGTGAAAGCAATAATTTTAGCTAGAGTATCAACAGAAGAGCAGAAGGACGCTGGAAACTCTTTGCCAGCGCAGATTACTCGTATGCGTAATTATTGTAAAAGAAAGGATCTTACCGTTGTAAAAGAGTTTAGTTTTGACGAGAGTGCTTATAAGACAAGGAGAGACGAATTTGATCAAATACTAACCTTTATAGGAAATAGCAAAGAGAAGGTTGCTGTCTGTTTTGATAAAGTAGATAGACTCTCTAGAAATGTTTTTGACAAGAGGGTTGCAGAGCTTTATGAAAAAGCTGTTGCTGATGAGGTGGAATTACACTTTGTTTCTGAGGGTCAGGTTATAAACTCTTCTATTTCTGCTCCTGATAAATTTAGATTTGGTATGAGTCTCGGCTTGGCTAAGTACTACTCTGATGCAATCAGTGATAACGTCAAAAGAGCTTTTGAACAAAAAAGAAGAAACGGAGAAATAACTGGTACAGCACCCTTTGGTTATAAGAGTAGCTATTTAAATGAAGAGAAACGATTAAGAAAAGATGTGATTTTAGACTCAGAGAGGGCACAGATTGCTTTAGAGATATTTGAGAAATATTCAACAGGAAAAACTTCTGCAAGAAAACTTGCTAATGATTTGAAAGATCGTGGTGTAAAAACTCAATATGGGGGGGAGATTTCGCAAAGTCATATACACAATATTTTAAAAAATAGATTTTATTATGGTGAGGTATATTCTCTAAAATATAACACTGTGTATAAACACAGATATAAACCGCTAATATCTAAGGAATTATGGGATAAGGTTCGGGAATTAAGAGAAAAAAGAGACAATAATCCCACAAAAGCAATTAAATCTAATCAGTTTATCTTTAGTGGGCTTTTAGCCCCCTGCTCTAATTGTGGTTGTTCTATGACACCAGAGTTCAAAAAAAATCAAAGGTATGTTTATTACAGCTGTACTAACGCCAAAGGAATTTGTAAGAGAACATATACAAACGAGAAAGAACTACTTAAACCTGTTAGTAGGATTTTAAAAAATATGAAACTATCTGACTCGCAAATAGATCAGATAACAGACTTTTTAAAAGAACAGAATGAATATCAAGCTAAGTATCATAAACGTCAAATAAGCTCTCTCAGAAGCAATTATGACGCTCTACAAGGTCAACTAGACAGACTTGTGAGTTTGTTTGTAGAAGGAGATATTGCTAGTGAAGAATATGACAAAAAACTCCGAAATATAAAGAATAAACAACAGAAAATCAACATAGAAATGGAGAGTTATACGGAAGCTGACGAAAGTTATCACATAACAGCAAAAACCGTTCTGTCTCTTTCTCAGAGAGCAGAAGAAATATTCGAAAGTTCTGAAGTCGCTGAAAAAAAGCAGCTTCTAGGTTTTGTATTTCAGAACTTATCTATAAAAGAAAAAAGACTGCAGTACAGTCTTCGTTCTCCATTTGATGTCATTTCCAAGGTGGGTAATGACTCTTTGCTCCGCGGACTGGACTCGAACCAGTGACATCTTCGTTAACAGCGAAGCGCTCTACCAACTGAGCTACCGCGGAATTTATTCTTCAC
>PVBE011308078.1_pt1 | contig 11464 bp, 8 predicted proteins | sample 1631181 | NCBI WGS metagenome assembly PVBE01 (sample SAMN08397723, study PRJNA350692) | Marine metagenome, whole genome shotgun sequencing project. | isolation source: water | place: Pacific Ocean | collected 2012-04 | reverse complement strand
TCTTCGTGTGCGGGCCGCCGGGTACGTCCATAGAGACAGGAGCTTTCGTAGCGATGCCCGAATGGTGGCTCGAGGCGACACTCCCGGGCGTGGTGTTCGCCGTCATGTTCATCCTGTGGGTAGTCCTGCCCAACCGCACGGGTGAACCAGACCTGGCGTCTCGGATCCGGAGATTCTTTCGAGGACGCCAGTCCAGACCTTGAGCCAACCGAACAACCGGGCTCACGACCGTTTCAGGCTGGGAAGACATTTGGCCCAGGGACCTGGAAGAGTCCCTGACCAATCGGACCTACATGATGTGGGCTTTGGCTCAGAATACGCGGCGACGGATCAACTTTAGCACCGGATTGGCGAAAAAACGGACGGCGGGACTTGTCCTGCTCGCCGTTATGCTTGGCCTCTTCCTCGCCTTGAACCGATTCCCCAAGCTGGACACCATCCGTGGAGACATCGACACCGTTTCCGCTTCCACGGTCGAGTGCTTCCAGGGCTTCTGCATCGAAACCGAAGCAGAGGACGGGTCCGACACCAGCTTCGTCTCCAGGTGGTTGAGCTTCTCCGTTGAGTACCTGCGGAACGTTACGGTTGGCATGACGTTCGCGTTCCTGGTGGCAGGTCTGACGGAGGCATTTCTCTTCCCCCGGTCGAGCGGCAGCCTGTTCGCCAGCGGCGGGATTCTCAGACGAACGTTCAAAGGGCTCGCCATGGGTCCGGTCTGGAACCTGTGCTCGGCTTGTATCGCACCCGTTTCGGCCTCGTTCCGTAGGAGAGGTGCCGGAATCGAAGGCGCCATCGCGATGGTTCAGGGCTCCTCCACTCTCAACGTTCCCTCCCTGGTAATGGCCGCCATGATCTTCACGCCCATGCTCGGGGGCAGCCGGATCGTTCTGGGCCTGCTGGGTGGACTGCTCATCGGGCCGCTGGTGGCGATGGTCGTGAGGGAGAAGCGAGAGGAACCGGCAGCCGAAGAAGAGGATCAGCCGGCCCTGGTGGACGAAGATGAATCCACCTGGGGTGAGGCCCTAATCGAGGGCTTACGGGACTGGTCGAAGGCCAGCATCAGGTACCTGGTCCAGATGGGCCCGATAATGGTAGCGGCCGGGTTTGTCAGCGGACTCGTCATCCAATGGGTGAGTCCCGAAACCATAGGCACCTATCTCGGCAACAACGCCACCGGTATCGCCATCGCCGCCACGCTGGGAGTTCTCATCAACGTGCCCTTGATGTTCGAGATACCTCTGGTGGCGTTACTTCTCCTGCTGGGGATGGGCGCCGCCCCCGCTGCGACGCTGCTGTTCGCCGCCGCGGCCGGGGGCCCCGTGACGTTCTGGTCGCTGGGCCGGGTAATTCCACGGAAGGGGATAGTAGCCTTCGCCGCGATGACTTGGGGTGTGGCCCTGACGGGCGGGCTGGTCGTCTGGGGCCTGAGCACAGTGGTCCCCGACGCAGATATAGGGCTGAGGCCCAGCGTTGTCACCGCCAGTGAGACAGAGGAGGCATCGACTGTCGTGCGTGAAAATGGCGACGCCTCGTCCCAAGGAGTCACTCCACGGCAGCAAACCGCCCCGAAGAGCACTATTGCGGGAGCGACCTCCGTCGTCGCGACCACGGATTCACCGAAGGAACTGATCGAGTTTCTCAGCGGATCGGGACGGTTGCGAGAGGACGCCGAATCCGGGCCCATGGTCACCTTCACCGACGTCGCACCCCTGGCACTCGAACAGGGGTACAAGGTCTGGAACAACCGCCCCGGGGTCGCCATCTTCGACTTTGACCGTGACGGCGACCTGGACTTCTATCTCACCGCCGAAGGCGGGTACGCCAACTGGCTGTACCGCAACAACGCCGACGGAACTTTTACCGACGTGGCCAAGGAAGCCGGAGTCATGGCCAAGGACAGCCATAGTACGGGGGCCGTGGCCTGCGACATCGACAACGACGGGTACCAGGACCTGTACGTCGGCGCCTGGGGAGACCCAAACGACTTCCTGGACTTTCGCTCCCCCACCGAAGGGCAGGGCAACAAGGACTACCTCTTCCTCAACAACGGAGACGGGACCTTCCTGGATATCACAGACGCGGCCTTCGGCGACAACGTGAACCTGCGGTCAGCCATAGACATCGCCTGCGCGGACGTGGACGGCGACGGTTGGGTGGACTTCTACGTGGGTAACCTGATGGCCGATGAGTTCCGGGTCTTCGACGAGCCGCAGCACGCGGGGCACTACAACGTGCTGTACCGGAACAACGGCGACCTGACATTCAGCGATGTCTCCGAAGAAGCGGGAGTCAAAGGCCCCCAAATCCTGATGCGGGACTCCCGTGGAGTGCCCATCCTGTTCGAGGACCCGGAGACCGGGGAGATGTACGAGGGATACGACCCCAACGTGAAGGACCGGATGGGTAACCGCGTGGGCGAGCCCACGGGCCAGACCCACGCGGTGCTGTTCTTCGATTACGACGACGACGGGGACCCGGACATCTGGGTGTCCAACGACGGGGACAGGCTCCGAGTGTACCGGAACGACTCCTCGCCCGGCGAGGTCCGGTTCACGCCGGTGGAGCGGGCCATGGGAATCGACCAGGTGGGGGCGTGGATGGGCTTCGCCGTGGGCGACTACGACGGCGACGCCGACCTTGACGTCTTCATCACCAACGTCGGCTTCCACCCCGTCTTCCAGGAGCCCAAGCAGACACCTCGCGGCGCTTGCTCGTACCACATGAGATTCGCCTGGGGCACCTGCTATCACTTCTTGCTGCGCAACGACGGGACCCGGGAGGTGGCAAGCCTGGGGACGGTGGGCGATTTCAAAGAGGTTGCCCGATCCACCGAGGTGAAACCGAGTCCCTGGCTGCCGCCCAACTCCTTAGACCTGTCTCTCATCGATCCCGGCCACGAAGCGCCGACGGGGCTGGCAGCCTACGAGTTCGGCTTCGGTACGACCTTCTTCGACTTCGACAACGACGCCGACCAGGACCTGTACTGGCTCGGCGGCCTGAGACGGGGCGAAGGGCCCGGCGGCTCGCTGTTCCCAAGCTCTGGCCGTCTGATGCAGGGAGACGGCGCAGGGTCGTTTGAGGATGTAACCGTACGAGCCCGCATGCTGGATATCTCGCGGGTGAACTACGAGGGGTTGGAGAACGACCCATGGCCTCCCATACGGGGCAACCTGCTGGTGAGACGTATCGACCAGATGAACCATGAGAGCGGCAAGGGCCTCGCCCACGGGGACCTTAACGGCGACGGATATGTGGACCTGATTGGGACCAACAACAGCGGGGAGCTGTTCACCAGTTCCGAAAGGGACCTGGCCGGTAGACGCCCATCGGAGTGGTTCCCCGGCCCCACCTTCGTGTGGATGAACGGAGGCGGAGAGAACCACTGGATCACGTTGCGCCTCCAGGGGCGAATGGCGGTGGACGGTACCGGCAGTAACGCGGATGGAATCGGCGCCAGGGTGTATCTCAAGACCGTCTCCGATAATGCGAACGAGCCGCTTGTTCAGGTGCAAGAGGTGATCGCGGGCTCAAGCTACCTCTCGATGGACAGCCTCGACCTGGAGTTCGGGCTGGGCAGCGCCACCATCGTGGATGAGGTCCTGATATTATGGCCCAGTGGCAGGACGCAAACCCTGGAGAACGTCGCGGTGGACCAGGTGCTAAACTTGACAGAGCCCGAGGGATGACGTCCACCTATTGCAAGACGCCGGACGAGACCGGGGCGGAAGCTGGCCCTGGAAACGGGAATTCACCCGCTCGTCCGCCAGGAGAATTAGTAGAGAGGTGACGAATGAGGAAACCGCCGAAGACAGCGGTCGAAACGGAGGGTAGAAGATGCTGAGCGTCACACGGTTGTTGTGCGGGTCTGCGACCCCGGGAGACTCAGTAAGGTACGGAGAGGTCGCCAGGCACCCCCAGTCCATTCCATCGGCCGGGGGCGTCCATCGCCGCCCCGTCGTCGTCTGGAACATCACCCGGCGATGTAACCTGCTCTGCATCCACTGCTACGCTTCAGCGACCGACCAGGCCGCCCCCGATGAATTGAGCACCGATGAGGCGCTGGAGCAGGTCAAGGACCTGGCGGATTTCGGCGTGCCGGTCGTGCTGTTCTCGGGCGGCGAGCCACTGGTCAGACCCGATATCTTCGAGCTAATGTCCAGCGCCGCCTCGCAGGGAGTCAAGCCGGTCCTGTCCACCAACGGAACATTGCTCACGGAAGATACGGTGAAACAGCTCGTAGAGGCCGGCGTGAACCGGGTGGGCATCAGCCTGGACGGTATGGAGTCCACCAACGACGAGTTCAGGGGAAAGGTTGGCGCCTTTCAGGACGCCCTGGCTGGGATCAGGCGCTGCCAGGACGCGGGGATCCGGGTCAGCGCCCGCTTAACCATGGCGCGGCACAACGTCGACGAGTTGGACAATCTTTTCGACCTGGTGGAGCAGGAAGGCGTGCCGCGCTTCTGTGTCTACCACCTGGCCTACGCCGGCCGAGGCCGCGGTCTGCTGCCGGACGACCTGGACGCCGACAGGCGGCGGAGGGCCGTGGACACCATTTTCGAGCGAACGGTGGACATTCACCGGCGCGGTAAGGAGCTGGAGGTCCTGACCGTGGACAACCATGCCGACGGCGCTTACCTCCTGCTCTGGGCCAGGGATCACGCTCCGGACCGGGTGCCCGAGATAGAGCACCTGCTATCCCGCAACGGTGGGAACAGCTCTGGCACCGGCATCGGGTGCATCGATGAGCGGGGATTCGTCCATCCCGACCAGTTCTGGCGGACCAGGACGCTGGGCCAGGTCCGGGAGCGTCCATTCAGCGCTATCTGGCAGGACGACAGCATACCGCTGCTCAGGCAGCTCCGGTCGCGGAAATCGCTGCTGCCGAAGATGTGCACGACGTGCCAGTTTCTGTCGGTCTGCAATGGGAACCTCCGGGCCAGGGCCGAGGCCTATTCAGGCGACCCCTGGGGCGAGGACCCAGCCTGTTTCTTGACCGACGATGAGCGCACCAACTCCTACATGGCGGTGGGCATATGACGCAGGCCACCAGCACGACCCAACCAAAATCAGTCGAGGAGATGCTGGAGAGCCTGGGGCCTCCGCCGGATTTCTCCAACGCGCCGGTTGTGGTCTTCTGGGAGACGACTAAGGCGTGCGCCCTGAGGTGCCTCCACTGCCGGGCGACCGCCCAACCTCGTCGAAACCCCAATGAACTCGACACCCAGGAGGGTTTTAGCCTCCTCAGCGAGTTAGCGACCGTGAGTCCACCCCCGGTGGTGATACTGACCGGCGGAGACCCGTTCATGCGACGGGATATTTTCGACCTGCTGGGCTTCGGACTAAAGCTGGGACTCAGGATGTCCCTGTCGCCCAGCGTGACCAAGTTGGTCACCCCGGAGGTTTTGGCAAAGCTAACGGACGTCGGGCTATCCCGCCTGTCGTTTAGCCTGGACGGGGCCAGCGCGGAGGCCCACGACGCGTTCAGGGGCGTCCGGCGGTCCTTCGACCAGACGCTGGAACGCATCCAGGATGCCCTGGATGTGGGTCTATCTCTTCAGATCAACACGACGGTCAGCCGGCCCAATCGCGAGGAGTTGCCTGAGATCGCCGCTCTGCTCCAGACCTTTCCCAAGATGGTGCTGTGGGACCTGTTTTTCCTGGTTCCCACCGGGCGGGGACAACGCGATGACGTTATCTCGCCGGAAGAGCACGAAGAGGTCTTCCAGTGGATGCACAGCCTGTCTCGTTCTGTGCCGTTCGGTATCAAGACTACCCTGGGCCAGCACTACCGAAGGGTGGTCCTGCAAAACGCCTTCAAAGAGGGAAACGGGTCGAAGGAAGAGCTGACCAGACTGGTCCGAGCCTCCTCGAACGACGGCAAAGGCGTCTGCTTTATTTCCCACCTGGGGGACGTGTCGCCCAGCGGGTTCCTACCTCTGCCGCGAGGCAATGTGAGGGAACAATCGATCCTCGATATCTACCGCAATGACATCGTATTCCAGATACTTCGCGACCCCAACCGCCTACGTGGCAAGTGCGGTGAATGCCCCTTCCGCGCCATCTGCGGAGGCTCCCGAAGCCGGGCGTACGCATTCACGGGCGACTACCTGGCGCAAGAGCCGTGCTGCGTATTCGAGCCCGACGCCACGAAGGCCTCGACCAACTAAGAAACTATCTCAAAAAGGGAACTGATTTACACCCACCCGCCCGCCCTCAGGGGTTTTTGTTCCTGGGGGCACATCCCCCAGGCCCTCTTGCAGAGGGGGACACCCCCTCTGCACTCCCCCACGTCGAGAATTTTTAGATAATTACTAAGCCAAGCCGAATCGACCCGAGTTGACGCCCCGTGTAGAATGGGGCCAGTCCGGAATCGTTCACGGCCCTCAGAGCGCGCTCGATCCAGAGTGTTCTTCCAGACACCGCACGGGTAACACGGCACACGTTCCCCACCTACGTCAATTCAAACCGGAGGCTACAGCCATGGCAGACTCGACGGTCCTGGTTCTGGGAGGAGGTATTGGAGGAGTGGTCGCCGCAAGGCGGCTCCGGCAGCGCCTGGGTAGTGGGCACCGGGTCGTGCTGGTGGACAGGGGAGACAGGCACTATTTTCCTCCCAGCTATCCCTGGGTGATGGTTGACTGGAGAAAACCCGACGTTGCCCACCGGGAACTATCAGTGTTATCCAGAAAAGGTATCGAGTTCGTCCAGGGATCCGTGACAGGAATTGACCTGGAGGGGCGAACGGTGCATACCGATACCGGCGACCGGTCGTGGGACTACCTGGTGACGGCTCTGGGCACCGAAATGACATACGAAAGCGTGCCCGGTCTCGCAGAAGACTCCCACCTGTTCTATTCGCTGGAGGGTGCGACCAGGCTCCGCGATGCCCTGGCCGAATTCCCAGGCGGCAAGGTGGTGGTTATGGTCGCCGGCCTCCCCTACAGGTGTCCGGCAGCGCCGTACGAAGGCGCCCTACTCATCGATTATTTCTTCCGCAACAGAGGGATGCGGGACAGGGTCGAGATCAAGTTCTTCACACCCGAGCCGGCGCCGCTGCCGGTCGCCGGTCCCCAGTTGGGAGACGCTGTGAAAGGACTGTTGGCCAGCCGGAGTATCGCATTCACCCCGGGCACGAAGCCCACCGGCGTAGACACCGGAGCCAAAGAGGTCACCTTCGAGGACGGGAGCCGAGAAGCATACGATCTACTCGTTACCATCCCTCAACACCGGGCCCCGGCCGTGATCCGGGAGTCCGGGCTGGTGGGCGAGTCCGGTTGGATAGAGGTGGACCGGGGAACGCTTGCCACTGCCGTGCCCAACGTTTATGCGCTGGGGGACGTTACCTCAATCAAGCTGGCTTCCGGCCTACCCCTGCCCAAGGCAGGGGTGCTCGCCCACAAGCAGGCGGAGGTGGTGGCGGAGAACATCGCCGCCGACGTCCACGGTAAAGAACGAAGGTCCATCTTTGACGGGCATGGCAGCTGACTACTGGAGATAGGCTACCGGAAGGCAGCCATGGCATCGGGAAACTTCTACGCCGAGCCCGTACCGGAGATCTCCTACAAGAAGCCGGGGCGGCCCTGGCACCTGGCCCGGGTGCTGTACGAGTGGCAGTGGTTCCGCCGCTGGCTCTAGGATGGTGCTGATCCGCATAAGGTGGACGACCATCCCCCCGGCCCCCTTCCTGATCAAGGAAGCGGGAAGTATTTATAGCTGAGGGACAAACCTTCGACGATGGTCAGGGCTGGCTCTCAGACGCCCGACTGATCCCGACTCGTCGGGACCACACACCCCAACCTTTAGCTATTCAGCAGTCCGGCCTACCACATTTACGTCAGAGTATCCTCGCGTTTTCCTCACGCCGTGCCGCCGTTTCTTCACACCTTCCTCACGTCGTAGATACGATACTCAGGCCTTGAGGTTATCCGATTCCCGGGTGGTACCAGGGCGTTCGGCGCCCATTCCGGGACGCAGGGCGATGGATCAGAGATGGCCCGTTCGGACGATGAGTCAGCGAGGACCTTGCGGTCCCGGTGAAATTTTTTGGGAGGCCCGATGGGCGAGGGCTCGATCCTAATCGTGGAGGACGATAAGGCTTTCGGAGAGGTAACTCAGACTGTCCTTGAGACCGGAGGCTACAGCGCCCGTGTAGCCAACACCTGCTCCGAGGGGCTGGCAATGGCGTCCGACGAGATGCCGGCGCTGCTGGTGCTGGACGTCGAGTTGCCAGATGGCAACGGACTGTCCCTGTTGGAGACGATCCGTCAGAGGTACGGCGACCGGCACGTACCCGCCATACTGGTGTCATCCAAGCCGGTAAGCCGGTCGGAATTAAGAAACCACAAGGTGGAGCGATTCATACCCAAGCCTTTTGACATGGCCCACCTTGTAGAACTTGTCGATGAGGTCTTGAGGAGGTAACGCCGGATGCTTTGGCTCAAATCATGTCCGAGATGCACAAACGGGGACGTAACCCTGAGCCAGGACGTATACGGATGGTTCATTTTTTGCCTGAACTGCGGGTATTCCAAGGACCTGGACATGGGACCCAGATCCAGCCGTATTCGTCAGAGACAGGAAGAGGCCGGTAGAGAAGTCGCCCAGCCTGCGTAGGAGCGGTCAGGGCCCTCGCCGTTGATCTTGGATCGTGTCGTGTTCAAGCGGCGAGCGGCCAAGGTTTTTTTTGTCCCACCCGACGTCAGGACGTGTTGGTGGGAATCCACGGTCCCCGGCAATAGTCAAAAGGCCTCCAGAGTAATCCGGGGGCCTTTTCAATGCGGTTCCAGGGTGTTCCTGGCCCGATCTGCCTTCACGCCGTGTTATTGAATCACCCCATCAGAGCAGCACGTCGGCGGCCGTCTTGGCGAGTCTGAGCAGCGGAGTCGGATATATGCCGAAGAACACGACGCCTGCGAATGCGGCCAACATGGCCAACCGGATGTTCAGTCCGGTACTGATGCGTTCATCGGTGGCCGGAGGCGACAGGTACATGACCCTGACGACCCTGAGGTAGTAGTAGACCGATATAACACTGTTCAGCACGCCCAGCACCACGAGCCAATCAAGGTTGGAGTCTACGGCGGCGCCGAACAGGTATATTTTGGTTATGAAGCCGACCGTCGGCGGGAGGCCTATAAGCGACACCATCGAGAATCCCAGCACTGCCGCCAGGTACGGCGCACGTCGCGACATACCGGCGAAATCGTCGATCTGGTCGCTGCCGATGCGGTTGGATATGGCGATGATGGCGGCGAAGGCGGCCATGTTGGTGGCGGCATAGCCGCCCAGATAGAACAGCACCGCCGAGGGCCCGGAGGTGGCGTCAGCCGCGGGAACCCTGGCCGCGACGGCCGCCAGCCCGATCATAAGATAGCCGGCGTGAGCGACGGTGCTGTAAGCCAGCATCCGTTTGATGTTGTCCTGTCGTATCGCCACCAGGTTGCCCAAGGTCATGGACAGGCCGGCCAGGATCGCGAATACGGCGCTCCAGTCCAGACTCAGGACCTCCACAGGGAAGGCGACGTAGAACACTCGGAGGATGACGGCAAAGCCTGCCGCCTTGCTGGCCACTGACAGATAGGCGGTTACCGGTGTCGGCGAGCCTTCGTATACGTCGGGCGCCCACATCTGGAAGGGGACACTGGCTATCTTGAACCCGAAGCCCGCGATTATCAGGACGACACCGAAAAGCAGGGCATTGCCACCGAAGGGCGTGCCGGCGTCAAGACCGGAAGTGTTCAACTGGCCGGCGATGTCCTCGAGCACGGTGCTCCCGGTGAAGCCATACACGATAACCATGCCGTAGAGCAGCACCGCCGAGCTTATGGCGCTCAAGATGAGGAACTTCATGCCCGACTCGGAGGAGCGGCTATCCCTCAGGAAGGCCGCCAGGGCGGCAATGGGCAGTGCCGTCAGCTCCAGGGCGATGAAGATCGTGATTAGCTCTGTGGTGGATGCCAGAAGCATCATGCCCACTGTGGAAAAGAGGACTAGGGCGTAGTATTCCGCCTGGAACCTCTGGAACTTCTTCACGTAATCGGCCGAGATCAGGACGATGATAGCAGCCACTCCCACGAACAGGAATTTAAAGAAGAGGCTGAACTTATCGACCACCAGGGTACCGAACACTCCATCGGAGGCGGCCAGTCCGTCGTTGTTCAGCTCGAACCAGAGGGCGATACTGAAACCCAGCGACACCGCCAGGCCGATCACAGCGAGACCCGGCAAAAAGCCTTTTCGCTTTACAGCCAGGTCCGCAATAACCAGCAGCAAGGCGATCCCCGCCATGCTCAGCTCGGGCGACAGCAGCCATATGTCGTGCAATGTCATCTTTATCTGACCAAAAGGTTCCTACCCGGGACCTAACTGGACGATTCGCTGTACAGAATCCACTATCGGCTCTATGCCATCGGCGAACACATCTACGACGACCGCCGGATAGACCCCCACCACGACCACCGCGATGACCAGCGCCATCACCGGCACCATCTCGGCCATCGAGGCGTCTTTCACGTCTCTAAACCGCTCAACCTGGGAGCCGAAGAGCGAGCGCTGGATCATCCAGAGGATGTATCCGGCTGTCAGGACAACGCCGAGAGCGCCCACAGCGGTGAGCCAGCCCCACACCGGGAATGTCCCCAGGAAGACCAGTATCTCGGAGATGAACCCACTGGTCCCCGGAAGCCCCAGCGAGGCCAGGCCGGCGAAAACGAATGTGGCGGCCAGGAAAGGCATCCGGGCGGCAAGGCCGCCGAGATCGGGGATGTATCGGGTGTGTGCCTTTTCGTAGATAAACCCGACCAGCAGGAACATCAGGCCGGTGATGGTCCCATGGGTGAACATCTGTAGGGCGGCCCCGGTGAGCCCGACAGACGACACCGAGCCCGCGACTCCGACGACGGAGGAGATGCCCAGCAGGACGAACCCCATGTGACTGATGCTGCTGAAGGCTATGAGTCGCTTCAGGTCGGTCTGCCGCAGGGTTACTATGGCTCCATAGAGGATGTTGATCACACCCATGGTGGCCAATAGCCAGGCTACGTTGGTCAGGACATCCGGGAACATTCCGACCGACACGCGTATCATCCCGTAAGCGCCCATTTTTAGCAGGACGCCGGCCAGCATCACGCTGGCCGCGGTGGGCGCGTCGGTGTGGGCGTCCGGCAGCCAGGTATGCATGGGCCAGACCGGGAGCTTTATGGCGAATCCAACGAAGAAGAACGTGAATATCATCCCGATGGGCATAAGCAGAGAGCTGGACTCTATGAGCGCGGGAAGCGCCGTCATGTCGAAGGTGCCGGTGGAGAAGAAAAGCACCAGGATGCCGATCAGAAGGAATCCGCCTCCAAGGATGGTGAAGATCAGGAACTTCATGGCCGAGTACTCTTTCCGCCCGCTCCCCCATATGGAGATCAGGAAGAACATCGGCACCAGCTCCAGCTCCCAGAACAGGAAGAACAGGAAG
>PVBE011762892.1_pt1 | contig 11466 bp, 12 predicted proteins | sample 1631181 | NCBI WGS metagenome assembly PVBE01 (sample SAMN08397723, study PRJNA350692) | Marine metagenome, whole genome shotgun sequencing project. | isolation source: water | place: Pacific Ocean | collected 2012-04 | reverse complement strand
CATTGGATTCCGATAATGATCCAGTGGGAACCTTGACAATGGTACAGGGAATTATAACTGGAATAAAATATACTGATGGGACAGCAGTCTTTGTCGTAAACGATGAAGAAATTCCTTTCAGTAAGGTAATTGAAATAACAGCACCTGAGGGGTAATTCATGAGAGCAGGAGTTTTGAAAATCCAAAATCACATTTATGAATTTGATCCAAAAAAGATTGGAGAAACTTTTTTTTCTCATAAGAAATCCGATCTTGGTAATGCAGAAAAAGTAAATGTTTCATTCAAGGAAATCCTTGATGAAAAAATATTTAAGGATAACTCCATTAGCTTTTCCGATAGAGCATCTAAAATATTACATGAAATCAATGGACACCTGACTACAGACCAAATGAATCGATTGGAATCAGGACTTGGAAAATTGAAAAAAAAAGGTATTGTATCAGGAATTTTGTTAATGGATTCAACAGCATTTGTCCTTAATGTGAAGAACCAAACTGTAGTGACTACAATAGGACAAAACAGGATTCAGGAAAATATATTTTCAAATTTTGATGCTTTTGCTGTTGTATAAGATTATGAAAACAAATTCAAACTATTTAATAACAAATATCTTTAATAATAATCGGAGATTATTTAACAAATTTTGGAGGGAAAAATGAATTCAAACGGTCAAAATATTGATGGATTTTCAACTGCTGTATCGGGATTGAATGCGCAACAATCCAAACTTGAATTAGTAGGTAATAATATTGCCAATATCAATACGATTGGATATAAATCAAAACGTATGACATTTGCGGAACAATTTGGATCAACTAAAGGGATTTCTTTCACTCCCTTTAAACAGGCTGGATTTCAAATTACCGGGAATGTTACAGACCTTGGAATTAATGGAAATTCATTTTTTATCTTAAATAAAAATGATAAACAATATTTTACAAGAGACGGAAGTTTCTTCTTTAATAAAGATGGTGTTTTTGAAAATGGTCAGGGATTTACCGTTCAGGGATGGACAATCGATCCACAAGATAATACTAAGAAAAGTGCTGAACTTGGAAATATCGTCATTGATCAGAATCTAATGGCAGAGGCACAATCAACACAAAATGTACAGTTAACCGGTAATCTTAATGCAGGATTAAAACCAGAAAATGAAGTATGGTCAAGTGTCAGTCCTTTAACCCTTATTGTTGAAGGTACAGAATCAGTTGCAGTTGAAGAGTCAGAAATAAACAGTTTGAGTCAAGCTACATCTCCTTTACTTGAGGGTGAAACACTTCATATATCGGGTACTGATAGAGCAGAAAATGAAGTTACATCCTCTTTTGTTTTTGGTGATGCTTATGATGGAACTACTATGGGAGATTTATTGGGTAAAATAAATGATGCATTCGGGAATGATTATACAGTCCAATTATCTGACGGAAAAATAATTTTGACTGATATAGAAACTGGTGAAAGTAAAACAACGATTAATATATTATCAGATGAGCACAATACAGGAGAAATTGAGTTTCCAGGATTTGCGAATGTAGCTTCTGGATATACACCAATAGTTACAACATCCATGGTTGTATATGATGCCCTGGGAAAAGCTCATGAATTGACGGTTAATTACGAAAAAACAGGTAATCCCAGTGAATGGAAGGTGATGATTGAAGCCAATGGTTCTGAAACTGTTTTAAGCGGTGGGTCTGGGATCCTTACTTTTGATGAAAATGGAAATTACCATAGTTTTGAATATGAAGATGGTTCATCTGAATTTGTTTTGGATCCTGGGAACAAGACCTCTCTATTAAATATCAATATCAATATGGATTCTAATGAAGGTTTTACTGGTTTGACACAATTTGATTCTGTCTCAAGTTTGGCCTTGAGATCCCAAGATGGCAATCAAGCCGGTGTGCTAACGGGGTTCAAAGTGGATGAATCAGGGATTATTAAAGGATTATTCAGCAATGGAGATATTATAGATTTAGCTCAAGTTGGTACAGCCAAATTCAAAAATGTAAATGGGTTAAGACAAGAAGGAGGAAGTTTATTTATTGAATCAAAGGAAAGCGGTCTCTCAGAAATAGATATTGCTGATGAAAATGAATCCTCGATTGAGTCTGGGGTTCTGGAAATGTCCAATGTGGATTTGGCAAACCAATTTACTCAGATGATCGAAGCCCAAAGAGGTTTTCAGGCAACATCACGAGTTGTGACTACACTAAATGAAGTTATGGATGTAGCTTCCAGACTAAAGAGATAACTGATTTTATTAACTTATAACTAAAACGTATTATGGCAACTTTACTATCACAAGAAGAAATTGATGCACTTTTAACAGATGTAACTGGTGGGAAAGGCTCTCATCCTTTGAGTGAAAAAGAGAAGAGAAAAATATGGATGTATGATTTTAAACAACCCAACCTAGTGCATAAAGATCAAGTAAGAATATTAGAAAGTCTCCATGACAATTTAGTGAAAAACTTCAGTGTATTTTTATCTGAAAAGATGCGAATGACCGTGGATATGAAATTGGTAGCTATTGATCAGGTTCGTTATTCAGATTACATCATGTCCATATCTTCTCCCTGTGCACTGTATGTTGGAAAAGTAGAAGATCCCGCATCACAATTTATTTTTGAGATTAGTCCACAATTAGTCATATTTATTGTGGAAAGAATGTTAGGTGGAAAAGGTAGTTTTATTGAAAAATCACGTCCAATTTCAGTGATTGAAAAGCGAATTATGAACCGATTAATACAAAAAATATCGAGTGAAATCATATCAACATGGCAGCCGTTGAAAAAAATAAATTGTACGGTAAACAGATTGGAAAATGATCCAGAATTTGTTCAAATCATTCCTTCTTCAGAGCCAGCAATTATTGTTTCTATTGAAACAAAGGTTAGAGGAAATTCAACTCTTATAAATTTGTGTTATCCACATTGGTGGATTACTTCATTGTTATCTTCATTAGATATTCAGGATCAATTTCTATTGGGAGAAAAAGAATCAACTATTACGGGTTCGAAAACAGTATCTGAGAATCTTAATCAGACTCATATGCTGTTGCAGGCTGTTTTAGGAAAGGTCAATATATCTGTTAATGATTTTATTAATCTTGAATGCAATGATGTGTTGACTCTCGATACTAGAGTACATCAGGATATTCATATTATAGTTAATCAGAAAGAAATATTTTCGGCAACGGTGGGGCAGTATCAAGAAAGATATTCGTTCCGAATTAATTCAGTGACTACAGGAGAAAAAAAATGAGTAACATAGATAAAAATAAATTTGATACATGGTTTGAAGGAAACCGTGGTTCATTAATAAATAATATTAAAGAAATCTTTAATCAGGAAAAAGTTGAATTTGAATCTACTACCTCCGATGACCAAAACCTCGCAGACCAGGTAAATGCAGAAGAATTCCCCCGTGTTGGTATTCAATTTTCTTCTTCAGATGATTCTTCTCATCTTCAGCACTTAATCACAGTGGATTCGAATTCGGTTTTGAATCTTTATTCCTGGATGAGTGGTGAAAAAATAAAAGATACTCTTGATGAAGAACAATGGAAAAAATTTCAGGAAGGAATTGAAAAATTTCTTCTAAACGTTTCTAATTCAATTGAAGATGAAACCATGACATTTACAGTTCAAAATCTCACAGTTTCACAATATGATTCAAGCGATGATTGTTCAATATTACTTCCGCTAGATAGCGGATTGTCAGTATCACATAAGTTTAACTTAGGTAAAGATACCATTTCTGTGAATCAATATTCATGGAGCAAAAGTACCTCAGATGACGATTCTGTTGATGTATCACGTGCTGAATTTGACAGTTTTAGCTCTGAAAATGGCGAAAATGGAAACCCGAGAAATATTGATATGCTTTTGGATGTTGAATTGGAAGTCTTGGTTGAATTAGGTCGTAAATCTATGAAAATAAGAGATGTGCTTAAATTGGGAAAGGGATCTCTCATAGAGTTAAATAAAGCTGCCGGAGAACCATTGACAATCTATGTAAATAATCGAAAGCTTGCTGAAGGAGAGGTTGTGGTAGTCGATGATAATTTCGGAATTCGTATAACCAAACTTGCCTCACCAAAAGAAAGAATAAAAAGCCTGGGATGATCAACCCCAATCGATTCTTTGGACATAGCCAGGGGAAAACATCTATACGATTGCCTGTAGTACTTGCAGTTGTTTCAGTACTTATATTAATCTTATTTTTTTTATTTCCTGGCGAAAGTGCAACCAATGATGTAGCACAAATCCATTCGGGAAATAATGGTGGGTCTGTCCCATTTAATTCCAACTATTCCCATTATTTTTTAAGGACATTGGGCATAACCGGTCTTATCATTATTTTAATTCTGGTTGGGTTTAAATGGTATAAAAATAAGTTATCTTTTGAGGGTGATTATTTTTCAATGGAAGTCTTGGGAAAACAGCACATCAGTCCGAAACAATATTTGATGATGGTTCGCATTGAAGGGCGGAAGTTGCTTATGGGAGTTTCTGAACAGTCGATCAATCTAGTAAAAGAATTTGTGGAAGAGGATAAAAATGGACTAACCACAGATAATGATATTTCTGTGAGTTCTACAGGCCCATTAAATAAAAAATAAAGTCACCCATTTTATGAAGTTGATTAATTTAAAGAATATTAGTCGTTTGTTAACGATAATGGTCATTCCTGCTGTATCAATGGGACAAAATATCCTTCCCAAAATAACAATGGGAGTGGAAGAAGCGTCCGGTCCTTCTGATTTTGTTATGACAATGCAAATTGTTTTTCTCATAACAATTTTATCGTTAGCTCCTTCTATTCTCATTATGATGACTTCATTTACACGTCTGGTGATTGTGTTTCATTTTTTACGATCAGCGCTGGCAACTCAAACGGTGCCCTCTAATCAAATCCTTATCGGTCTAGCGTTGTTTATTTCGATATTTATCATGAAACCTGTTATCACTGAGATTAATGATACTGCTCTTCAACCCTATTTAAACGAGGAGATTACTCAAAAAGAAGCATTAAATATTGCAGCAATTCCTGTAAAAACGTTTATGTTGGATCAGACCAGAGAAAGAGATATAGGTCTATTCATGCAACTTCGACAGGCTACTAAACCCGCTTCTTTGGATCAATTATCAATTTTTACCCTTGTTCCAGCATTTATTATTAGCGAATTAAAAACTGCTTTTCAAATTGGATTTTTACTCTATTTACCTATGCTTGCCATCGATATGGTTGTGTCCAGTGTGTTGCTTTCCATGGGGATGATGATGCTACCACCAATCATGATATCCTTGCCCTTTAAACTTCTTTTATTTGTCCTTGTTGATGGATGGTATCTTGTGGTTGAATCCTTAGTGAAAGGATTTGCTTAATGACTCCGGATTTTGTTACCTATGTTAGTAGGGAAACCTTAATAACGGTATTATATATTGCTTCTCCTCTATTGGGTACAACCTTGCTGGTAGGTTTAGCAGTGGGGATATTCCAAGCTGTGACCTCTATTAATGAGATGACGCTAACTTTTATCCCTAAAATGGCAGTTGTCGCCATTATGCTAATCATTTTAACTCCGTGGTTTTTAGATGTATTGATAAGTTTTACTCAGGAGATTATGTATCAGATACCCTTTATGTCACCTTAAGGTGAGAATTAGGAATCAATTAACGAAGCTTTCAATGGTATTTATAGCATTCCAAAATAAGTTCGATCATATTGATTGAGGTAAGATATGCCATCATTTTTAGAATTTGCGGACAATTTGGAAGTTTTTATACCGGGATATATGCTTGTTTTTACCCGATTATCAGCTATGTTAATGACATTACCAATTTTTAGTTATCCAATGATTTCTGGTCGGGTTAGAATCACGTTTGCATTGATCTTAACTGTTATCATTGGATCAGTTCTGACCATGGATACTGTTCCGCCTGTTACAAGTCTTTGGCTATTAACCGGGTTGATGGCTAAAGAAGTGGTGATAGGGATGATCATAGGATTTGGAGGACGATTGATTTTTGAGGGTTTTTCTATTGCCGGTGGTATTGTTGGACTTCAAATGGGTATGGGAATTGCCAATGTCATGGATCCTACCAGTAGGGAACAGATCCCAATTATAACTCAATTTTGGCTTCCAATCATGGTTTTGTTTCTGTTATTAATGGATGGGCACCATTTTTTTATTGAAACATTATTCGGAAGTTTTCAAATGATCCCTTTAGGAATGGGTGAATTATCCCCAAATGCAGGTGAATCAATTGTTCGTGGTGGATCAAGGATTTATGATATAGGGATTCGATTTGCTGCACCATCCATGGCGTTTTTATTATTGTTTGATGCAGGAGTTGGTTTTATGGCACGAACCATGCCTCAACTAAATGTATTTTTTATCACTCTGCCGTTGAAAATATTTTCGGGACTCATAATGTTGATAATTTCTCTTAGTATTTTTCAAATACTCTTTGACTCAGTTTACCATGATATAATTGAGTTCACTGGGATACTCATCCGACAATTATCTGGGTTATAGATGCCAAGTCAGGATAAACACAGCCGTACTGAAGCTCCAACTCCTAAAAAACGACAAAAAGAACGGGAGAAGGGAAATGTTGCCCGGAGCATGGATGTTAATTCAGTGGTAGTATTGCTCGCCGGTATTTTAGTTATCAAGTTCATGGGGGAAAATCTATTAAGTGGAATTTCACATTTTACATCTGGGATATATACCACCCTCATGACAATACAATTAACACCTGAATCTACTGTCCAATATACTCAGAATGGGATTTGGTATTTTTTTGGGGTCATAAGTCCGATATTGGTTACAATTATGATAATGGGACTTGCCAGTAATTTTGGACAGGTTGGATTTTTCTACTCAAAAAAAGCACTAAAACCCAAATTCAGTAAAATTAATCCGCTGAAAGGCGTTAAACGAATATTCTCAGCAAAATCAATAGTGGAACTGGTTAAAGGATTGATTAAGATAACCCTCATTTCTATCATTGGATACAGCGTAATTAAGAGCCATTTCTATGATTTTTTTTCCCTGTCTGTTATGACACCGGCGGCAGTTCTGAGTTTCATTGCAGGAGTATTATTTGAATTAAGTGTCAAAATAGCTATAGTTTTGATTTTCCTTGCAGCGGCAGATTATGCCTGGCAAAATTATGACTATGAAAAAAATATTAAGATGACAAAACAGGAAGTGAAAGAAGAACAAAGACAGGAAAGTGGAAATTCTGAGGTAAAGGGTCGTGTCAAATCTTTACAAAGACAATTAAGCAGAACTCGCATGATGAATGCTGTTCCTAATGCAACTGTCGTCGTGACAAACCCAACCCATATTGCTGTAGCTCTTCAATATTCTCCCAATGGACCATCCGATGCCCCTAAAGTAGTTGCCAAAGGACAGCGAAAAACTGCTGAAAGGATAAAGCTATTAGCCAAGGAGAATGATATACCTGTACTTGAAGATAAACCTTTGGCACGTACTTTGTTTCAAACATTAGAAGTTGGTATGGAGATTCCGCCAATATTCTATCAAGCAGTAGCGGAAGTATTGGCTAAAGTTTTTCAAATGCAGCGTAATAATCCATATTTAAAGAGCACATTAGCTCATGGCTGAAGATAATAAATCAAGATTTGCATCCATTTTGGGCACAAACAGCAGCACTATGCTTGCCGTAGCTGTTATGCTGATTCTAGGCATTATGTTGCTCCCGATGCCTACATTTCTTTTAGATATGTTTCTTGTTATGAATATCACCGGGGCGTTGGTTATTATCTTTGTTGCAATGTATGTTTTGCGTCCTTTGGAATTTTCTGTTTTCCCAGGATTACTTCTTATAGTCACACTTTTCAGACTATCATTGAATGTTGCCACGACACGATTGATTCTAGGGGAAGCTTATGCGGGAGAAATTATTGCATCATTTGGAAATTTTGTTGTTGGAGGAAATTATATTGTAGGTGCAGTAATATTCCTGATATTGGTCATCATTAATTTTGTGGTCATAACAAAAGGTTCTACTCGGATTGCTGAAGTATCTGCGAGATTTACACTGGATGCTATGCCAGGTAAACAGATGTCTATTGATGCTGATTTGAATGCAGGACTTATCGATGATGATCAGGCAAGAAAACGAAGAGAGATGATTTCTCAGGAAGCCGATTTTTATGGATCTATGGATGGTGCAAGTAAATTTGTCCGGGGAGATGCAGTTGCAGGAATTCTTATGACTCTCATTAATATCATTGGTGGATTGGCAATAGGTACACTCCAACTTGGAATGAAGCTTGGGGAAGCTGCTTCCACTTACACACTCTTGACGATTGGTGACGGATTGGTTGCACAGATTCCAGCATTGATTATTTCCACCGCTGCTGGTATTATTGTAACTCGAGCTACAAGTGAATCAGATTTTGCGGCTGATATTCAATCTCAAGTGACCAAACAACCCAAGGCGGTAATGGTGAGTTCCGGAGTTGTAGGTATTATTGGATTGATGCCGGGGATGCCTTTTTTACCTTTTGCAGTTATGGCAGGAGTTTTAGCTACCATTGGCTATAGGGCTACTAAATCCCAATCTGAAGTATCAACTGTTGAAGCACCTGAGGCTGAAGCAGTTATTGAAGAGGAAAAAATTGAATCATTTTTACATCCGGACCCATTTGAGATCGAGATAGGATATGGGCTCATTCCTTTGGTGGACACTAATCAGGGAGGAAATCTTCTCGATCGTATTTCAACCATTCGGAAAAGTTTAGCGATTGAATTGGGAATTGTTGTTCCTCCCATTCGCATTCGAGATAATATTCAATTGGGATCTAGTGAATATATTTTTAAAATCCATGACGTTGAGATAGTTAAAAGTGAAGTAATGCTGGATTATTTTCTTGTGTTAAATCCCGATGACAGTATTGACCTTGTGGGAGTAGATACAACAGAGCCTACTTTTGGATTACCTGCCAGATGGATTTCACCCGACCAGAAAGAACGGGCAGAGGCAGCAGGACTCACAGTTGTTGAACCACCAGCGGTCATCGCAACACATTTGATGGAAGTATTAAAAGCAAATGCCTGGAAACTTTTTGATAGGCAGGAGACTCAGCGTATGCTTGATCATCTTAAAGAAACCCACAGCGCTGTGGTTGAGGGTTTGGTTCCTGATTTATTGCCGTTAGGAATTGTAACCCAGGTCTTAAAAAATTTATTAAAAGAAAAAATTCCAGTGAGAAATTTAGTAATTATCCTGGAAACACTTGCTGATTATGCTGCTGTTACCAAGGATGCAGATACCTTAACCGAATACGTTCGAATTTCTATGGCTGATACCATTACCAATGTATTTAAAAACGGAAAATCTGATATAGCTGTAACAACCTTTGACTCCCGATTGGAAGATCAGATTATGGAAATAATCAAGGCAGGAAAAGGGAATTCACGTAATTTAGGGTTGACCCCAGAGCAGGTTAATACTCTATTTAAATCAATCGGGGGAAATATAGAAAAAATGGTTTTGGATAACCGAAGGCCTGCTATCCTGGTCTCTCCTCAAATACGACGCTATGTACGGTCCTTTATTGAACCTGTACTCCCCGATGTTTCGGTTTTATCATTTTCTGAATTAACATCAGAAACTGAGCTTAATACGGTTGGTTCAATCAATTATCCTAATGAATCCTGAAACATATTATAGCAAATTGGGTGTAATTGTATTAAGTTTAAACTGTGAAAATCCGGTTTCCATTTGAATTGATTTATTGGTCTAAAAAATGGATAAAATACATCCAAGAATGCAAGAATCAAACCCGCATAGACTCAGTAAAGATTTTCTTAATTACTTTGTCACCGCTTTAAGAAAGTCATTGGAGATTCTCAATGATGAATAATTTAAAGCGGTTTTCTCTTTCCGCCTTGAAATTAGATAAAAATCATCCTGAAATATTTGCAGTAACAAGCGGTAAGGGTGGAGTGGGTAAATCCAACATTAGTGTGAATTTAGCCTTGCTCATGTCCCGGATGAAAAAAAATGTGTTGGTTATAGATGCAGATATTCATTTGGGTAATGTAGACCTATTAATGGGAATCCGCCCTAAATATTCCATAGCAGACGTTATTACCGGAAAAATAGAATTAAAAGATGTGATTACCAGAGGACCGGGTGGAATTGATATACTACCGGCAGGCTCCGCTGTAATTGAAATGTTGGATTTGAAGGAAAAGGTGCTCCAAAAATTAGATGATGCATTTTCTCAATTTGAACATAAATATGATACGATAATAGTTGACACTGGAGCTGGGGTGCATCATTCTGTTATGTCTTTTGTTTTTGGTGCAGATAAGATCATTTTGATTGTTACGCCGGATCCTGCATCCATAGCGGGTTCTTACGGTATGGTAAAAGTTATCCGCAATACAAATCCGGATATTCCTATTATTATGATATCAAATATGGTGGATCATGAAGAAAATGGAGAATCTATGTTTAAAAAGATGAATTTAATGGTTCAAAGGTTTTTGAATAGTTCACTCATTTATGGAGGGTCAATTGTCAAGGATAATCTTATCCAATATTCAATTCAAAAACAAAAACCCGTTTCATTATTTTATCCTAATTCTGTGCCGGTAAATTCATTGAGAATGATAACCAGGAGACTACTAATGATGCCCATTACTGATGTAAAAAAACGTGACAGTTTTTTTGATCGTTTTATGAATTATAAAAATGTTGGAATAGAATCAGCTAATGGATAAACTGGCTTATAAGATCGCATTAATTGTTGCTTTGATTAGTTTTATTATTAATCTGGTTATTAATATTTCAATTTTCACCGGATTAATTCGTAGCATTGCCGTTTATATAGGCGTCCTTTTTGTCATTTTTCTGTCAGGAATTATAATGAAATGGGGTATTAATATCATGACATCCAAAACAGAATCCTCATCTGATGAAGATCAAAATTTAGAGCAGAATATCTAAAATATTATGATTCAGGAATATAAAAAAATTGATGGTGAAGCATTAGTCAGGGAATATTGCACGACGGGAAATGAATTAATCAAGGACCAGGCTGTTCGTGCCTTTTTGCCTTTAGTAAAACATATTGTCGGACGGATTAATGTGGGTTCCTCTTTCTTAATTCTTCAAAAAGATGATTTGTATCAATATGGAGTTGTTGGTTTATTATATGCACTTGGTCGATTTGATCCGGAAAATGGAACTGCCTTCAAGACCTATGCTTACCGAAGGATACACGGTGAGATTATTGATGCGCTTCGCCGTAATGGTGTTTTATCCAGGGATCAAATGCAAAAATTATCACTGATAAATAGTGCAAAAGAAAAACTTGCGATGCAGTTTGATCGAGAACCAAACCTTTTGGAAATTCAAAAGGAAACCGGTCTGACCCAAAAAGAAATAACCAAAGTATTATCTATGGCT
>PVBE013000817.1_pt1 | contig 11467 bp, 6 predicted proteins | sample 1631181 | NCBI WGS metagenome assembly PVBE01 (sample SAMN08397723, study PRJNA350692) | Marine metagenome, whole genome shotgun sequencing project. | isolation source: water | place: Pacific Ocean | collected 2012-04 | reverse complement strand
CAGCGCGCCGTAGACCTCGGGATCGACCTCGCCCGAGTCCCCGACGAGCACGAATTGGCGGTCCGGGAAGTCCTCGAGGATGCCCTCGATGATGCGCGGCTTCGTCTCGGTGCCGGGCGCGAAGAGGTTGAGCACGCTCGAGTCGGTCAGGCGGAAGAGCTTCAGGTGGAAGGTGCCCGCCGGGAATCCGGCCGCGTCCATGAACTCGCGAAGGCCCGGGTAGAGCTGCCACGGGCTCGACGACACGAAGTGGAAGGCGGCGCCCTCCCCCGCCCAGCGCTGGTAGAGCGCCGACATCCCGGGGGCCTCGCGAAACGGGCGTACGAAGGTGTTCTGCAGCAGCTCGGAGCTGTCGGTCACGTCCGTGATCTTGATGGTGTCGTCGATGTCCGAGACCACCGAGATGCCCTCGGCTGCGATCAGGTGCAGCTCACCGGTGAACTCGCGGGCGCGGTCGTCGTCGATTACGAGGGTGGTCAGCACGCCTGGCGGGCGGTCGTCGAGGGTCGCCTCCGCTTCGGCGTGCCCGTTGTCACCGCTGCACGCCTCGGTCTTCTCACCGTCGTGGTGAATGATCAGGCACTTGCCGCCCTCGTTGTCGACGGTGAACCAGGACACCCGCTCGCGCACGATCTTCGCCGCCGCATCGACCCCGATCGCGACGGCGAGCGCGGTGATGGCGGCGCTCCCGAAGAGCGAATCCTCGTCGCGCTCGAAGACCCAGCCGTGGACCGAGCCGCGCCAGCCCGCACCGTCCTTCACGGCGTAGGTCGGCAGCAGCACCACGTCCTCGTCGTCGTCGACAGGTGAGTTCTCGAGCTCGTCGCCGCCGCACGCGACGAGCGCGCACGCCGCCAGAATCAGCCAACCACGATGTCCGCGGCGGAAGGAACGACCACAGCGGGGCGAGGCGCTGGCGTGGAGGCCAAGGCGCGACGACGAAGGCGCACCAGAGGTGCGTCGAGGAGGAGCAACGCCGGCATCGACGTCAGCGCCTCGCCCCGCTGTGGTCGTTACTTCCGTCGAGGGCATCTAGCTTCATCGATTCCCGACTCCTGAGCTGATGGCGCTCTCGACGAGCCCAGCCACGCTGAACGCCTGGATCCCTCGCTCGCGGCAGACCTCGGTGGCGAAGCGCGACTCGTGGAACGTGCGCGCGACGACGAAGACGTCCGGGCTGTGCGCCTTGACGGCGAGGGCGAGGCGCAGATTCAAACCGTCGTCGCCGGACGCCGCGACGACGACCAGCGGGCCTTCGACGAGGCCCTCGATATCATTCCACAGGCGTTCGTCGGAGAGGTCGCCCTCGACGACCTTCTGGTCGTGCTCCTCCGCGAAGCCGACCGCGCGCTTGAAGGCCGCCACCTTGCGTCCGGCCTGCAGATCGACGACCACCACCCGGTCGATGGCGTCACGGGTGTGGCGCTGAAGCTGGTCGAGCACGGTCTGTCCGAAGCGGCCGAAGCCGGCGAGGACCACCGTGTCGCGCGCCTCGGTCTCGAGGAAGCGCTGGCGCAGATGCTCTTCGACGAGACGGTGCGCCGCGTCCTCGTGCCGATTGAAGACCTCGCACTTCCGACCGACGCCGGTGTCGGCCACGGTCCGGAAGAGCCCCAGATCACCGACATGGACCTGCGTGCGCACCCCCGCCTCGGGATCCAGCTCCAGCAGATGCGCCGCGCCTTCCAGGTTCGCGAAGTCGTCGCCCGTCAGCAGCATGACCTGACGCGCTCGCGGGGCGCCGACGCGCTCGAGGATGCCCGGGTCGGTCAGCGACCCGTGCATAACGTAGACCCGCTGCCGAGCGCGCACCTCGTGGAGCGCGGTCGTGTGATGCTCGTCGATGTCCACCACCACCACCGGCACGTCGAGATCCGTCTTCCGCAGCCGATCGATGAAGAGCTTGGCGAGACGTCCGTAGCCGAAGACGACCACGTGGTCTGTGCGATGCCGCCAGCGCCGGCGCCCGGGGCCCATCGTGCGCAGCAGCCCTTCGATCACCGCGCTGGTGGTCAGGACCGGCGCACCGAAGTACGCGAGCCACAATCCGGTGCGCGCGAGCGCCGGTCCGCCCTGCGGCACACCCAGGTCGAGGCCGCCCAGCACGAAGAGGCCGAGCGCGTAGTAGGCGTGGCTGAGGAAGTCCGCGTCCGCCATCACCGCCGGCCGCTCGCTGACGCCTGCGCCGGCGCGCAGCGCGATGAAGCCGAGCAGGAAGATGCCGACGGCGATGCCGACGCGCCACGCCACCCCGCGCCAGCCGAGCGGGCGCGCCAATCGATCCCTGAGCGGCGTCTTCACACGGCCAGCTTCGCCGACCCGCGCCCGGCTTCCAAGCGCGGCCTCGTCATGCGCCCGGCAGGGTCGCTACCCAACGCTCCATCTCGGCGGGCGAGCCCAGGCGGACCCAGCGCGCGTCGGCGAGCTCGGCGTACTCGGCGCGGCGGGGTCCCCAGACGCGCCAGCCGTAGCGGATGGGGTGGTCGGCGTCGAACCAGCTGCGCCAGCGCTCGCGGTTGCCATTCCACAGCTCGGCGCGGTCCCAGGCGCGGGCGAAGGAGCGGCCGACGACCCACCGCGTCGTCAACAACCGCTCGTAGTCGAGCCAGACGATCCGGTCGGCGCGGGGCCAGACGAGGTCGCGTACGAGCCCGTAGTTGCCGTCGACGACCCAGCCGTCCACCGCGGTGGCGGCCCTCACCGAGGCGCGGAAGGCCTCGTCCGAGGCGGGCTCCCAATCTCGCTGGTGGTAATGGGCGTCGAGCTCGACGTGGGGCACGCCCAGACGCTCGGCGAGGCGGGCCGCGAGGGTCGACTTGCCCGCGCCACAGATGCCGACGATCGCGATTCGCATCTCAGGGGCAGCATGCCACGATGGGCGTATGGGTCCGAGCCTGAGCGCCATCACCGACGCCCTCGGCGCCATCGCCCCGCTGGCGTACGCCGAGGATTGGGACAACGTAGGCCTGCTGGTCGAGCCGCCCGCGCGCTGGGACGACGCGCCGGTCGAGCGCGCGCTGGTCGCCATCGACCTCACCGAGGCGGTGCTCGCCGAGGCGCTGGAGGCGGGCGTCCGCCTCGTGGTCGCCTACCATCCGCCCATCTTCGGCGGTCTGAAGCGACTCACGCGCGCCGCTCCGCTGCAGCGGGTGGTGCTGCGCTGTGTCGCCGAGGGCGTGGCGGTCTACTCGCCACACACCGCGCTCGACGCGACGACCGGCGGCCTCAACGACTGGCTCGTCTCCGGGTTGGGGCCCTGCGCGGAGTCGACCCCGCTGGTCCCCCACCCCGAGATCGCCGGCGTCGGCGCGGGTCGCCTCGCGCGGCTGGCGTCGCCCACATCGCTGCCCGAGCTGGTCGCGCGCTTGAAGGTGCACCTCGGCCTCGACCACGTCCGAGTGGCCGCGGCCGACCCGGACGCGCGCATCGCGAAGGTCGCTGTCTGCCCGGGCGCAGGCGGTGCGCTCTTCGCGACCGAGCACCGCGCGGAGCTCTACGTGACCGGCGAGATGCGTCACCACGACGTGCTCGCCAAGGTCGCGACCGGGGCCGCCGTCGTGCTGACCGACCACACCAACACCGAGCGCGGCTATCTGCCCACGCTCGCGCGGCGTCTCAGCGAGGCCGTAGCAGGCCTCGATGTGCGCGTCTCGACCGTCGACCGCGACCCGCTCCAGGTCACGTAGCCGCAACTTTCTCGACATCTGATGTGACAGCCCGGGTGGGTGCGCGCCTCTATCGTGGTGTCACTTCACAAGGGAATCTCTCATGCGTCATGCATTGCTGGCGGCGGGCGTCGTGTGCCTGCTCGCCGGGCCGATCCACGCCGGCCAATGCCAGGGAAACGCGTTTGCCTGCGCCGTCGATGCGTCCATCGAGCTCGGCCTGCAGAACCTGCGCAACCGTGAGCGAGGCCAGGGCTTCTTCGACGACGACCGCCAGGCCCGTCACAACTTCCTCGGCGTCCTGTCGTTCCTCGAGAAGCGCACTGGAATCGGCTGGCAGGGTCGGGCGCAGGGCTTCGACGGGATGGATCCGGTGGACCAGGCGATGGTCGTGCGCCTGATAGCCCAGATGATCGCCAACGAGCGCGCGATGGGCAATCCCAACCAGGTGCCCTACGTGTACGTCACGGGCGGCAACCTGATGGCGATGTCGGCCTACCTCGCGACCGGCGGCCCCGACAACGTGGGCGCGGTGGTGCCGGTCAGCCAGGCGCTCGCCAACGGTGTCGTGTCGTTGCAGAACAACCAGGGCATGGCCATCCCGAACAACCGGGGCGGCTGGAACTACGGGGCGCCCGGCCCTTCGGGCGACCTGTCGACGACGCAATTCGCGGTGGCCGGGCTGTCGGCGGCCGAGAACATCATCCAGGGCGCCGCCGCGGTGCTGCCCAACACCGTCAACTTCCTCACCGCCGGGCAGAACGGAGACGGCGGCTCGGGGTACCGACCGAACGACCAGAGCAGCTCGCCGATGACCTCGTCGGCGCTGTGGTGTCTGCGCCTCGGCCAGGTGCCAGCGGGTGATCCCATCGCGCAGCGCTCGCTCGGTTGGTTGCTCCAGAACTGGAGGTTCGACTCGATGGTGGGCGGCCGCTTCGACCCGACGTCGACCTTCTATTACATGTGGGCGGTCGAGAAGGCGCTCACGGTGTCGACCGACGACGGGCTGGGCGGAGCGGTCTACGCCGAGAGCTTCGGCGAGCGAAACCCGGCCGCGCTGGGCTTTCCGGCCGAGGACCCCAGCGGCTACTTCGACCTCGCCTACACCCTCGTCGCGCTGTGGCAGGACCCGAACGGCGCCTGGGGCAACGGCTTCGGAGGAAGCCCACGCGGGTGGAGCGAGCTGTCGAGCCACACCTTCGCGCTGCTCACGCTCGAGCGCTCCCTCGGCGCGGCGTGCATCGATCCCGACGCCGACGAGCTGTGCGGCTTCGACGACAACTGCCCGGAGCTGCCCAACCCCGACCAGGCGGACGAAGACGGGGACGGCGTCGGGGACGCCTGCGACAATTGCCCGAAGGTCGTCAACCGGGGGCAGGACGACGGCGACCTCGACGGCATCGGCGACGGCTGTGACCGCTATCTCTGCGTGCCGGACGGCAACCCCGAGGTGTGCGACGGCACAGACAACGATTGCGACAACCTCACCGACCTCAACCCCGACGGCTCGGCGGTGGTGGACCCCGACGCGTGCGGGACCGGCCTCGCCGGGCGCTGCGCCCAAGGTCACCTCGCGTGCAGCGCCGCAGGCCAGGTGGTGTGCCGAGCCGACTCGAGCCCGCTCGAGGAGACGTGCAACCTGCTCGACGACGACTGCGACGGTCAGATCGACGAAGGGCTGCTCAACGCGTGTGGGTCGTGCGGGCCGGAGCCGGCTGAGCGGTGCAACGGGGTGGACGACAACTGCGACGGCGAGGTGGACGAGGACCCAGGCGACCTGTGTCCGGGCCGCCGCTCGTGCGTGCTCGGTGAGTGCGCGCGGCCCTGCGGTGACGTGAACTCGTGCGGCCCGCGAGCCTACTGCAGCAACGACCATTGCGTGTCGCTCTGCGCCGGCGTGGATTGTCCCGCCGGAGAGGTCTGCGACGACGCCAGCGGGCTGTGCAACGACCCGTGCGACGGGGTCGAGTGCGTCCAGGGCGAGGTCTGCCGCAGCGGCGATTGCCGGGCGGACGACTGCTACAACGCCGGCTGTCCGGATAGCGAGCGCTGCCGCGACGAGGCGTGCGAAGTCGACCCCTGCGACGGGGTGGCGTGCGGCGGCGACTCCTTCTGTCGGGAGGGCGAGTGCGTGTTCTCCTGCGCCGGCATCGCCTGCGCGTACGGGCAACAGTGCATCGACGGGGTGTGCGACGACGTGCGGTGCGGCGGCGTCGTCTGTGCCGAGGGGCTCTCGTGCATCGACGACGAATGCGTAGCGGACGCGTGCGACCCAGATGACTGCGGCGCTGGCCGGACGTGCTTCCAGGGCGAGTGCGCCGACGACCCCTGCGCTGACGTCGCGTGCCCGCCCAACCAGCGCTGCGCACTCCACGACGAGACCGCGCAATGCGTCGCCGACTGGGTTCAGTACGTGCCGCCGGATGGCGGTTTGGAGGCGGACACCGGCCCCGATATGGAGGCGCCCGAACCGGCCGACATGGACCGTCCGGACGGCGCGCTCCTGGACGACTTCGAAGGCATGGGCGGCACGGTGGGCGCCGACGCCGAGACCGCGGAGATCGATGGCAACCTGGCGGATTGCAACTGCGACGCGTCGCGGGGGCCGCCGAACCCCGTGACGTGGTTGCTCTTCCTGCTGCCCTTCGCGGTGCGGCGTTTGGGGTCTGTCCAAGAATAGAAATGCGCCTCGCATCCACGAGCGCACGCCATCTTCGCCCGCGGCTCGGTCGCCCTATCCTCGACGTACCTCTGGTACGCCTGCGGTAGCGCTCGGTCGCCACGAGCGAATCTGACCCACGCTCGCGGCGCGAGTCAGCCTGTCAATTCTGGACAAACCCTACGCTGAGGCGCCGGCGCGGTAGACGGTCATGCTCGGGAAGGCCATGTCGAAGCCGGCGTCGTCGAAGGCGCGCTTGATGGCCAGGTTCACCTCGTGGGTCGTGTCGATGTAGTCGCCCGGCGGCTCGACCCAGTACTTCACGTTGACGTCGAGGGTGGAGGCGCCGAAGCCGCCGAAGCGCACCGCGTAGTCGTCGCGGATCTTCGGGTGCGCCTCGAGGATGTCGCTGATGGTGAGCATCGCCGTCTCGAGCTGGTCGGTGGTCGTCTCGTAGACGAGGCCGATGGTCCCGCTGAACTTGCGGGCCGTGCGGGCCGACAGGTTCTCGACCACACCGCCGACCAACAGCGAGTTCGGCACCGTGACGAGGGTGCCGTCGAAGGTGCGCACGCGGCAGGTGCGCAGGCCGATGTCCGAGACCGTTCCGGTGTGCCCGCACATGGTGACCGTGTCGTCGATCTGGAAGGGCCGGTCGGCGAAGATCGTGATCGACCCGAAGACGTTCGCCAGCGTGTCCTTCGCGGCCATCGCCAGCGCGAGCCCGCCGATGCCGAGCCCGGTGAGCAGCGACCAGATGTCGAAGCCGATGTTGTCGAAGACGATGAGGAAGGTGAACGACCAGATCGACACCTTGATGGTCTTGTCGATGATGGGGATCAGCTGGTCGTCGAGCTTGGTGTCGCTCTCCTCGACCATCGGGTCGATGTAGGTCTTCCGCATGGCGTTGACGAAGTTGGTCAGCGCCCACGCGATGAACAGCAGCACCACCACCGTGACCACGTTGCCGAGGAACAGGTCGAGCCCCCGCGGGAGCTTCAGCGTGGTGAGCGCCATCCAGAAGCCCGCGAGCAACGCCACGTAGTAGATGGGCTGCTCGAAGGTGAGCAGGATGATGTCGTCGAGCTGGTTGCGCGACGCCTCGGTCAGTTTCCGCAGCACCCTGCGGAAGATCGCCTGCACCAGCCGCGAGCCGAGGAAGGTGGCAAACACCGCCCCGACGAACAGCAGCGCGCCGCCGATGGTGTTCCCACCGACCAGATCCTTGGCGAGCCACTCCAACACAGTCTGCATCGTTGACCTCCGAGACGCTGGAGCGCGGGATTCACCACGTCGCGGGCGTGGTTGCAACCCAATACCGACCAATGGGTTGTTGTTCGACGAGCGTCCGCCGGTGCATAGACTGGGCGCGTCGTGGCGCAGACGAGCGCGCATCTCACCGACGCAGAGGCGAGATATGAGCCGCAGCGGGAAGAAGAAGAAGAAGAAGGCGAAGCGGCCCGTCCCGCAGCCGCGACCCCGCCCGTCCATCGCAGGAGAGCCGAGCGCCCGCCTTCGCCTCGCTGTCCTGACCTGCCTGTGGCGACGCCCCGCGCTGACCGACATCGTGCTCGGTTGGTACGCAACGCTTCAGGGGCTGGTCCGCGACGAGATGGATCTCGCGCTGTACGCGGTGGGCTCAGAAGGCGAGGCGAGCCGGACGCTCGCGGAGCGACACGGGTTCCACTACGTGGAGTGGGAGAATCGCCCGCTCGGTGAGAAATGGAACGCCGGGCTTGGAGCGATGCGCGACGCCGACATCGACGCGGTCGTGATCGTGGGCTCCGACGACCTCATCGACGAGCGCCTCATGCGTTGGTACGCCCAGGAGATGAGGGCCGGCAACCGGCTCTTGGGCCTGCTGGACCTCTACTTCTTCCACGCGGCGTCGGGCGACGCCGTGCGCTGGAAAGGCTACTCGGAACATCGCAGAGGCGAGACCGCCGGCCTTGGCCGGTGCATCCACCGCGCGTACCTGGAGGCGCTCGACTGGAAGCTGTGGGAGGACCGGCTCGAGAAGGGCCTCGACGGCAGCATGTACCGCAGGCTTGCCACGCTCCTCAGCACCCTCCCGGACGAACCACCCGCCGTGTCGCTCTGGTGCGGAGACTCGGGGATGGTCGCCGCCGACGTGAAGACGGGCACCAACATCTGGAGCTTCGACCATTTCTCCGAGGACGACACCGTCGAGCGCGTCGATGGACTGGCGCTGCTCGGCAAGAGCTTCCCGGCTTCGCTGATCGCTGCGCTTCGGACGCTCCCCGCCGATCCCGAGCCGCCGCCGTTGCCGGAGCCTGTCTGGTCCTCCAAGACGATGCTCGATGACGCGGCGGGGATCCTGAACCAGGGCGACCTCGAGGCGGCGGAGAAGCGCGTGCGGCTCGTGCTGGGTCGAGAGCCCACCAACGCCACGGCGCTCAGCGATCTCGCCAGGCTGCTCCAGCTTCGAGGCGACCAGGAGGGGTGCAACCGCGAGCTGATGCGCGCCGCGCTCTTCGCCGACGACCCCGTCCAGCCGCTCGCGAACCTCGCGTCGATCGCTCGGGCGGAGGGGCGGCTGGGGCACGCCGAGGGCTACGACCGGCGCGTCATCTCACTGATGGACTTCGATGGGGGCGGCGGCTACCGCGCCGCGTTCGCAGAGATCAACATCACGTTGGACGCCAAGCCCAACTCGATCTCCCTCCAGGGGATGTGGACCGAGGCGCCGCGCAGAGCCAGGGCCGTCGTCGACCCGCTCCGAATGCAGGTGTTGCTGCTGGAGGACGCTGCGGGGCGTCAGGCGCTGCTCGTTGCCGCGGACATCTTCGCCTTCGGCCCCCAGCTGGTTGAGAAGATTCAGTCCTTCGCTGAGGATTTCGGCATCCCGCGCGAGGCCGTGATGCTGAACGCCTCACGTAGCGCCTACGGCCCGGGCATGACGTCGCGGACGTTGCCCCACCTCGGTGGCTGGGACGAGGCGTACAGCATCCAGTTGTACTGGATCCTCATCCGGTTGCTGCCGGAGCTCTACCAGCATCTGCTCCCGTGCACGCTCGGCTGGACGCGGGCGAGGACCCGGATCGGCTTCAACAGCCGGGCTCCACGAGGGGAAGGCGCCGGGATGGCCCCAAATCCCGAGGCGCACTACGAGACCGACACGCCAATCCTCGTGGTCCGCAGAAGCGACGGCCAGCGGCTCGTGGCGGCGAACCATGGGTGCCAGCCAACGGGTCTGGGGCCGAGCAGGGTTCTCTCTGCCGAGTTCGTGGGCGCCTTCCGTGAGCGGCTCCTGGCGCGCTCGACGAGCGATGTGGCCATGTTCCTCCAGGGCGCGGCCGCCGACATCGAGCAGCGCCGGACCGGACCCGCGGAGCGCAGCTGGGCGGACGACGCCGCCGGCGTGCTGGCGACCGGTACCCAGCTGGCAGACGCGGTCGCAGACGCCATCCAACGCGGATTGACGCCGATTGACGGACCGCTGCGCGCCGTGGCGTGTCCCTTCGACCTCCCGCTGAAGACGCGCGGGACCCCCGAAGAGTTCATGTCGGATCCCAGCAACGCGCACCTCGACCCGATCGTGCGTAAGACCTGGGCGGCGGCTGTCGGCTCGGACTACCCCGACGGACCCCCTGCGACCTTGCGGCTCGAAGCGTCGGCGCTGGCCCTCGGAGACGTACTCTTCCACGCCCTCCCGGGTGACGCCGTGACCGAGCTCGCGGGGGCCATCCGGGCAGGCGCTCGAGGCGACGTGCCGACGTTCGTGCTCGGCTGCACCAACGGGCTCACCACGTATCTGCCGACTGACCAGATGATCGCCAACGGGGACGACGAGGCGTACCTGTCCCAGCTCTTCTACCGGATGCCAGCAGCGCTCGACGTCGGCGTCGAGGCCGCGCTTCTCGACGCCGTGGCGCGCGGCGCCGAGGGGTGTGCGCGGGCCACGCCCAGCGACCCGCCGTCCGCGCCGCGCAGCCGCGAGCACCGCTCGTTCTTCCTGATGTCGTCGAGCCTCGCGGGTGGGGACACGCTCTCAGACCTTCTCGAAACCGCATCCAACACCCGCGTGTGGCGGGACTGCGAGCCCCTCGACATCGAGCGCGTGCGAGGCTCGCGCGACCAGCGCGTCGTGTTCTGGGAGGCGAGGGCGCGCATCGTCCGCGAGACCTGGGAAGCGGGACAGGTATACATCGAGACCGCTCACGACCTGACCCCGTTCGCCGTGACGATCGCCGGGGACGTGCTCGACGCCCGCTTCCTCGTCCTGGTCCGGGATCCGCGCACGTTCGTACGCCTCGCGATGGGGCGCGGCTACTACGCGACCGGTGGACCCGAGGACGACGCGCTGTTGGAGCCCCCGCCCGGCTCACCCGAGCACGCCGCGTGGAGCCAGGGCGACCGTTTCTCGAAGGTGTGCTGGCTGTGGGCTCAGACCTACACCCACATCGCGAACGCGATGGGCGAGATCCCCCCCGAACGCGTCGCGGTCATCCTGTTCGAGGAGATGGTCGGCGACCTCGGCACGGCGCAGGCCATCTTCGAGTTCTGCGAACTTCAGGGGTACGACGAGGACGCCGCCCGCGCGGTCCTCGAACGCCGGGTCGACGACGAGAACGAGGCCGGCTTCCCCCACCCCCGTGACTGGACGCCAGCGCAGCACGACACCCTGTGGCGCCTGTGCGGCGACGTCGCCGCCTGCTTCGGCTACACCCGCGAGTACAGCGGCGAGCCGCCCCGACCGTCCGTGCCGTCTCCCCGAGTCTGAAGACCGACTTTTCTGCACCTTCCGAAAAAGAACCCCGCCCCGGCCTGCGTAGCCACCTCCGAACCACACGAACGGAGGTCTACGAATGGCCATTTCACGACGTCTCCTCGCTATCGCGCTCGCCCTTGCCACAGCGCCGCTCGCCCATGCCGGCAAGGGCTCCATCGCAAACCCGTCCGGTGACACGAAGTTCCAGGTCAACTTCCGCTACCCGCCGACCTCGCAGCAGCTGAGTGACGCGAAGGCGGCGCTCACGAAGATGAGCGAGATGGTGTGCGACGCGACCGACGGGCAGGTGAAGCTGAAGGAGATTCGGCTCACCGGGGGGGCGACCGACGAGGACCAGGCAGGTTTCTGGTTCTATCCGTCGAGCTTCCGGGCCGGGGGCCGCGTGTACAT
>PVBE012701101.1_pt1 | contig 11467 bp, 8 predicted proteins | sample 1631181 | NCBI WGS metagenome assembly PVBE01 (sample SAMN08397723, study PRJNA350692) | Marine metagenome, whole genome shotgun sequencing project. | isolation source: water | place: Pacific Ocean | collected 2012-04 | reverse complement strand
TCGGTGAGTTGATGTGCCGTGATGCACTGGAGCGAAACGAATCGTGCGGCGGTCACTTTCGGTCCGAATACCAGACACCGGAGGGAGAGGCCGTTCGAGATGACGAAAACTACTGCTACTCGGCGGTCTGGGAACATGCGGGCGACGACAAGGCCCCGGTACTGAACCAGGAACCGCTTAGTTTCGAGCATGTTAAATTGGCGACGCGGAGTTACAAGTAATGAAACTTACCCTTAAAATCTGGCGACAAAAAAGTCCCGACGCAAAAGGCGCTATCAAGGATTACGTCGTCGACGGTATTACAGGGGATTCGTCCTTCCTGGAAATGCTGGATTTACTCAATGAAAAGATTGAGTTGGAAGGCGAGGAACCAATCGCCTTTGATCACGACTGCCGCGAAGGTATTTGCGGGACCTGCTCGCTGATGATTAATGGAGTTGCCCACGGCCCCGAGAATACAACTACCTGCCAGCTGCATATGCGCAGCTTCAAGGATGGGGACACCATCTATATTGAACCCTGGCGGGCCAGTGCATTTCCCATCCTCCGGGATCTCGTCGTCGATCGTTCTTCCTTCGACCGTGTCATCCAGGCGGGGGGCTATGTTTCCGCAAATACGGGCAGCGCGCAGGATGCGAACGCGATCCCGGTCCCCAAGGATGATTCCGATACGGCGTTTGACGCCGCCACATGCATCGGGTGTGGGGCGTGCGTCGCCGCTTGCCGAAATGCGTCGGCGATGCTGTTTGTTTCTGCCAAGGTTTCGCACCTCGCCCATTTACCGCAAGGGGATGCGGAACGACGCAAGCGGGTCCTCTCCATGATCGAGCAAATGGATAGCGAGGGCTTCGGTAGTTGCACCAACTATTCAGACTGCGAAGCGGTTTGCCCAAAACAGATTAGTACCGATCATATTGGCGTTCTTAACCGCGAATACGTCAGGGCGTCCGTGGGCCGTACTACCTAGGAAGCCGATTCTCGCAGAGAAAAACCGGCTAGAAGAGCCGTCGCTGCGGATCATGGTGTGGGGGGTGCCTGTTGCAAAAGCCAGGACTGCGCCACCTTCAAGATGTAGGTAACCTGCTCGGAGGTTAACGCGTCTCCCTTCGGTATGAATTGCCATTTCCGCAGGCAATCTCGGCAACAGCTGCCAGTGGCGTGTTGGGCAAGAAAAAAGGGATGCCCTTTCATCGGTGTTTGCTTTCCATCGTTCGTCGGACAGGCGGGAACCAGTCGATCTGCCAGGAAATCGCGGCCGTGAACCAGGATCGTCGTTATCCCTTTGGTTTGATAGTAAACGAGGTCCGGCCCGGTAAGGGTAAATCGGCTACGGAAGCTAGATTCTGCGAGTGCCTGGAAAAGATCCGTAATGTTTCGCATGGGCAGCAAGTGTCAAACGGGGTCTGGGAATTGGTGCGTGACAAACTAATATTTCTCCGGTGGATTGCCAATAGATTTCCACCGTGACCCTGTCCCGGGATGCCATCAAAGTGATCGCACCTGTGATCAGATTAACTGGTTTTCCGTTCAATTCCTGTTGACGCGGCGGAGGCGAAGTACTGAAAATAGCCGTATTCAAGCGTGATCCCGCCTGCGAAACGAGGCGACAGTCGATTGGCACGGAAATAGCTCTGTATATGGAATGATACCCGGAAAGAATCCATTGTCGGTGAAGGAGACGAGCATGAGAGTTCTGCTTTACGCATTAGCTGTTTTCGCAATTACGCAGGTCGCTGGTTGGGCCCAGGCTCCAGTGGCGGATGAGGCCGTCGCCTGGTCGGATCAGCAAAAGCGCGCCTGGCTGTATGAAAAACTCGTCGCACCCGTGCAGAACGCGGCCCTCGTGCAGGCTTACACAGCGAAGCTGGCGGCCATGAACGGGGTCCAGCTGGACAAGACGATCGCTTCATACCAGCAACAGCTTGCATATCGGCAGCGGTTGCTTCAGCAACAATGGCAGCAACAGCAATGGTTTCTGCAAAACCGTCAGGGGATGATGCAACAGAATGGTTTCCGGCCCATCGTAACTTGGCTCCCGACCGGGACGAATTTCTCGGCCCGGGCGGTTGTTTCGCCTGACCGCCGGCATGTGCGCATGTCGTTGGCGCCCTTCTTTTCCTCGATTCCGCGTGTTGACACCTTCAATTACTCGACCGGTCAATATCGCAACGTTTACATGGAGACTCCACGAACCACCCGCAGCAGCGAATCATCGAGAGTTCGGCCTGAGCATCAATGGTACAAGAAGATTCGTACGCTACGTTAATTCGTTCCCGGGAGTTAAATGCTTGTGGCGACGTGAGATACGCTGTTTTCCCGCGATGGCAACTGATTCTCTCTGGTGTTTCCGTCTAGGTGCGCGTAAACTGTAGGGCATCAAAACGAACTTGCATTCGAGATCCGTCCTACCTTTTGCGGAGTGAAAATCATGAAACGTGTTGCATTGAGCGTCCTCGCTCTTACCTTGATCGTGGCGACCACGCTGGTAGCTGCTGACAAGAAGGTTGAAACCAAGAAGCCTGCCAAGAAAATCGTGGTGGGAGCGCAAGCACCTAACTTCATTATTAAAGATACCAGTGGCAAGCAGATTGACCTGAAGAAGCTCTCCGCGAAGGGCCCCGTATTGGTTCGCCTCACGTGCGGATGCAGCGGCTGCGATAAAGAACTGGCCTACTTCCAGGAATTGCATAAGGCCTACAAGGGCAAGGGCCTCACGAGCCTCGCCGTGTTCCGTGAGCCGGATAAGAAGGTAGAGACCTATGTCAAGAAGAAGAACCTTACCATGATGTACGCCGTCGATTCGAAGGGTTCCAGCTGGAAGGTCTTTGAGACGACGACCATGCCGACGAACTTCCTGATCGAAAAAGGTGGCCGAATCATCTCGATTGCAAACGGCTGTGATCCCACCGGATTGCTGGCAACGAAGCTTTCGGAAAAGGTTGCCAACCTGGTAGACAGCAAGGCTGTCAACGTTCAGAAGGAAGTTCAAGCCAAGAATAAGAAGTAGCACACGCTGCTTCATCGTGCTGAGTACAAGAGGGTGGCCTGCTGATGTGGGCCACCCTTTTTTCGCGGGTCGTCCACGGGTGACCTACGGGCGCGGTCGGAACGAAATTCTTCGAACCTGGGCCGGCAATTGGTTGGCGTCAAGATCGGTGTCGAAAACGCGAACCGGCGTATTTCCGGCCAGGTCCTCCAGTGTGCTGCTGACTGAAATCTGGTAACTCTCGTTTCGCCATGGAGTGTTCGGCACGAAGCTCCAGTGGGATTCTTCCTGCGACAGCGTTGCAGTTCCAGGTACCGGATTGCCTTTTGCATCGTGGATGCGCAAGCAACGCAGTGAAAGAGCGTGGTCAAGGGACTCCCTGAAATTAACACGGAGAGAGTCCCGTGTCGCGTTTTGCGGCGGGGACACGATCCATTGCGATGGATTCGGCCGTTGGTGATCGGCTACCGTAGCCACGAAACGTTTTCGACTCTCGCGGACAAGCGGTTGCCCATCCGCACCGTGCAGGGCTGTGGGGATGCGAAGCGTGTATTTCCGGCCAGTAACTAATACTGGGCCTTCGTCGTCGCGAAGATTGACGCCCTGCTTGACACGCCCGGGGTGAATCCAGAGTGTAAATCGAGTTGCATCCTTGTTCCACAGTTCGGTGCGTCGCCAGGGGCCGAGGATGGCCTTGCCGCTGCTGTCCAGCAGTTGGATATGCTTGAAGATGTCGCGTCCCTCTCGCATCGGTTGCGAGAAATGGATGTAGAATTTGAGGTGGTTAGCTGGTAGGTGGGTTGCCGTCGGGTAAACCACAGTGACACGGGGGGCGGGCTGTGTGTAAGTAAGGGGGACGCGGTAACTCTGTTCTACACTGGCGCCCTTCGGGGGCTGGTAGGTGATGCGGTAAGACTGACCGGGAACGAGACGAAAACGTGGTACGAAGCGTAAGCTTCCAGCCTCGTGGTGATAGGAGCCGAAGATTGCCGGCCCAGGTTTCTTGATGTCGGTGAGCAGGGAAACTCTCAGCAGTGCTTCACCCCGTTTGGGCGCAACGGTGCCGGTTGGTAGCGTTGCGGCCTGTTGCGGATGGAGGGAGGCCACCACTTCCACAGCGCCCGGACGGGTGCCCGGGCGGATCTCGATGGACGGGGCCGCCTGCACCATCACGGCTGCCAGTAAGCAATGGATAAACATCGTCGTTCCCTCGCGTGGCGAAGACTAGGGAAGATCGAGTGCGACCAGGTTCAATCCTTTACCGGTGTCCTGCAGTGCCAGGGCATGTGTCTTGCCGAGGCGATCCATCTGCATGACGCCATGATATGCGGTCACCATTTCAATCCGATCCGTGGCCGGCTCGTAACCCGCCTTGAGTCGGCGAACCGCCTTCTCGTTGACAGCTGCGTCGCCGGCAAGCAGGCCCTGTTGAAACTTAACCGTCCAGTACGGACTCGGACCAAAGGCCTTCCGCTTATGGTGAAATCGGAAGGTATTAGCCAAGACGAACGGTTTACCCCCCTTTTCGTAAACGAACATGTCGACGGGGCGATTTCCCGAACCAAGCTCAATCATGCTCGATCCCTTGACGGTTGCGCCGGGCTTTAGGGCATCGATCCGATACTTGACCACGGGCGTACAGCTGAAGGCGCCAACCACATAGGTCTGGTCGTTTTCCTTGATTGGAATCAGCACGCTCATGGGTGCCTTGGTTTCCCAGCGTCCGTGGGAGACATGGTAGGTTTCCGCGGTGAACACTTTGCTCGTTGATTTCTTGGCGAGTGGCACCGGAATGCTGAAAATCTTGGATGAGAAAGCCTCGCTGCTGCGAGCGGCGGCGACGATTTGTGAATCGGCCCAGGCGACGTCAGTAACAAGACTGACCGTAGCGTCCCCGGAGCGAAGTTTAACACTGGCATAGTTAACATTGGCGAGATCAAGGATTCCGATGGCACCGGTGGGCCTGACCGTGAAAATAATCTGGCTCTTGTCGTCCTGTTTACGTGCTGCAATGTACGCTACGTGCGTGACAGGATTGACGGCCATGTCAATGATCTCGATCCCCTTCGTCGTAGCACCCACGCGGGCGGCCAGTTTCGTGTCGATCCCCTCGAGTGTCTTGAATCCAAGCCATTTGGCTGGGTTATTTGAGGTCTGCACAGCCACGATTTGTGCGCCGCGGCCATCCCCAATGAGGAGCACGCCATCCGGAGCAAAGCTCAGGGTATTGATGCTTTGAATCTGCGGATCGCCTTGCTGTGTCGATTCGAGGACCTTGCCGGCGAACGCAAGGGGTGAACAAGCACTGACCAATAAGAAGGCAACGAGGACCGTGGCTAATCGCAGCATGGGTGGGCTCCTTGTAAGCGGGCGTGAGCGAATGACGACGGATCTAGGCTATCAATCCTGAACACCACTGTCCAGCAATGGGGCAAAAAATGACGGTGGGTTGGGCCCGCGCGGGAGGATGCAGAAATGGAAAGATCGGTAGGGGTATGTTAAAATAATCGACTTATTAGTGGTCCCAGGAGGTGTAAACGGACATGCGGGTCATCCTTGCTAGTGCGATGGTGTGCGTCCTGTTCATCCGCCCGGTAACGGGCGAGGGTTTGACCTTCGAAAAGGACGTGGCTCCGATCCTCAAAACCTATTGCTGGAAATGCCACGGTGGCGGTGGTCTCGCCAATGGACTGGACCTGCGGCGACGGGACCTGCTGTTGTCAGGTGGAAAAAGCGGGCCGGCCATCGTTCCTGGCAGCGCAGATCAAAGCCCGCTCTATCAAAAGCTCAAGTCCGGCTCCATGCCTCCTGCGACAACGACAGAAGAGAACGTGGTTTACGCGCCGGTAGCAACCAATGACCGGCAGCAGGAAATCATACGACGATGGATTAATGAAGGCGCTCGATCAGGATATTCCCCACGCGGGTTAAACGAGGAGGAAGATCCGGCATTAACCGTGGACGATCGTCAATGGTGGGCTTTCGTTCCACCAGCGTTATCACCACTTCCAGGAATAGAGTCATTTCGCAGCGCGCGGGCTCCCGTCGATCATTACCTGCTGCAGCAGCTGGACAAACGCCAACTAACTTTCTCGCCCGAGGCAGATCCACGAGAACTCTTGGTGCGTTTGTACCTGGACCTGACCGGATTGCCTCCTGCATATGAAAACATCAAGCAATACCTGGACGACCCATCACCGGATCGATACGAGCGGAAGGTCGATGAATTACTTGCGAGCCCGGCGTTCGGGCAGCATTGGGCCCAGCATTGGTTGGATGGGGCGGGCTACAGTGACATTGTGGGCGTGGATAACGATGGACCGATTATCAAGCTGCATGAGGAAAGATGGCGTTATCGCGACTACGTTATCAGCGCGTTCAACGAGGGCCTGGCCTATGATCAGTTCCTGCTGGAACAACTGGCCGGGGATGAACTCAGCGATTGGCGCACCGCTCCCCGTTACGACGATACGATCCGACGACAGCTTGTCGCCACCGGGTACCTCCGGCATGCCGGTGATTCCACGGGAGAGAAAGAACTGAACACCGCGGATATCCGCAACAAGGTGCTGCTAGACACGGTGCAAATGGTATCCAGTTCCCTGATGGGGGTTACACTTCATTGTGCGCAATGTCACACCCATAAATTCGATCCGATCAGCCAGGCCGACTATTTCCGCTTTGCGGCGATTTTTGCCCCTGGGTTGAACCGGCAGGCCTGGCTGCCCCCTGCGAAGCGCCATCTATGGAGTGCATCGCCCCAGGAGCGGAAGCGCATCGATGCCTCCCGGGCGGAACGTGATGGGGTCATTAAGGCCAGTGAATCGAGAATCCAGGGACTGCTTGATCATGCACGCCAGCAGGTGATTGCCTCGCGACTGGGGAATGTACCGGAGGACGTACAAGCGGATCTTCGGCGGGCTGTTGGCTTGGCCGTCGACAAACGAAATCCTGTTGAGAAATACCTTGCGGAGCGCCTCGGATCACTGCTTGCGGTGGGGGAGAACGAGGCCCGGGCCTCGGTTCCTGTTGCGAAACGGCAGGAACTCACCGACCTTGAAACGAAGATCGCGGAAACCCGCGCGAGCATGGAGGGTTACCATCGGATCCAGGCGTTCTGGGATATCAGTAAACCACCACGCTTCTTTCTGTTTGAACGTGGGGAGTTTGAGAAGCCGGGGCCAGTCGTTACGCCAGGTTTTGTGCGGGTAATGCAACCGCCGGAAGCACCGGTGAGTATTCCCGGCAGGGAAGGTGGCGGGGGTGGCTTCCGACTGGCGTTGGCGAAATGGTTAGTCAATCCGGAACATCCGTTGACGGCGCGCGTGTATGTGAACCGCGTCTGGCAACGGTATTTTTCAATGGGCATCGTTTCGACACCGGATAATTTCGGGCTTTCGGGGGCCGAGCCGACTCACCCTGCCCTGCTGGATCGGTTAGCTCTTGAATTGGTCCGGTCCGGTTGGGACATGAAACAGTTGCACCGTTCTATCGTTCGAAGTGCCGCATACCGCCAGACATCGGCGCCGGTTGACCGGGAGAGGGTGACGCAGGGGCTGCAGAAAGACAGTGGCAATAGCCTGCTCTGGAAGATGCCATTGAGGCGATTGGAGTCACGAGTGATCCGCGATCGCATTCTCTTTGCCAGCGGGCATCTGAATCAACGTGTCGGTGGACCACCGGTGCCACTGCAACCGCTTCCGGACGGCAAGGTCGTTATCGACGTGAAAAAACTCTCGTCGACAGGCGAAGAATTTCGACGCAGTATCTTTGTGCTCGCCCGTCGAAACTATCACCTCACCCAGCTGAATGTTTTTGATCAGCCTGTTTTAGCTCACAACTGCACGCGGCGCAACAGTTCCGCCGGGGTAGCGCAGTCGTTGGCGATGTTTAACAGCGACTTCGTACGTAAGCATGCGGGGCTGGTCGCAGCACGGATCCTGGGCGGTGCCAAAGCCGAGAATCGTAAGCAGCTCGTCGAAAGAGCGTTCCAGGCTATCTTACAGCGTCCTCCCGTTGTCGGAGAGTTAACGGATGCCACGGAGTTCCTGGGGTTGGCCGAAGGAAACGGCCGTTTGGAGAAAATCCGCAGCCAACTGACGGACCTTTGTCATGTGCTGTTGAATACCAGTGAGTTTATCTATGCACATTAAAAGAACAGCCCCCTTGGCGGGGTCTCACAATCAGGCGGGAAATCGGGTTGCTCCAGGTTCACAGGACGTGCTTCCGAGTCGGCGCGAGATATTGAAGTCATCAGCCCTTGGGATGGGAAGCCTGGCGGCGTCGTGGTTGCTCTCGAACAGCGCCGAGGGCCAGTCTCCGGTGGGTTTAACCGCCAGGGATCCCCATGAACGACCCGCGATACGGTCGGTGATCCTGATGATGCAAAACGGCGGTCCCAGCCAGATGGACATGTTTGACCCGAAGCCTGTTTTGCAACGCGGCGGCGGCAAGACGCATGATGTAAAAGTGGAGACGTTCCAACCAGGAAGCGAGAGCAATAAGCTCCTGGCCAGCCCGTTTGCCTTTCAACGCAGGGGCCAATGCGGCATGGAGCTTTCCAGCGTGATACCGCACATCGGAAGCATTGCGGACGATCTCTGCCTGGTGCGCTCGATGTACACGGAACATAACAATCACACCGAGGGACTCGTCATGTTCATGACAGGGCGACTCTTCCAGGGGCGACCGTCGTTCGGTTCCTGGATTAGCTATGGATTGGGTACTGAGAACCAGAACCTTCCCGCGTATGTCGTCTTGAGGGATCCGGGAGGATACAACACGAGTGGCACGCTTACGTGGTCGCCCGGGTGGTTGCCCGCGCTGTACGGCGGTACTGAATTCAGTACCCAGGGGAGCCCTGTTCTTAACTTGTCACCCAGTGGCAAAGTCAACCAGCATCAAAAGCAACAAAAACTGGCCTTGCTGACTCGTCTGAATCGACGGCATCAAACACGTTATGTCGGCAATACGGAGCTCGAGAGTCGGATTCAAAATTACGAACTGGCGGCCCGGATGCAACTGGAGGCCGTTGAGATGCTCGACATGAGCCGTGAAACGCAGGAGACGCAGCGTCTGTATGGAATGGACCAGGATGTGACACGCGGCTATGGCACGCGATGCCTGCTGGCCCGCAAGCTCGTCGAATCAGGCGTGCGGTTCGTCCAGATTCATCCGCGTCCCACTCAGCCCTGGGATACGCACAACAAGACAGCGACCGCTCTGCCCTCAATCTGTAATGCCACGGATCTGCCCACGGCAGGACTGATCATGGATCTCAAGCGTCGGGGCCTCCTCGATCAAACGCTTGTGATCTGGTCAGGTGAGTTCGGGCGACTGCCGGTTTCCCAGAATGGTACAGGTCGAGATCATAATCGCAACGCATTTTCCTTGTTCATGGCAGGGGGCGGGGTACGGCCCGGTTTCGTGTACGGCGAAACGGATGAAATCGGATATGCCGCGACGGTAAATCGCGTAAGCGTTCCCGATCTCCATGCCACCGTGCTACATCAACTTGGGTTGGATCATGAACGGCTTACCTATGAGCACCAGGGCCGGGACGAGACACTGACCGATCCGACGTTAACCGGAGCACGCGTCGTGACGGACATCCTGCGATAGGTTGCCTTAGCGGGCACCCAGGCAATGATCCACGTAAGTGCGGGCCCGGTTGATCTCGCGGGTCACCTCGGGAACCGTTTCGAGGATGGGGATCCCACGCGGAAAGGGGTGCATAAAAATTTCCGTCCAGCGATCGTATTCAATCTCCCTGAGCGCCGCAAATAACGGGCGGAAGTCGAGCGGCCCACGCCCAGGCATTTGAAGCAATTCTGTTTCCTTCGGCTGCTTCATGTGGCACCCATTGCCATGTTGCCATGCGTAGAACATTTCCAGGCAGCCTTCCAGGTCGCGGATTAGTTGCGATATAAGCTTCTCTTCTTGTGGCAAATGGTACGGCGCCAGTGCGATGGCGATATTCTTCGAAGGACGCAGGTCCTTCAGGTATCTCATGGAATCCGGGGATTCAATCAGGCTGCTCCCATGGTTTTCAATGGCAATCGTCACGCCCGTTTCCTCGGCGACAGCAAGGTGCGGTTTCATTTGTTCCATGAAAGTTCGGACAGCAGCCTTGAGTTCCGTTCCCTTGAGGTTGCGCGGGCCCTTGGCCCCGCAGACGATCGTGGTGCAGCCGAGTCGCTTCGCCAGACGCATCTCGTCCTGGATACCGAATGGCCCGAGCTTGTACTGCGTGATGCAACCCAGGGTCAGCTCGTGCTTGGCAAGCATGGCCGCGAATGCCTCCTCGCCCATTTCCTGCAGTTGCTCCCGTTGGTTTCCGTGTGACTTGGGCCAGATGTCGATCGCGGTTGAGCCTGCCTTGCGAACCTCGGGCACAATTTCAGCGAGGGATTTGTATCCGTACATGCTGGAGCCAATGATGTAGCGTGGTTGCCACTTGGCGGTGGCTGCTTTAACTGCCAAGGGTGCCAGCGTTGTAGCGGTTGAGGCGGCGGCTATTGTACCGAGGAAATCGCGACGTGATCTTTTGGCTTTCGCTGGATTCATGATGGTTCATCCCGGGAGCGCTGAATTGGGTCTTAGTTAATCACACAACTTCAAAACCGGATCGTTGCGGGCGGCTTAAGTGCGAGTTGGCCTCCGCGTCGCCGGGGAATGTCTGCTTGGCGGGGTCCCATTTTAGCGGTCGACCGACACGCATTGCGATATTTCCGAGGTGGCATGTGCTGACACTTCGGTGCTGGCTGTCAACGTCGGATATCGGCTTGCGACGCGATTGGATGCAGTCAAAGAAGTTCCCCATGTGATTGATGATCGCATCGAGTTTGCCTGCCCTTTCCGGTCGATCGAGATTGTCGAAATCATAGACTTTGAAATCGTCACGTTTGAGCGGCGTTGCGGCAAGGTCTTCAACCGCTTTGCCAGAGACGACACCACGGTTCACAAAGATCCGGCCCTCGGTTCCTGTGAACATCACGCCGTTGCGTCCGGTGTCTCGCACGGACATGGTGACGCCGTTGGCATAGCGGTAATTCGCCTGGAAATCGATGGCGACATTAAAGCCGTCCTTGATCGTTGGGTATTTCGCTGTGGCTTCGATCTCCACCGGGTTCGAGTTGATGCCCCACTGCGCTATGTCGAGATGATGGGCGCCCCAATCGGTCATCCGGCCACCGGAGTATTCGTACCACCACCGAAATGTGTAGTGGGAGCGTTCTGGGATATAGGGCGTGTCTAACGTTTGCCCCTGCCACAGATTCCAATTGAAATGCTTGGGGGTCTGACGCCCTTCAAAAGGGCCGCCGAGTTTGTTCTTGCCGAGGACGACGTCAACAGTTTTCAGCGTGCCAATACGCCCCTGCCGCAAGAGCTCGATGGCGAGGCGGAATCGGCTGTCGCTGCGCTGCCACGATCCTACCTGGACCACACGGCCCGTTTCCTTGACAACCTTGGTGAGCAGTT
>PVBE012074069.1_pt1 | contig 11467 bp, 5 predicted proteins | sample 1631181 | NCBI WGS metagenome assembly PVBE01 (sample SAMN08397723, study PRJNA350692) | Marine metagenome, whole genome shotgun sequencing project. | isolation source: water | place: Pacific Ocean | collected 2012-04 | reverse complement strand
GGCCAATGGGACTCGCGATGCCTGGCTGGATGCCAGGTGCTCTCGTTCTTGAGGGCTAGTGCGATCTTGGTTCGTGCGGGGGTGGTGGTGGCCATGCTCACGCCGATCAACTGCGAGCCGGATTGCACGCTGATCCGCCCAACATAGTGCCCGGTGTCCCTGTACCGTGGCGTGGGTTTTCGGAGTTCGGCCGTGTTCCCGATCGAAAGATCAGAGAATGTGGCGTGGGTACCGATGAACAGAGACTTGCCGCTCAGTGCTGGGGTCATCGCGCCCGCCTCGCCGCTGGCTCGGTCCAGCGTGAATGGACCGATAGAGAACTTGCCCAGCGGACCAGTCAGGCGGCTCGACCAGGGGTTCATCGGGCCGAAGTAGCGTGTGTGGTCCCGGCTCTCGACGCCATCGAGGAACAGCCGGATGTTGGTGCCGTCCTCCCAGGTCAGGGACACGTGGTACCACTCGTGCGGCTTCAGGCCTGCGATCGCGATGCCCTTCTCGACCCGGCTAGCTGCGTGGGGCGCGGACAGTGTGGCCCAGGTGAATCTCGGGTTTCCGGATTCGTCCACCACGTCCAGGTAGGCCAGGGTGTTGACCTCCTCGCGGTGCGTCTTGAAGCCAGTCTGATAGACGTACGGGTAGAAGTCGCGCAGGTAGATGTACTGTGTGATGCAACCGACGTGGCCCATACCGTAGCGCGCCTCGACGTCGTAAATGTAGAGGACATCTGACTGCTTGCCGGTCGAGATCCCATTCAGGACACGACGGGCGAATTCGTCGCCGTACACCTTGTAGTGCCAGTAGGAGTGTCCGGGCTTTCGCGTGGCCAGCCAGCGGTAGCCGTACTCGAACAAGCGCTGGAAAGCGTCGGGACGCACCTTGCCGTTGACGATCACGGGCGTCTTGCTCTCGTAGTGGAAGTCGCCTGGTGTGCCCTTGTAGTCCATGTAATGGGTCCGGGTGGCATAGAGCATGCCCTGCTGATAGTAGATGGCGGTGGATATCCCCCGGCGCGGCCCTGTGGGGCTATCGGCGTAAAAAAGTGCGCCGGTCCGCCGGAATCCATCCCAGTCTGGCTTCCACCAGAAGGAGAGACTGCCGGCTGCGGTGGGTAATTTGTCTCCCTTGTAAGAGAGAGTGCGTTTCTGTTCCCGTTGAGCGTGATAGCCGTCGGCGAACCGATTTCCGCCGATAAAGACGCTGCCGGTCGCGGCCGAGCCTTCCGGTTGGGGAAGGCTGCCGACGACAGGTTTCAGACTGCCCTTCTGGAAGAAAGCCAGGCCGGAAACCGGGGGACTATCCAGTCCGATCCGGCCGGTCAGCGAGCTTGTCCGCTTGGCTGCCCCATAGGATTCGGGATAGAGCGTCACGCCCTCCCGTTCTTGGGCTGTCGTGAGGTGGGCGTGCTGGCTGGTCACCCGTTGCTGGCTGTGAACCCGCACGACGGTCGAGATCTCGGCTCGGGCGACGACGATGCCCGTGGGGGCGATGACCCGGCCGAGGGACTCGACGCGGAACGCGCCAGTTCGACGGAAGGTGAACTCGGTGGTGAATCGTGTCAGGTCCGATCGGTCGAAGGGCCGTGGCAGCTTGGTAGATCCGAACAGGGCGCGGTCCGGATTGAACTTCAACAGACGAGCGTCCGGGTTGGCATGCACTGCGATCAGGGCGGCTTGATTGAGCGTCAGGGGCCGGCCGACCAACCCGGCGATAAACGACTCGAAGTCTGCGTGGCTCTGGAAGGGTCGCTTGCGGCGGCGGGCCACAACCAGGTCGGTCAAGGTCTTGGCTACGTTCGGCCGGATCCTCACGCTGCGCGTCCGACGGGTGCTGGTTTCGAGGAAGGTGGCCGCGATGTCGGTCAAGACGGCCTGGACCAGGACCGCTGGTGCGAGGTTGAGATTGAGGGGTGCCCGTCCATGCGGCTCGGAGGTCAGGCTGGCGTCTCCCGCTTTGCGGCGCACGCCTGGCCGGACCGCCGTTCGATCGCGCCAGGCGTGTACCGTCAGGTAGGGCGCCAGCTTCTCAGCTGTCTGCTCGTCGAAGAGCGCCAGGATCTCGTCCAGGCTGCTGAAGCCGTTGGACCCTGGTCGGGCCGCCAGGCTGTCGCCAGCCAGAACGTCCAGTCCGATCAACTGGCAGAGGTTGTTGAGTAAGCGCAGGTTCCCCTCGCCATCCGTGTCGGGATGCCTCAGGTCGATCCGGGACGAGAGATCGACGACGCGCAGCGTGTACTGGTCTCCGTTGACGGCATACGTACCGCGGCGTGGGTGGAGGTGGTTCGGTTGGGGAGGTTCGATATCCGACCCCAGGAGGCCGGAGTAGGCCAACTCGTGGGCAATGCCTCGCCGCAGCGAAGGGTGCCGCAGAGCCTCCAGTGTGGCGTCGGGCGGATCCAGGCAGACCCAGGAGTCGAGCAGGCTATCCCATTGCTTGTCCGCCACGGCCGAGAGGTGCCCCAGGGCGTGCTGAATCCCAGCCTCGGCCAGCATCTGCGCGCGAACCTTGTCCGCGTAGCCGCGGCTGGCCCGCCGCTCGGTCATCGAGTGTCTGGCGAAGGCGACGGCCAGCGCTGCCATCAGCGCCAGAGTGGCCAGCACGAACAACAGGACGGCTGCGCGTTGTTTTCGAGTGGAGATCATCGGGCCCCTCCTTTCCGTCGGCGGAGGGCGGCGAGTGCCAGCTCGATGGCGTGCCGGACCATGGCGGATGGATCTTTGGTCTGGGCCTGGAGGCCCTGCAGCAGTCTGTCTGACGGTGTGCCGATCACCGCCAGCGCACCCGGGATCGTGGCTCTCAGGTGGTTGTCGGCCTGACGGTTGCCCAGGAGTCGAAGCAGCTGACCAATGGCGGGGCGGGCACTCCGACCCAGGCCGGCCAGTCCCTGCACGGCGGCAATGCGCTCGGGGTTGGCGGCTGCCCCGAGAGCTTTACGCAGGCTGGACAGTGTACTGGTCATCCGCCGTCGACCGGCTGCGCGGTAAGCTGCGCAGCGGACGGCCAGGTTCTTGTCTCGGAGGGCCCGTCGGATCAGTCCGGCGCTTCCTGGGTCACGTGCCCAGGCCAGCAGGCGGAGAGTGTGACGCCTGACGTCGGGCTGCGGGTGACGCATCAGCCGCCGGACGCGATGTTCGACCATGGGGTCGGCGACCCAGTTGCGCAGCACCTGGACCGCGGCCTGTTGCAGCAGGGGGTTGCTTTCGCTCAGCGTGTCGAGCAGTGGCAAGACGATCCGACGATCTTGGTAGCCGACCAGAGCCAGAATGGCGGCGCGGCGCAGCAAGCTTCCCTTCTGTGGATCGCATGCCATGAGAAGCAGGAACCGCAAACCCTCGGGCCGGCCGAGCACGCCGATCAGGGTCAGGCTGGCGACCTGCCCTTTCTCCATCCGTCCGGGAAAGTCGGAGAGCAGCTTGCGGGTCCAGCGCTCGCTCTGGTTGGCCAGGGTGGGGTACTGTTTCATGCTGTGTACGCGCAGCCACGGTTTGGCCTGCAACTGGATCAGGACCTCCTCGGCGGGGTCCTCTGCGGCTGCCGGCAACACGGCGGAAAGCAGCAGCAGGGTCAGGACGACGGTCTTCATCAGATTCCTCCCATCTCGTTCACGGTTCTCGGCAACGGCGCCGAACGGGAGGATCGCAAGTGCCATGCCGGGCGACAGGCGCGCGTCGTTCCGGGAGTTACGTTCATCAGACGCTTGGCGCGTGCGATTTTGCACCGTCCGGGTGGTGCAAGACCGCACGCTCGGCTCAGTGCGGTGAGAGGTCGACGGCTTCCTTGGGCCCAGGCGAACCCCTGGCCCGCAGGTGCAACTGACAACTCGCGTCTTTCTATCGGATCCGTTCTGCTCTTTAATTGAAGTGTGCAGGTAGCGCCCAGACCCTTGCTGCTCGAGAGGATCGCTCTCGGAGCGATCTTCCTCGCCGCCATAGCGTGTAGCCTGATCCGTATCGACGTGACAGACACTCCGTGGCATATGGCGACTGCGCGGACGGCTCTCGCGACCGGCTCCTGGCCGACGACCAACACCTTCTCCCACAGCCACCCCGACTACCCGATGTATCAGCAGTATCCGCTGTACGATCTGCTGCTCTACGGAACCTGGAGCGTCGCTGGTTTCGAGGGGCTGAGCCTGCTGCACTGTCTGGTCTGGCTGGCCACCCTGGTGCTCTGGATCCGCTGGGCCGGATCCTGGCGCTGGGCCTGCCTGCTCGCGCTGCCCTGGGGCATCGCGCTGCTCGGCCTGCAGCGGCGAATGATCGTCAGTGCGGACATGCTGACGATGCCGATGATGGTCAGCCTGTTCTTGCTGATCGACCGCTATCGATCGGGTGCCCGCTGGCCGTGCATCGCGCTGGTCGCGATGCAGTGGGTGATGGCCAACACGCACCAGCTGTTTCCGCTGGGCTTGGCGATCCAGCTCACGTTTCTGATCCACCTGCTGATTGCTCGGGCGGCGAAGGGCAGGCTGGGCCTGGCCACCGACGATGTGCACCTGCCGGTGTGGCCGCTGGTCGTCACGCTGGTAGCGTCTGCCGCGGTCTGTTTGTTGACCCCACTGGGCACCGACGTGCTGGATGTTCCGAGCCACACGGCGGCCAGCGTGGCACATCACGTCGACCACACCGCTGAGCTCACGAGAGTGACCGCTTCACCCTACGCCATGGCGTTGCTGATCGCTGCAGGTCTCTTCGGGTTGTACGGTTTCTGGCGCGGCCGAAAGAACTGGATGCCTTACGAGATCGGGATCTGGGTCATCGCGCTGGTCCTGCCGATCCTGGCCATTCGGGGGTTGGCCTATTTCTCGGCGCTGAGCATCGCGCTGTTCGCGCGAAACAGCCTTCGGGTTCAGCAGGGCGATCCGTGGCGGGTTGTGAGGCTCGGCTCTGCGGCGCTCGCGCTGCTGATCGCTTTCGGTCTGGTCAAGGCTTTCTGGATCGCTCCGATGCCCGCTTTGTTCGGTGCGGAGGCCGGGCTGGGCAAGAAGCTCGGCAGCTGGCCCGATGAGGCGACCGCTTTCCTTCGCGAGAACCCGCCGCGGGGGAAGATGCTCAATCTCGGTTGGTACGCCGGAAACGCCTTGATCTGGGGGCTCTATCCCGAGAAGAAGGTGTTCGTCGATCCGCGTTTCGAGAGCTACCCCGTGTCGTTCATGGTGGGCTCGATCAAGGCCATCGAAGATGACGCATTGCTCGCCCGGCTGCTCCGAGAGCACCAGATCAACTGGATCGTGGCCGAGGTGATGTTGGACGGTGCCCGGCAGCGAGTGGCCAACCTGCTGTCCTCCGGCCGGTGGGCACTGGTCTATGCCGACACGATCTTTCTGGTGCTGGTCCGTCGCGTTCGGGGTAACGCGGCTTACCTGACAGCTCACGTGCTAGCTCCAGAGCAGATCGCACCGACCGACTGGCTGACCGGCCAGCCCGCGTTGTTGGGGCTTCAGCAGGCCCGGATGATCAACCTGTTCCACGACCTGGGGTTGAGCAACCGGACGGAGGAGATGATCGCGCGGAACTTGCCATTGGCCCGTCGCTACGCCCAGGTGGGCAGAGAGCTGGTCCGGTTCTATTTGCGTCGCAGTCGGGAGCGACTGGCCCGCCGAGACTATGCCGGCGCAATGGCCGACTGTGATGCGCTGCTCTCGCTCGACACGCTCAATGCCGGGGCCTATTACAATCGGGGACACGCCCACTACCAGCTCGAGCAGCTGGACGGGGCGCTGGCAGACTTCGACCGGGCGATCCGGCTCGATCCAGACAACGCCTCTTGTCACTACAACAGGGCTCTGGTTCGCCTGAAGCAAGGAGCACGTGGAGGCGCGATCGTGAGTTTCAGCGAGGCCATCCGCCTGAATCCGAAGCACGCCGAAGCCTACGATGAGCGAGGTGCCGCACGGGACGCGGAGGGGGACCTGGCGGGCGCTGTGGCGGACTACCAGCGCGCGTCCCGGCTCGCACCCGACCGCTGGGGCACCTGGGTTCGTCTGGCCCAAGCGCTGGCACGCAGCGGTGATCGGCGTGGCGCGCTGAAGGCTCTCGACAAAGCCTTGCCCATTGCACCGCCCCTGGAGCGCCTGAGGATCCGGAAGTGGATCAAAAAGATGGGTGGATAACGTGGCATTCGTGCTGGAACCACCTTTATCATAGAGGGTAGATGCGGCTGATATTGCTGACGATTTGGATGGCTTGCGGTTTCGCCGCGAGCGTACTTGCCGGTCCGGCGTACGAAGCCGATTTCGACGGTGAGGTAGATCAAGTCTGGTCCCGCAAGACCGTGGAAACAACCCCGTCCGGAAAGGTCAAGTTTCTCGGCCGGTTCAGCAACGACGTCGTGCGACTGACGCTCGACGACCTGGCGGACCACCACTTCGTTCGTCTGCGGTTCGACCTGTTGATCATCGGTCGCTGGAGTGGTGACCGACAAGTCAGCGGGGCCAACAAGATCATCGGTCCAGATCAGTGGGGGCTGGACGTCGAGTCCCGTGTGTTGATTCACACCACGTTCTCCAATGCGTATTTTCGCAAGGGCTGGACCCAGGCCTGGCCGGGGGAGTTCGGGCAGTTCAAGGCCGAGCCCGGGAGTGGCGCGGCGGCGGTTGGCGCGCTGGGGTACACATGGAAGTACTCGGACGTCGGGGTGAAGCGGGCGGACAGTCGATACCGTATCGAGGTCGTCTTTCCGCACACCAGCACGGAGCTGCTGTTGAGCTTCTACGGAATCTGTCTGGCCGGCAAGCAGTCTGAAAGCTGGGGCCTGGACAACGTCAGTGTCGAGTTGCTTCAAGCCAGCCCCTATGCCGGAGACCTGTCGGCTCACCTGAAAGCGCTGATGGGCAAGGATCCGTCCGCGAGTCGTCGTGCGCGGTGGGCGCTGGCCTGTGCCGGCGAGAAGAGTCTGGCCTTGATTGGCGAGGTCCTCAGCCTAGCCAAGGACCGACATGACCAGCGCCAGCGGATTGCTGAGCTGATCGAGCGGCTGGACGACCGGAATTACAAGACACGGGAGCAGGCGAGCACCGAGCTGGTCCGGCTCGGGGAGCTGGCGAGGCCACAGCTGCGCCAGGCCTTGAAGGGCAAGGGGAGCATGGAGATGCGGTGGCGGGTGGAGGCGCTGCTGGTCAGTATCCGTCGTGTACGGATGAAGATCACCGCCCAGACGGTGCGCCGACAACGTCTCCTGGCCGTACTCTCGTTGATCGGTGGTGAGTCTGCGGAGGAGATGATTGCCAGGGTCTCCGGAGGCCCGTACGGAGCAAGTGCGCTGGCCGCGGGGAGCCACTGGCGAGGAATTTGTCTGCAGGATGGCTACCCGACCTACTTCATGGGGCTGGAGGTCACCAAGCGGACAGGCAGCACGATCTGGGGCAAGATCCACTGGCTGGCGACCAATGACAGCAAGACGCTGTGGAAGGGCAAGATCATCGGCAATCGGGTTGACTTCAGCGAATACGAGTTGATCCAGGGCTCGGGGATCATCATCCCTTGCGACTATCAGGTGCGGGTCGTCGGCCAGCAGCTGATGGGGATCTGGAAGGGGCGCAGCTGGATTGGCGGCATTCAACTCCGACTGGCTGGTGACTCGAGCCGCGCCGAAGAGTAGCAGCTCGAGACCCGCGGATCAACTCGAAGAGGCCTTGAGGGCCTTTCGTTTACGTCGGGAGTGCGCCAGCTGTTTCTCGAGCTTGGTCTGGGCGCTGCGGGTGGTCAGGTGATAGGTCAGCTGGAGCAGCCGCCAGGGGCGGCGCAGGAAGCTTGCGCTGTAGAACAACAGGACGCTGACCCAGAGAATCAGGTTGAGCTGGCCCGCGGTGAAGCGCTCGCAGAACGACAGCCTGTAGGCCGGGTCGTCGAACGTCATCAGCTGCTCGAAAGAGGCTTCGTCGAGGGTGATCTTTCCCCGCGCCACCAGTTGGTCGAACAGCTCTGTTCCGGGATAGGGGGCGTAGAGGTATGGCCCCATGTCGTGGGCTCCGGCGAAGGCCATTCGGATGATGAACAGATAGCTCCTCAGGACGTCCTTCCATGCGTCGTCGGGAAATCCGAAGATCATGTTGGCCTTGATCTTCAGCCCGGCGCGCTGACCGTCCCGGATCGAAGCGAGCATGCGATCGGTCTGGATCTTCTTCTTGATCTGCTCGAGCACCCGGGGGGAGCCGCTCTCGGGGGCGTAGTTCAGGTGGCGGCAGCCAGAGCGGAAGAGCAGATCGGCCACCTCGGCGTTGATCGCCTCGGTTCGGGTGCCCGAGGGCAGCTGCCAGGTGATGTTCATCCCCTGCTCGATCAACTGCGTGGCGAACGAGATGATCCAGTCCTGGCGAATGATCGCTGTCAGGTCGTAGAAGCTGAAACTGGTCGCCCCGTAGATCTCCATGTATTTGCGAATCTCGGCGATCACGTTCTCGGGCTTACGCACGTTCCAGTAGGTGGTCCACATCCTTGGAGATGAGCAGAAGGTGCACTGGTAGGGGCAGCCTCGGCTGGCCAGGATCGGCATGCTGCGGCCCATCGTCACCCCCCAGGTGAGGTCCTCGGAGATGTATGTCTCGATCGAGAACAAGCTCCACGCCGGCTCTGGAATCTCGTCGATGGCCCTCAGCCTCGGCCGGTGGGGGGTGCGGATCGGTTGCCCGTCGACCCGGACCGCCAGGCCCGCGACGCTGGCCAGATCCCCCCCGGCCTCCAGTGTGCTGGCCAGGTCGACGATCGTCTCCTCACCCTCGCCCAGGATGCAGGCGTCGACCGCCGGGCAGTGCTCTAGCAGGTAGGTCCAGCACGCGCTGGCGTGTTCGCCGCCGAGCACGATCGTCACGTCGGGTCGCGCTCTTCGAATCGCTTCGACGATGCGGCGCTCGTGGCTCCACTGCATCGAGAACATGCTGGTCATCCCGACCAGCTGAGCTTGCGGATCGATGCGCTCCGCGATCTGCTCGGGAGTCAGTCCATGTGCCACCAGCGAGCGGGCGCCAGGCACCGGCAGGTACTGGTGCACGGCTTCGGTCACCGCATCCAGCGCCGTGACCCTGTGTCCTGACTCGCGCAGGCTGCTCGCGATGTAGGCCAGCCCAATGGGGGGGACAGCGATCTGCCCCTTCACCCCGATGTCGGTCACGGTAGGGGGGCGGATCAGCTGGATTCGCATCGCGTTAGCGGATTCGGTCCAGCGCGTTTCGGATGTTGGCCGCCATCTTGGGGATGTTCTGCTGAGCGAACCGCTGGGCCAGCGCCTTGGGAAGCAACGAGAGCTTGAAGTCGTTCTCGTAGCTGAGTAGCGTCATGTTGTCGATTCCTGTCGGCGTGAAACGCCAGCAGCCGGTCGCTCTTTTCAGCTTGGATGGATATTTTGGATGGTGGACCAGCTCCCAGCAGATCTGACGGTGGTCCGCCGAGAAGCTCTCTTTTACGACCCAGGTCAACTCGAAGAACAGGTACTTCGAACGATAGTAGACGACCGCGAAGTCCTGGCCTCGATCGAGGACGACGGTTTTCTTTACCTCTTCGTAGAGTTGAGGAAGCTTGGGGTAGTCGGTGAACAGGGTGAAGAGCTTATCGGGGGTGGCTCGCACAAGGAAGTAGGCCCGGAAGGCGATCTCGCGGTCGGTGCCCTTGCGCGTGAAGACCACCTCGCGGGCGCTCAGCCGCTCCCATACTTTCGGCTGGATTCCCAAGCGCTCGTGAATCTCTCGGCTGTCCGCCGTCTGCGCCTTGACCTCGGGGGTGTTCTTCTTCGGAGCCTCTTCCCCCTTGGGGATCCGCTGGTCGCCGGTCTTCGTCGGTTGCTGTACCTTGTGTGGCAGACTCATCGCCGCCGGTTCGATCGGGTCTTCGCTCGGCTGTGTGCTCTTGATCCACATGACAGTGACCGTGATCACCATCGTCAGCAGCAGGGTGTTCGTGATCAGGTTGGTGATCAGCGTGAGTGTCAGCAATCGTCGCAGTCGCATCGTCTTCATTCTACCGCAATGGCCATCAAGGTGATGTCGTCCTCGAGAATGTCGCTGCCGCGCCATTCCGTTACTGCGTGATAGATCTGATCGAGCAGCGGATTCAGCGCCTGTCCGGGCTGATAGCTGCGGACCAGTTCCTCCAGCCGGTTGGTGTCGAAGAACTCTTCCTCATGGTTCATCGCCTCCACCACCCCGTCGGTGTACGCCAGCAAGAGGTCCCCGGACTGAAGCTGAAGGGTGGCCTCTTCCTGGACGAAGTGATTGTCTGGGACCATCCCGATCACGGTGCCCGGGGGGGCGAGCACCTGCAGCGGTTCCTCCCGCTCGGCGTTGAATAAAATGAGGGGGTTGTGACCGCCGCGTGAGAAGCGAAGCGTCTTCTCGACGGGGTCGATCACGGCCAGGAAGATGGTCACGAAGGTCGTATTGTCGAGGTCGGGCAGGATCTCCTGATTGACCGCGCGCAAGGCCTGGGCGGTCGTGTCGTACTGCCTGGCGAACAATCGGGACATGGTCTTGGCCATGCCGACGATGACAGCGGCTTCGATGCCGTGGCCCGACACGTCGCCGACCAGCAGGCCGAGGTGGTTGGCGTTGCCGACCTGAAAGAAGTCATAGAAGTCGCCGCCGAGTTCTTCGCAGGGATTGAACAGGACTCCGAAGCGGTAGCCGGCCACGTCGGGTGGGTCGGGTAGCATGGCGAGGATGTTCTGGCGCGCCCGTCTCATTCGCAATGTGTCGATCACCCTGGGACGGATTAGCAGCTGGAGGGCATCGACCATCTGCTCCATCGACTGGAACCGTTTTTCGGGAGCGTAGCGCAGTGCACGCTGGATCAGATTGCTCACTTCCTTGGGTACGTCGGCGTTGACCTCGTGAGCCGGGGGCGGCGCATCGTTGCTCTCGAGGTGGGCCAGGTAGTTGTCCCGCCCCTCGAACTCGAGCGGTGGCTTGCCGGTGACCAGGCGGTAGAAAACCGAACCCAGCCCAAAGATGTCCGTCCGGTGGTCGACAGCGGTGAGGTCCACCACCTGTTCGGGAGCAATGTAGTCCAGCAGATCCATCTCCCCCCTGCCCATCGTCACCTGGCTGATCTCCCCGTCCAACGACTTGGCCAGACCCAGGCCGGCCAGTTTGGCCATGCCGCTCTCGGTGATCATGATGTTGACCGGGTTGACGTCACGGTGAATGATGCGCTTGCGGTGACCGAACTGCAGGGCGCTGCCAATCTGGATCATGTAGTGGGCGGCCTGCTTGAACGGCATGACCGACTGGCGGGCCAGCTTCTGGGCCAGGGTTTCTCCTTCGACGAACTCCATCACGATGTAGTACAGCCCGTACTGTTCGAGTTGCCCGCTGTCGAAGACCTGGACGATGTTCGGGTGGGCCAGCAGGCCGGCCAGCCTGGGCACCTTGAGGAAATGTTCGATCGCCGAGGGGTTGGCGAGGTGCCGGTGGGACAGCGTCTTGATCGCGACGGTCCGGTTGATCGACTTCTGGATCCCCCGGTAGAGCACCCCGGTGTTG
>PVBE010031224.1_pt1 | contig 11467 bp, 15 predicted proteins | sample 1631181 | NCBI WGS metagenome assembly PVBE01 (sample SAMN08397723, study PRJNA350692) | Marine metagenome, whole genome shotgun sequencing project. | isolation source: water | place: Pacific Ocean | collected 2012-04 | reverse complement strand
GATTTTCTTTGTTGGTAGACGGTTACTGCTCAAAAATGTCCAACTTAGCCACATCCAATTACGCACTGCCCTTCAACGTTTACATCACAATGTGCAACACTACGCCTTCGAATTATCTTGATTTTGTGGGGATCCCTCAGAGTCAGGTCCGCGTTGAAAGAAGCGGGCAAAGGACGCGTTTTGGTAGTTGACGGTGGCGGATCGCTCCGATGTGCGTTAGTCGGCGACAATCTGGCCGCACTGGGCGCGGATAACGGTTGGAGCGGGATTGTCGTGTATGGGTGCATCAGGGACATCGAACCGATGAGCAGGATCGATATCGGTGTCAAAGCGATAGCGTCCAACCCGCGTAAGAGTGTGAAGAGGGGCGCGGGCACGCGCGATATCGTCGTTCAATTCGCCGAAGTGACGATTTCGCCCGGTGACTTTCTGTATGCTGATAGAGATGGGATCGTCTTATCAGACCGTCAATTGTAGTGTGACGCCGCGCCGAGTCACGGCTGGCGAAAAAGGAGAACAAATTCGGCCCGGGCGCTGCGAATTTGACATTTCCGCCGTGGCCTCACGATTGTGGGCACCGACGGTCACCGGACATTTGTTCGTAAATGGTTTTGGATATGGAAAATCGTTTTACGGTCGCTTGCGTTCAGAACTCGGCCCTCGACGACGTCGCCTACAATATTCAGGACGCGTCGGATCTGGTTCGACAGGCTGTGGGCGAAGGTGCGGATTTTGTGTGTCTGCCCGAATATTTCACCTGCCTCGAGCCTAGCGACCATCTCTATATTGAGCGCGGCTTTTCTGAAGCAGAGCATCCCACGCTACCGCATTTTCGAGGGCTCGCGGCCGAATTGAAAACCTGGCTGCTCCTGGGTTCCATCGCCGTGAAAGTCGGCGAAGCGAAAGTCAGCAATCGAAGTTACTTGTTGGACTCCGACGGCGAGATCGTGGAGAGTTACGATAAGATCCACCTGTTTGACGTGTCGCTAAAGCGGGGAGAATCGTATAAGGAATCCCGGACTGTAGCGCCCGGGGACCGCGCATGCGTGGCGGATCTTCCCTGGGGCAGGCTCGGTTTCAGCGTCTGCTATGACGTCAGATTTCCACAACTTTACCGGAGCCTCGGCCGAGCGGGAGCCGATTTCATCTCCATTCCCGCCGCTTTTACCGCTACGACGGGGGCAGCCCATTGGCACGTTCTGGTTCGTTCGCGAGCAATAGAAACGGGCTGCTACGTATTTGCGCCGAATCAGTTCGGGAAAAGGCCCTGGGGCAGACGTACCTACGGCCATTCACTGATCGTCGATCCGTGGGGCAAAGTGCTTGCCGATGCCGGGGATCGTCGGGGTTTTGTAACAGCCGAAATCGATACCGAGCAGGTTCGAGAGGCGCGGCGAATGATCCCGGCGCTGACTCACGACCGGACCATAGCCGCCCCCGAGTAGCAAGGCGCGTTGCGCACCCCGTCTGCGCGCCGTCCCTGAATCGCTTGAACGTTTTTCCATCTTGGACGATCGCGAGAATCGCTCTTTGAGCGTTAGGGAACCTCCGATCAATTCATGGAACCGGATCAGCGCAACGGGTCAGTGCTGGCGGTTAAGAGATGCCGATAGAAGGTCGCAGACGAGAATTCAGCTTCGATTCAGGTTTTGCGCCGTAGGATAGTAGCAGCGGTGAGATGCCGCACCAGTCGATGGAGTGTCGAGATGTCAGGGAAACGTTTGAACAACGCTTTATTTGTAGTCGCTGTAATATCAGTATCGTCGCCGGCGCTCGCCAATCACCCGGCCCCGATCGGAGTCGCTTTCGACTACGCGATCGTCGACGACGTTAAGACGTTTAGGCGTATCGTAAATGTACCCGTATCGCGCGAAGAATGCTGGGAGGAGCCGGTGACGATTTACCAGCCGCCCCCCCCCACCGCCTATTCGTATACCCCTACAATCGTCGGCGGCATCATTGGCGCCGTCGTCGGCAATCAATTCGGGAGTGGTAGCGGTAAAGATTGGGCGACCGTGGCAGGAACTACGCTTGGCGCTTCGATCGGCAATGACTATAACCGTCGGCGGGTCTACTCGCCGGCTGGGAGCTATACGACGACCGAACAGCGTTGCCGCGTTGTTAATGATTATCGACAAGAGGAGCGGGCTGACGGATATCTGGTGACATATACGTATAATGGTCGACAATACGAAACTAGGACTCCGTACCATCCCGGGGATCGCTTAAAAGTGCGAGTCGACGTTCGACCCGCAGAATAGCGATCACCGGCCGGTGTTTGCCAATTTCGTCTCAGTCGCGTAATTCAATCGGCGGCGAGCGAATTCGGAGGCCGAACTACGGGTACTATTGGATCATGCGAAAACCTCCGATTTTCATTATCGCTATATTGTTTTGCTGTTTGCTGGGTTCCGCCGACGCAGGTGCCTATGCCTGGCCCGGCAGAATGCTGTTAGCGCAGTCGGTCGGTCTGTCCCAAGACGAAGCCGCCGCGAAAGTGCGAGAAGAAACCGGTGGCCGTGTTCTCGACGTACAGACCGGTACGCAGGACGGGCTGGCCGTTTATCTCGTCAAGGTCTTGCTTCCGGACGGGCGCGTGCGCGTAGTGACGGTAACTTCGCCGTAGCTCGATAGGGACTCGTTGGAGCTTCGCCGTCATGCGTGTGTTACTCATCGAAGACGAACTTCAACTTCGCGAACGACTCGTCGCTAGCTTACACGCTGAAGGTTTTGCCGTTGATGCGACAGGCAGCGGTGCCGAAGGCGTCTACCTTGGTTCCGAATACCCTATCGATGTCGCCATTGTGGACCTCGGGTTACCTGATGTCTCCGGCACGGAAATCATTCGCCAATGGCGGGAATCGGATCTGAGCTTCCCCGTGCTCATTCTTACTGCGCGGAGTCGTTGGGAGGACAAAGTTTCCGGCCTTGAAATCGGGGCGGACGACTATCTCGTCAAACCGTTTCATACCGAAGAACTTATTGCCCGGATCCGCGCATTGGTTAGACGGGCCGCGGGTTGGGCGGAATCCAAACTTCGGTGCGGACCGATCGTACTCGATACGGCGGCCAAAACGGCGTCGGTAACTGATAAAGCCGTAGAGCTGACCGCGTTCGAGTACAAAGTACTCGAACATTTGATGATGCACACCGGGCGGGTCGTATCAAAGACCGAGCTGTCCGAACATCTGTATGAGGATGAAACGGATCGAGACAGCAACGTACTTGAAGTGATCGTCGGGAGATTGCGTAAGAAGCTCGATCCAGAGCGCGAATTGAAACCGGTCGAAACCGTACGGGGACAGGGGTACAGGTTTAAGTTTCAGCGCGCGGGGGGCGATAACGCTGAGTCGAGTACTCCGCCGCCATAGTAGAATCTACCCTAATCCGACAGGCCGCTAGCGTGCGCTCATTGAATAGCCGGGTTCTGGTCGCAGCGGGCCTTGTTCTGGCAGCTTTTCTGAGTACGGCCGGTTTCGCTCTCGATCAGGCGTTCCGCGACACCGCGATGACATCAGTACGCGAACGCCTCACCGGCAGGGTCTATATGCTGTTGGGGATGGTCGACCTCGACGTGCCGACAGACATAGTGGTCAGCCTGGCGCTTCCCGATCCCGTGTTGTCGACCCCCGATTCGGGACATTACGCGCAATTCTTCGAGGGTACCGGGAAACGCGTATGGAATTCGAGATCGATGTTGGGGATCTCGTTCGAAGGACCCACTGATCGAAGCGTCGGAAAATTCATTTTTTCGGACTCAGAGTCGTCAACCGGGGAGGCCCTTTTTGTTCTGAGTTATACCGTATTGTGGGAGGGTGCCGGCTCCGAGTCGGCGGTATATACCGTACAAGTGGCGGAGAACGAACGGGCGTTCATCGCTCAGGTTGCCCGTTTTCGGCAGAGTTTGTGGTTAGGTTTCTTCGGGATCGGCGTCGTTTTGTTGCTCGTACAGACCGTGATATTTCGCTGGGGTCTCAAGCCGCTCCGCGATGTAGCGGTCGAGGTTAACCGGATCGAGCGCGGGGAAAAAAATGAGATCTCTGGTGAATATCCCCTCGAATTGCAGTCGTTGACAAAGAATTTGAATGCGCTTATCCGGACGAATGACTCAAGCCTAAAACGCTATCGCAACGCCCTGGGAGATTTGGCTCACAGCCTGAAAACGCCGTTGGCGGTATTGCGGACGACCGTGGATCGCGGGACCCTTTCGGATTCTGCGGACGCAGCGTTGAGCGAATCCCTCGATCGCCTCGATGCGACTATCAACTATCAACTGCATCGGGCGGCGGCGGCCGGTCGTTCGGCGATCGGCGGGTCGTTCGAGATACAGATCGATATCGATAGGATTGTTGACTCGCTGCGCAAAGTATATGCCGATCGGCCGATCAGCATCGGGGCTGAAATCCAACGTGGTACACGTTTTCGGGGGGACCGCGGAGACTTACTGGAAATCGTCGGAAACGTCGCGGATAACGCCTGTAAGTGGGCACGCAGCGAGGTAAGAATCGATATCGGCTATCGCGGTGATCGGAACGACCCACAACGCCGCTCATTGGTTATCGAGATCCGTGATGACGGGACCGGGATGCCGGAAGAAAGCATTACCCGAGCCCTGCAGAGAGGCGCCCGGTTGGACGAATCTACGGCGGGACACGGAATAGGACTTGCCGTCGTCAAAGATCTGGTCGAAGAAGTTTACAATGGCGAGTTACTCATTACCTCGTCGCCCACGGGGACCCTGGTAGCGATGGTTTTCGAAGGTTATTAGAAAGCACACCTGCAACTATTTACTCGCCGCACTTGCTATAATCGTCGCTCTAAAGGGGCAAACAGCATGGCTGCGATTGAACCATTGAACGCCGAGGCGCCGATTCTGATCAACGATCGGCGGCAGGATTCTTATGCTTATGAAGAATTGATCGATTGTGGGAAAGGCGAACTGTTCGGGCCTGGAAACGCCCAACTCCCTTTGCCCCCGATGTTGATGTTCGACCGGATCACGAATATCCAAGATAAGGGCGGAAAGTATGATCGGGGTCTCATGGTTGCCGAGCTGGATATCGACCCTGACCTATGGTTTTTTCGTTGTCACTTCGAGGGAGACCCAGTGATGCCAGGTTGTTTAGGCCTCGACGCGATGTGGCAACTGGTCGGTTTTTTTCTCGCCTGGAAAGGTGGTCTCGGCCACGGCCGTGCGCTTGGGGGAAACGAGATTCAATTCGCTGGGCAGGTCACTCCCGATAAGAAACTGGTCACTTATACCGTTGATGTTCGGCGAATTATCAATCGTTCGCTGGTAATGGGGATCGCCGACGCCACGATGGATGTCGATGGTGAAGAGATCTATACCGGAAAAAACCTCCGGGTTGGCTTGTTTACCGAGGTCTAACTTTTATTACCCGCGTTCTCACCCCTCAAATCGGTTTCTGCCGCGAATCGACGTAGGCGCGAATCATTTCTATTTGACTGCGTATGTTTGCCATCCACGGATTGATGTGCAAAGCAGACTCGAATGCTTGCAGGGCGAGTTCCGGCTCTTCTAAACGTAGATAAACTTGCCCCCGTCCGGAAAGCGCGCCAAAGTGCCTCGGTTCGAGTACTAACGTCTGTTCGATGTCTCGCAGCGACCCCGCATAATCTTCGGCGAGGTAAAGAACGATCGCACGCTGGTTCCAAGCTTCCGCATAGTTGGGCTTGGACGCTACGAGTCTGTCCAAGAAATCGATCGCGGAACCGAAGTCGTTGCCTTCTAGCGCCATCCGCGCGTCGCGCATGATCTCAAGCGATCCAGCGTCTGGCGTCTCGTGCCATATCGCCCAGATTTCGCTTTCCGCGTTGCTCGCCGCTGCTCGATTCGTCGCCTCTTGAAGTTGGACGAAAAGTTCAGTGAGTCTGGGATTGAATTGATCTGCAAAGCAGTTCGTACCTGCGGCCAATAGCAGTATCGTACCGGCAACAATGATCCTGTTGCCCGAGGTTGCAAAAAGACAGCGGTTTGGATTCATGGTTACCCCTCTACCTCCTGATTGCCGTAGGTAGAATAGGTCTACAGTGAAGCAAAAACGTTCCGCGCCGCATCCAGAGTTCGGTCGACTATTTCAAAATTGTGATCCGAGGATACGAAGCCGACTTCGAATGGCGATGGAGCGAGGTAGACACCAGCGTCCAGCATGCCGCGGAAGAACAGGTTGAAACGTTCGGTGTCACAATGAGTTGCTTGTTCGAAATTGGTTATTGCATCGGCTTCCGTGAAAAACAGACCGAACATTCCCGTGACGTGATTGGTGGCCAAGGGTATCCCGCAAGTTTTCGCGGCTGTTCGCATGCCGTCGACCAAACGTTTCGTCGCCGAGTCCAGATTTTGATGGAACCCCGGCGTCGATACGATTTCCAGGGTTGCGAGGCCGCTCGCCATGGCGAGCGGATTACCCGACAGCGTTCCCGCCTGATAGACCTCCCCGGTAGGAGCGATGTGTTCCATCAGCGCTGTCGGGCCGCCGAATGCACCCACCGGTAGCCCGCCACCGATGATCTTGCCTAGAACGGTGATATCGGGAGTAATGTCGAACAAACCCTGTGCGCCGTTCAGATGCACTCTAAAACCCGTCATTACTTCGTCAAATATCAGCAAGGCTCCGTATTCGTCGCAGACTCGTCTCAACGTGGGCAAAAATTCCTCTATCGGCGGTATGCAGTTCATGTTGCCCGTAACCGGTTCTACAATGATGGCCGCAATTTCGTCGCCGACTTCGGCGAAAACCGCCTCTACTTGTTTCGCATCGTTGTAGTCGAGTGTGATCGTCAACTTGGCCAGTTCCGCCGGAACGCCCGGGGAGGTAGGGATGCCGAGGGTCAGCGCGCCCGAGCCGGCCTTTACGAGTAGCGAGTCAGCGTGCCCGTGATAACAGCCCTCGAATTTAACGATCTTGGAGCGGCCGGTGATACCGCGAGCCAATCGAATCGCGCTCATCGCCGCTTCCGTCCCTGAACTTACCATTCGGACCTTCTCTACGCTGGGTACCAGCTCGCAGACTTTCTGCGCAAGCGCAGTTTCGATTTCTGTCGGTGCTCCGTAACCGAGACTGTGCTCGAGTTGTTTGCTGACGGCGGTTAAGACCTGTGGATGGCTGTGCCCGGCGATCATCGGGCCCCAGCTTCCCACGTAATCGATGTATTCTTTGCCATCGACGTCGCGCAAAATCGCGCCACGGGCACTATCGAAATAGATGGGATTCCCGCCAACCGCTTTGAAAGATCTGACCGGCGAATTTACCCCACCGGGTATGACCGTTTTCGCCTGTTCGAATAACTCGACGGAGCGATTAGACATCTATTGATTCTCCGGGCCGGTCAGACGCTGACGGGCGTTGCTTTGTATGGGGTGTGTCGCTCGAACCGGACTAGATCGCCGGTTTCACGACCGCCAGCACTACGACCGCTATCAGTATGAGTACCGGGAACTCATTGATCCACCGGTAGTAGACGTGCCCATGGCGATTGGCGTCGCGTTGAAAGAGATGCACGAGGTGTCCCAAGTAGAAATGATATCCGACCAATACGGTGATCAGCACAAGTTTGGCTTGAAACCACGGCGTCGAACTTACCCAACTACCTCCTCGCAGAAACAGCAACCAGACGCCAAGAACGATTGTCGTGATGCCTCCCGGAGTCATGATTCCATAGAATAGCTTTCGCTCCATCGTTTTGAATCGCTCGATCCCGTCCCGATCCAGGGTGCCGGTGTGGTAGACGAATAGGCGAGGCAGATAAAACAACCCAGCGAACCACGTCACCATGAAAATGATATGAAAGGATTTCACCCAAAGGTACATCGAATTCGATGAGATGCGCGGTTCGGTGTGGTCGTTTGCCGGTGTGGTTTATGCCGCTTATTTGATCTTCTATGGTTTAGTCAGAGACTTCACTTCTTCTGCGCCCGTCGATGATTTGGACGACGAGAAAAATGCTCCGATCGCGCGACCTACGTGCTTTATCGATCGCCAAAGCTTTGGCAAGGCCCAGATCGTAAAGCCGATGGCGACTGCAAGCGCGATGAGAAAAGCGATCGGATGGTTGAGCGCCGCCCATAGTCCCCCGACAACGATGACGTCCTCCGTTACTGAGGCGGTCCAATTAGAAACCGGCTCTGGTGATGTGTTTAACATGACTCGGGTTCCCGCTTTTGCGGCGTGGCTACTGGCGGCTAATCCCCCTCCCGCGATGAAGGCGGCTACTTGCATTGCCGGGTCCATTTCGCCTAATGCCGCCGCGGCCAGAACCGCGCCGGCCGGGATACGGATGAATGTGTGAATGGCGTCCCATCCGGTATCGACGCCGGGCGTCTTATCGGCAAAAAACTCGACGCAGTACATGAACCCAGCCGCAATGATAACGAGCGGGTTCATCACGATCTCCAAGTCTGGCGGCAGCGTCATGTAACCCGCTGAGCCAAGCAAGCCGAGGACAAGGATCACCGCGTAAACGTTGATTCCGCTCGCCCACGCGGCGCCGGCTGCCAGCGCGATTCCCGCCGTTATCTCCATCTGATAGACCCTCTTGTCACAGGTGCGTAGTGTCGCGTATTGCGTCGGTAAATGCTTGCCAAGGAACAGAGCGTTTGACCCGCTGTGCAGCGAAACATTCACTCGGCGGTCGCGCTGTTCTCCCCTAACTTATTGACTGTTATAATAAATCTGTTAGTATCAATCGGTTACGCGGAGATCTTAATGAGAGGGCACCGGCATCACCGGAGATGGCGCCGGTAGTTTCTGTCCGGTTTCCGTACCCAAGACACCGTTTACTTAATGGCAGCATACAGTCGTGGTTTCAATTAGCGTAGTCGGCGGGACTGGATATACAGGCGGCGAGTTGTTGCGGATCGCGCTCGCCCACCCGCGCTTCGAGGTTAGATGCGTTACCTCGCGCAGCAAAGCGGGTACACCAGTCGCCGAGGTGTGGCCGCAATTGAGAGGCCGCCTCGACCTCGAATTCGCCGAACCCGATGTGACCCATCTGGCCGAATCCGATCTGGTTTTTTTTGCGACCCCGAATGGAACCGCGATGGAGGTCGTTCCGGAATTGCTCTCAAAAGGCGTCAAGGTAGTCGATCTATCGGCCGACTTCCGGCTGAAATCGAGTGATGAATGGAAACGGTGGTACGGACGGGAACATGCATGTCCCGAGTTGCTCGACGGCGCGGTATACGGGCTGCCGGAGGTGTCGCGTGAAGCCATCCGGACGGCCGATCTGGTTGCGAATCCCGGTTGTTATCCGACAGCGATTGTTCTCGGCGTACTCCCATTATTGAAGCGCGGTATTATCGATGCGGGAGATATCATTGCCGACGCTAAATCCGGTGTCAGCGGTGCCGGACGCGGCGCGTCGGTCGGTAATCTTTTCGGCGAGGTGAGCGAGAATTTCCATGCGTACGGCGTGTCCGGGCATAGGCACCATCCAGAAATCGTCCAATCGCTATCTGGATTAACCAACGATCCCGTCGGCTTAACGTTCGTACCCCATCTGCTCCCCATGTTTCGTGGGATGCAGGCGACGATCTATGCACGGATCCTGGATCGCAAAGTCGATATCGAGGCGGTCTTGACGGAATATTACGAAGATCACCCGTTCGTCGCGGTTGACAAAAGCGGTAGTCATCCCGAGACGAAAAGCGTCCTCGGCACCAATCTTTGCCGGATCGCGGTGCATAGGGTTCTCGCGGGCACCCGTGTAGTCATTATTTCGATCATTGATAATTTGACCAAAGGGGCTGCCGGGCAGGCCGTCCAGAACGCAAACCTCATGTTCGGTCTCGAAGAGGGACTCGGTTTGAAAGCGATAGCCTTGCGGCCGTAGCGATGAAACTAATCATAAAGCCGCATCGCCCGCGACAGCGAGTTTTGGTGGGGGTCGGACTGCTGATGCTTTTCGTTGGGGCAATCGCCGTCGCCTTTCATTACGGGCATTGGCGCTCGATCTTTCATTCGATGGTCGTTGCCGGATCGAAACGTGGGATCATGGATGAATATGTCGATTTGAGACGGACCAACGAGGAACTGGTCAATCGACTTTCCAAGCTTCAGCGCACCGTCGAAATCGATCGACATGCGCGCGTTGAGTACCGGAAGACCGTTAGCGCGCTGCAGTCGGAAATTGCAGACTTGGATTTGGAACTGGCTTTCTATCGGGACATATTGTCTTCGACGGAGGCGGACCGGGGACCGCACGTTCTGGGTTTCAAGCTGCGGGATTACGGTCGCGAGGGGCGTTTTCAATACCGACTCGTCTTAACGCACGTCAACAAAGATGATAAGGTCGCCAATGGCCATGTGGACGTCGAAATCCGAGGTCGACGGAGCGGTACCGAGCAGCGGCTGCCCTTAGCCGACATCGTGGAGCCTGAAAGCGGCGACTTAGGTTTTAACTTCAAGCATTTTCGCCGAATAGAAGGGGTGTTGCAGCTCCCCGACGATTTTGCACCGGAGGAAGTGCACGTTGCAGTGTACGAAGACGGCCATAAAAAGAGTTCATTTAATAGAATCTACAACTGGGCGAAGCTAACCAACTGAGCGAGCGACTGAGATGATACGCAAAAGGAAGAAACGTAAAGCAACCGCAGTCGATACATTGATAGGTCAAAATTCTCAAATCGTCGGAGATTTGAAGTTCAGCGGTGGTCTGCACATAGACGGCACGGTGAGGGGAAATGTAGAATCGGACGACGATGAGCAGGCGATGTTGACCTTGAGCGATCGCGGGACGATCGAAGGTGAGGTAAAGGTCCCGTTTATCATTCTCAACGGGGTAGTGAAAGGCGACGTTCATGCGCGAGAGCACGTGGAACTCGCCTCGAATGCGAGAGTCGAAGGGAACGTCTATTATCGATTGATCGAGATGGCGATGGGCGCGGAAGTGAACGGAAAATTGCTGCGGATGGCGGAGGAAGACAGTCCGCAGTTGGCGCTGAGCCACGGCGCTCCCGAGCCGGCCGATTAATGGCTCGGTCGTCTTTTGTTAGTTTAATTGTAGAGAGCGAGCGATGGATACAAACGAACATCACGAAGGTTCTACCCTAATTTTTACCGATTCGGCTGCGCAAAAAGTGAAAACTCTGATCGAGGAAGAAGGCGACGACTCCTTGAACCTTCGAGTTTTTATTTCTGGCGGGGGTTGTTCGGGGTTTCAGTACGGGTTCACTTTTGACGAAAAACAGGGTGACGGCGATACAATCGTCGAAAACCAAGGCGTGAAACTCCTCGTCGATCCGATGAGCATTCAATACCTAGTGGGTGCTGAAATAGATTACAGCGAAGGTCTTGAAGGCGCCCAGTTCGTAATTCGGAATCCGAATGCGCAGACCACCTGCGGCTGCGGATCTTCATTTTCTGCCTAAGAATCCCTCAAACTTCACTTCGTCTATCTCTTGCGTCGGGGCAGTTGCCGCGTGTGCGTCCGCACTACGCATTCACCT
>PVBE012687632.1_pt1 | contig 11469 bp, 7 predicted proteins | sample 1631181 | NCBI WGS metagenome assembly PVBE01 (sample SAMN08397723, study PRJNA350692) | Marine metagenome, whole genome shotgun sequencing project. | isolation source: water | place: Pacific Ocean | collected 2012-04 | reverse complement strand
GTCGGGAACGTCGACGCCGACTCGCGGCACCTGACGGACATTCTGGGGATCGTTGTCCCCGAGGCCATCGGCGGCGGCGATTGAAACGAGAGCGACCAGCAACAGTGAGAAAGCTGTAAGTGTTTTCATTTCAGCTACTTTCGTCAATTCTGGACGTGGGAGCATCGTCGTTGCCAGTAGGGATTGCCTCTCGGGATCGCCCTCACTTTGGTGGAAATGGGCTAAGAAATCAATCGGACGCAATTGACTCACGTCGTGTGGACGATAGAATGAGAGAGTTGGTATTGAGACTCAGTCTCAAGGCAATCTGCTCATTCGTTTCTGATTTCTTCATCGCGTCGACACAGCCATGATCAAACCGGTCAACGAGATCGTCTGTCATTGCATGAACATCACGGCGAGCGACATCCGCAGCGCCGTGCAGACGGGCCGAACCGGTTCGGTGCGCGAGGTGTCCCAATGCACGGGTGCGGGCGCGGGCTGCACGGCCTGCCGGGGGCGGATTCGCCGCATGATTGCCGAAATGCAGGATCAGCCGTCGCTGGCTGCCCCGATCTGCTCGGCGAGGTAGTTTTCGATGCCGACGGTGTCGATCAGGTGCAGTTGGGTTTCGAGCCAGTCGACGCTCTCTTCAGACTCGACGATGATCTTCTCGATCAGTTCCTTGCTGCCGGCGTCCTTCTCCTCAATCGCCAGCGCGACGGCGTCGTTGTAGGCTTTGACGGCACCGACTTCGAGCTGCAGGTCGTACTCGAGCTGCTGGCGGGGATCGTCGCCGACGCGGATGACGTCGTAGCGGGCGATTTCCGGCACGCCGTCGAGAAACAGAATGCGGTCGATCAGCAGCTCCGCATGCTTCATCTCGTCGATTGACTCCTCGTAATGGTGGGCGGCGAGCGCGCCGTAGCCCCAGTTCTTGCACATTTTCGCCTGGATGAAGTATTGGTTGATCGCCGTCAGTTCGATCGTCAATCCGGCGTTCATGGCTTCGATCATTTTTTCGCTGCCCTGCATGGTGGCATCTCCTGGTTCGTCTGTCGTGGATTGGCGGGGAGAGAGCGGTCGGCCCACTCGACACGGCGGAATTCTAGCGCGGTCCGATTCGGTTCGTAAACAGTTCCAGTGCGATAAACGGCCGGTTTTTTTCGATTGAAACGGTGTCTCACGCATCGGGCGACCGAGGCCCGTTGTTTGTGGGATCCGGTCTCAGGTCGACGGTTTGTCATCGCGCCCACGCAGGTCTTCGTCGTCCATGGCGGCCACGTGGGGGAGGTAGCGAAATTCGTCGTCGTAGTCGAGCCCGTAGCCGACGACGAACACGTCGGGAATGCGAAAACAGAGGTAGTCGGGCTGAAGATCGACTTCGCTGCGTCCCTGTTTGCTGAGCAACACTGCGGTTTCGACCGAGAGTGCTCCCAAGGCCTGCACATGCTTGACGAGGGCGTCGAGGGTGTGGCCGGTGTCGAAGATGTCGTCCACGAGCAGGACGTCGTGTCCTTCGATTTCGGGCAGCAACTCGGTGTTGACGGTCAGTTCTCCAGGGCGGGTGGTCGGGCCGCGATAGCTGGAGGCCTGGATCACGCCGATGCGGTGCGGGATGCGAATCTGGCGGACGAGGTCGGCCAGAAAGATCACGCTGCCGGTCAGGACTCCCAGAACCGTCAGTCGGTGATTTTGGTACCGGGAGGTGAGTTGGCTCCCGAGCCGGGCGACTTCGTCGGCGATCGACTGTTCGTCGAGGAGGATTTGCACGGTTGTTCCTTCTTGTTTCGATGCGATGTGGCGATGATAGGGCAAATCGGAGGTTGGTCAAACGTTGGGGGGAAGTTGCGTCTGCTGCCTGTTGTGTGCGAAGCGGCATACGGTATGTTGGGGATCGACGAGGATCGCTTGGCCGAAGGCCATGATCACACCCTGTCTCGCTCACGTGAATATGGCCTTCGGCCAAACTCAACGGCGACAGAAATGGCGCAACTTCACAACTGACGCTTCGGGCTACTATGCACGGGCTCTTTTCGAGAATTCGAGGTTGATGCAGGACATCACGAAGAACGACAAGAACGAGATGACGCCCATGGCAGGAACCTGGTCCGAAGTAATGATCTCCGGAAAGCGGGCGGACGTCTACGAGCCCGCGCGGCCGGCCGCGCATGGTCGGGGCGTCGTGCATCTGCACGGGCACGGGCTCAAGACGCTCAAGGACGACGAGGTGTTTTCGGCTGAGTTGGAACGGCACGGCCTGCGGGCGGTTTGTCCACACGGAGCGCGATCGTGGTGGCTGGACGTCGTCTGTCCGGAGTTCGACGAACGCGTGACGCCGCTGGCGTTCCTGCGCGAGCAACTTCTACCCTGGATCGAGCAGCACTGGCAGTTGCGCCCGCCCCAAATCGGATTGATGGGGCTCTGCATGGGAGGGCAGGGCGTGTTGCAACTGGCTTACCGATCGCCGTCGGAGTTTCCCGTGGTGGCGGCGATCTGTCCGGTCATCGATTTTCACGAGTGGCACGGCCACGCGATCCCGCTGACGGAGATGTTCGAAAGTGCGGAGGCCGCCCGCCAACAGACCGCGATCCTGCAAATCCTGCCGTTGCACTGGCCGAGGCATCAATTGTTGTTGTGCGATCCTGACGACCCGTACTTCGCGGGCGTCGAAAGGCTGGCGGGCAAGTTGTCTTCATCGGGTGTTCCGTACGAATCGGACTTCGAGACGACTGGAGGCGGCCACTGTTGGGAGTATTGCCGGACGGTGGCGGGCCGGGCGGTGCAACATGTGGCGGACGGTCTGGAGGCAATCAACGCAGAGTGACCGGGACGCGCTCTATTGGCCGCCCTGGATGCTCAATGTTTCGTAGACTCTGAGTTTGTTGCTATCGGGGATGAATTCCATCCGCTTGGCGTCAACGCGGCTGTAGTCGCCGCCGGCATGCTCCTGACGCCAGATGGTCGCATCGCGGTCGTCCGCGGATCGGAGTATGTACTTGAGTTTGGATTCGTCGTAGTTGATTTCGTCGGCGCGGGCATGGAACATGCGGCCTTCGAGTTCCGTGTTTCCCGTCGCGAGAATGTCGTTGTATTCGTCGCGTTCGGACGTTTTCGCGTGGTGAGTGACCGTCAGCACGTTGCTGCGCATCCAGCCGCCCCCTTCGGGCAAGTCGTCCGGATCGATGGTTTGATTGGAGCGTTCGACCGGTCCGTAGACGATTTCCACTTGATCGTGGAACGTCATGTGATGCTGGGGCGCGGTTTCGTCGCGGCGAATCACTCCGGCACCGTTGCCGACGAAGTCGATTTGCGTGTATTCCCACTCTCCGGCGTTGGTTTCGAGCGGGGCGTTGGGCTGGACGGCGTTCGCGGCGGCGAGTCCGGCGCGATTGGCCGGGCCCCGTTTCCAGGACCGCACATGGCCCGGTCCGGCGGCGGTGGTGCGGCCGGTGGTGTGATCCCGATGCAGGTCGGCGGCGCTTCCGAATCGGACGCCGATGAGTTGTCCGACGTCGTCGCGCTCGTAACTTTCGAACTGCACACCGTTCCTGCAACTGATTTTTTGGATGCCGATCTTCTCGCGTTTCTTGTCTTGCTGCTCTTCGGAGAAAAGAATGCGCCGCGTCAGTCCGACGTGCATTTCCTGACAGCGCATCACGTTTTCGTTGACGATGGCCCGCACGTTTCCGAAGAAGGACGCGATCCGGCCGTCGAAATGCATCTGTTCGGTCCAATAGACGTTCAACAGTTCGGGGATTTCCAGCAGGTTGCCTTCCAGGTCGCTGTCGATGGGGATCCGCAGGACGCCTGCCCCGTTGATCCACGTTAGATTACTCTTGCGGTTGAGATGAATTTCGTCCCCGGAGATGGAATGTCCATCGCCTCGAATGTGCGCCGGCTTCCCGGAAACATGCATCACGTCGTCCAGCGCTCCATGGCGCGTGATGTGCATCTTGTCGCCGGTCATGTGAAACGGTTCGACGCCCGGCTTCTGCTTCTGGCTGACCTTGACGCTCTCTTCGGCCCGCACTTCCGCGACGTCGGGGTCCTCGAAACCGCGATCGTGCCTGACGAGAAGTTGAATGAGATCAGCGTCCACGACCAAGGGCTCGTCCGAGAGTTTCTCATCAAGTGCGGACTCGCGACGGCCGGGCCGCTCGCGGGTCGGGGAGGGCGTCCGCGCGGCTTGCTGCGCGCTGACGGGATCCTCTGCCGCCGGATGAACCGCGTGGGACCCAGTCGCGGACGACGGCGAGTTGGAATGTCCTGCCGGGTGAATGATGGGGGACGACTCGGTCGCCCGGCGGGGATCCGTTTTCACTGTTTTCGACGCCGGCTCCGGACGTTGCCCTGCCGCGGTCGGTCTGGGGGTCTTGCGCTGTTCGAACCAGACTTCCAGACGGTCGGTTTGTGCGTTGAGTTGGGGACTGGAAACGTCCACGTTCTTCAGTGCGAGCAGGCGTCGCGGTCGGACGTCCGACGACTGGGGATCGAATGCTCCCGCTTTGGATTTTCGCTTGGAAGCCTTCGAACCTGCCTTGAGGTCTTTCTCGCGGTCGACCCAGAGTTTGATCAGTTCGGCTTTCAGTTCGCTCTGTTCGTCGGGCTTGCGAACGATCGCCTGATTTTGCATTTCGATGACGTCGAGCGTGGCGTGGTCCGGGTCAGGGTATTTGAGCATCTGCTCGAGCCACGAGGCCGAGAACACTTCCACGCCGAATTCATCGACGTGCTTGAGCGAACCGGTTCCGCGGCATTCGGCACTGGTCAGGTTGTCGTCGTCGTCGTGGACGAGCGTAATTTCGGGACATCTCAGTTCACTCTGGCCGTGCAGTACGAGAACCTCGTCATCGCGCAGGACCACGGTCTTTTCACGGGAGTCGTAGCTCAGTTCGGTCATGTCCGCCTGCAGGTTGTTGGAATCGTCAATCAGCCTGACGTTGCGGAGCGGAGTCTTTCGTCGGCCGAGGTTGGTTCGCTGGTAGCGTTCTCCGGTCGCGACGAGTCGGCGAAACGTGAGGTTCTCATCCAGCATGCTGACGGCCATTGCGTCGGACGGCTGGGGCTTGTCGTCCGAATGTGCGACCTCGCCCTTGAGACGGATGGACTCGATTGTGTCGTTGGGCAAGGCCTCCGATTCGAAATGCAGTTCGAGTTTGTCGCAGGCGAGAGATTGGACGTCGGCGGCCCCTGGGATTTCGCGCTTCAGGAAAACGTTCTCGTTGAAGGTTCCGACGTTCCTTTCACATTCGTACGTAAAACCGTCGTCGCAGGTGACGGTGACGAACTTGGGCATGTTGGGTGCTTGGGCCGTATCCGGTTTGGCTGGTTTCGCGGGGGCCGGCTTGCCTTTGGTGTTCTTCGCCTCTTCGGTCAAGTGCATGACGACGTGCCGCTGCAGGCGGATCTCCCGGATTCCCGTGACGCCCAAATCGTTCGACGCTTCGGGATCCTCAGCCTCGATGAGTTGAACCTCGAGCCCATCGGCGGTCCCCTTGTGCAAGCCGTAGCGAAACTTGACAAATTCGTCGCTGCGAATGTGCTTGGCAGCTCCGTCGAAGACGAAGCCCGTCCCCGTCAGCTCGAGGCCGCCTTCACCGAAGACGGTCACCTCCCCGTTCAATTCGATCGTGGCAATCTTGCCCGGTTCGGGGTTGGAGATGTCGAACGCGTTCTCGAATCGGACCCGCGCCGATTCCGCAACCACGCGGATCGGTTCCTTGTCCTCTCCCTGAAAGTAGATCATCGCGAACGGCCGAAAACTGATCGTGCCGTCTTCGCGGGTGCGATCGAGCGTCTCCTGAGCGTAGACGATCGTCCGTTCGCTGCTTTGCTGATAGGTGGCGTTGGGGATCCACTCCATCTCGGGCCGGTCGAGGTATTCCAGAGCGGCCTGACGATTTCTGGCGGGGGGTTCCGCGGGGGACGACGGTGCCGACGAGGGAATGCTTGCGATGCCCGGCGGACGAACGACGCTTCCCACAACCAGCGCGTACAACAGGTAAGCGCCCGTCAGCGCGGCGGTCGTCAGCAGTGTGAGGGGGAATCTTCGGGGCACGTTGCTGTCCGGGCCGTCGTGGCCGAAGAGAATCGAAACGGGTGAGAAACAAACGCGTGCTATTCAGCGGCTTCGGTGGGCATTAAGGCGAGGACGTCCGTGATGTCGATCAGACCGACAGGACGCCCCTCGGCATCGACGACGGGCAACTCGCTGACGCGTCGATCGGAAAGCAGGTCGACGGCGTCGCTGAGCGTTTCCTCGGGACCGATCGTCACGGGATGAGCCGTCATCGACTCCGAAATCGGCCGGTCGAGCTGCTCGTCCCGTCGCTGTTCGAGCAATCGGGCCAAGTCGCTGTCGGTAAACAGTCCAGCCAACTTGGACTGCGCGTCGACGAGCATCACCGCTCCGGTTCGTCGCTCGGGCTGAGAGAGCCCCGCGAACACATCGCGCACCGAGGCGTCCTGCGAGGCGATGCGCAGTTCGTCCTCGCGGCGCATGATCTCTCGAACGAGCGTCAACTTGCGTCCGAGGCTGCCGCCTGGGTGATAGACGGCAAACTGCTGCGCCGTAAAGCCCCGCGTCTGACTGACGATTAGAGCCAACGCGTCTCCCAACGCGAGCATCGCGGTCGTGCTGGTCGTGGGTGCCAATCCGTTGCGTCCGGCCTCCTGCAGACGGCCAAGTTGTACAACAATGTCGGCCGCCTGGCCGAGCGTGCTTGTCTCTGTCCCCGTCACGGCGATGATGGGTGCGCTGAACCGTTTGGCGTACGGCAACAATTGGCACAATTCCTCGGTCTCGCCGCTGTTGGATAGGGCAAGCAGAACGTCTCCCTCGCCAAGACAGCCTAAGTCTCCATGCACGGCGTCGACCGGATGCAGGAAGCGCGCCCGCGTGCCGGTCGAGAGCATCGTGGCGGCGATCTTACCACCGATCAGCCCCGCTTTTCCGACGCCCGTGACCACAACATCGCCGCTCGCTTCGCAGATCACGTTGACCGCCGCGCAAAACGCACTGTCCAAACGCCGTGAGAGGGTGCTCAACGCTTCCGATTCGTGGCCAATGATTTGCCGTGCTTCGCGCAGCTGCTCGAAGTGCGAATATGGAATTGCATGGCTCTTACGAGCAGAACGCATAAAACGTCATCCTTGACGCGCGGATGGGGGGCGGAATTGGGGCCGGGGAGTATAGCTCTGGTTCGGACAAGCGTCAATCGGAGTTGTTGCCCGGACCGAAAACGTAACATATGTGACAACAACATGTTACGCCATGTTGCTCGCGACTCACCGTGGAATCCGTGAGCGACGGAGCCCCCTTCGGCTGGACCCCGGCCAGACCCTGCTGAACGATGCGAGACTGCGATGGGGCTCTGTCGTGAACACGATTTGGGAAATCACCGCAGAGAACGCAGAGCCTCACGTCTCCACCATCCCGTCATTTCGACGAAATCGGAATCTCGAGCTGCGATGGCGGAGCTTGGAGCGTCGCTTGGTGCGCATCCACCAGTTTTCGCAGTTCCGCGATCACATCGGGATGGTCCGCCGCGACGTTGTACTTCTCGGACGGGTCGTGCTCCAGGTGGTACAGTTCGGGCACCTCGTGGGCGACTTCCTTCCCGCGCCCGTAAGCCGGTTTGGTGATGAAGTGCCCCTTCCAGGGACCCTTGCGGGCGGCGAACAAACGCACGCCGCGATAGTACAACAGTGACTTCCGCGAACTCTTGTCCGTTCCGAACAGCACGGGACTCAAGTCGACGCCGTCCACGATGCGGTCGGACGGAACTTTCGCGCCAGCCAGCGTCAGGCAGGTCGTGTAAAGATCCATCGTGCTGCCCAGTTCCGTCGTGACCGTGCCCGCCGGAATCTTCGAAGGCCACCAGCCAATCCCCGGCTCGCGCATGCCTCCCTCGTACGTGCAGCCCTTGCCGTCGCGAAGCAGTCCCGCGGAACCCCCTTCATCCCCGAAGATCAGCCACGGGCCGTTGTCGCTGGTGAAGAAGACGAACGTGTTCTCATCGAGATTGAGCTGACGCAGCGTATCCAACACCTGCCCGACGCTCCAATCGATTTCCTCGATCACGTCGCCATAGAGTCCGCGTCGCGAGCGGCCCACGAATTCGTCGGAGCGAAACAGCGGAACATGCGGCATGCTGTGCGGCAGGTAGACGAAGAACGGATTGTCCTTGTTCTCCTTGATGAAGCGAACCGCGTTTTCGGTGTAGCGGCGCGTGATCGTCCGCTGGTCGACCGGCTGCTCCACGACTTTCTCGTTGTGCAGCAGCGGGTTGTTCCAGTCGGTGACTTCCCAGCCGCGAAAAGTCGCGCCTTGCCCTGGTTTCCGTTTGCGGGTGTTGACGCGATCCATGTCGTTGGAATAGGGGATGCCGAAGTACTCGTCGAAACCGTTGTTCGTGGGCAGAAACTGGCTGAGGTGTCCCAGGTGCCATTTGCCGAAGCAGGCGGTGGCGTAGCCCTGGGATTTGAGGCCCTCGGCGAGCGTGACTTCGGAGGCGGGAATGCCGCCCCCCGAGTTTGGAAACAAGACGCGTCGCTTGTCCGAGGCCATGCCCGAACGCACGGGAAGCCGGCCCGTCATCAGCGCCGCCCGGCTGGGCGTGCAGACCGAAGCGGCTGAGTAAAACTGCGTGAAGCGAATGCCCTCGGCCGCCATGCGATCGAGATTCGGGGTGCTGATCGTCGGGTGCCCGTAACAGCCCAAATCGCCGTAACCCAAGTCGTCGGCAAAGATGATGACGACATTCGGTTTGGCCAGAGCCGTCTGCGGGCGAGCGACGGAAGTCAACAGCAGTGCGGTCAGCAGAAAAGCGAATCTCATGACGTGACGCTCCGAAGGAGAATTGCAGAGAATGTTTGACCGCATCCAGTGTATCCCGGAGGAGGGCGAGGCTGCCAGTTGACGAGAGCGACCAGATTCCTCCGCGCTTCACGACCCGAAGACGTCGAGTGATGCGACGCGTGACATTACGCAGGCGTCAATTCGCCAGCGGTTGTGAACTCCTCAAATACGCAAACAAGTGTTTGATTTCCTCGGGCGTCAGCTCGTCGAGCAGGCCTTCGGGCATCACCGATTTCGGATTTGCCGACATGTCATCGATGTCGTCGCGGGGAACGACGACGTTCTGGCCGTCCACGCCCCGTAGCACGACCACCTGATTGTCCTGGTCGGTGAGGAACCCGCTGATGATCCGGCCTTCTATCGTCAGCACGGTGAAGTTCTCAAAGCCCTTGCGGATTTCCGCGCTCGGATTGACGACGTTCAACAGCATGCCGCGGGCGTCGTCCCGTTTGAAGCTCGTCAAGTCGGGGCCGATGTCGCCCCCGTCGGCAAACAGCTTGTGGCACTTGCCGCACGTCTTGAGATACAGCACCTTGCCAGGGTACGGGTTGCCGGCACCGGGCGCGGCGGCAAGCATGGCGTGCAGCTTCTCGATCTGCTGTTGCATCTGGGCGGTCGTCGCCCCGGCCACGTCGCCAAAGTGCTGCTTGACCAAGTCCTGAATCTGCGGATTGTTGTGCAGCATCAGCTTGCGCTGCGTCGCCTCGGGTACCTTAGCTTTGTCAATCGTCCCCGAGCCGATCGCACCGAGGAACATCAGCGCCCAACCGCGACGTCCAGCCAGCAACGAGTCGGCCGTCTCGCGGACGTCCTCGGGCAACCCATCGTGCAGGCGAATCACTTCACGGGCGATGTTCTCGTCGGCGTAGGCCTGCAAGCTGAGCAGGGCGGCGCTACGGAGTTCGTTGCTCTTTTCATCGGCAACGATCGCCAACAGCGCGGGAATAGCCCGCGGCTGTTTGACTTCACCGAAAATGCGAATGAAGGCCAGCCGCTGGTCGCGTTTGGCTTTCGGTTCGGCAATCGTCTTAAGCGCCGTGGCGGTCGCCCGCTCGTTGCCCTGACGGACCTGCAACGTCACCGATCCGCCTCCCACACCCTTGATGGCGTCCACCAGTTCGTCGGGTAGGTTCGAGAGCGAACGACCCGCGAACGCGGTTTCGAAGCCCTTGATCAGCGTCTCCTGGTGCTTATTCTCAGGTGCGAGTGTCAGCAGCTTTGCACAAGCAATCAAATCCTTGCGCGTACCCGCCAGCGCGAGTCGGCGGATGACCCGATCGAGCAAATGTTGCTCGACGAGCGGCAGACTCCAGAACGCCTTGTCCTCAAATAGTGAGACCACCTGCGAACGTTCGTCTCCCGATTTCGATTCGATCGCCCACCACAACAAGAGCGGCATGTGCAAGTCGTTGAGATCCTCGCTGTGCGCGACAAGCTCGCGCACGATTGGCAGCGCATCCGCGGCCGGCAACCGCTTGGCAGTGCAGGCCAACTGGCTGCGCACTTCGACGTACGCCTCTTTCCGCGCCAACTCGACGAGCTTCTTCTGCAAACCGGCGGGCATCGACTTGCGATCGCCCAGGACGCGCGCGGTCCATAGGCGGACGTGCTGATCGTCATGATCCAGCAACTCCAGCGCCGCCTCGTCGGTCAACCCGCCCGAGAGATTGAGCGCCCAGAAGGCCTCCAGCGCAAGCTGCCCCGTGTTGCTGTTGGCGGTTTCTCGTAGAGCCGGAATGGCGCTGGCGTCGTGACGATCGGCGAAGATTCGCAGGGCTGTCTGGCGATGCCACTTGTTGGGGTGTCTGAGCACGTCGACCAATGCACGCGTCGAGAGCTTGCTGTAATCGAATGGCTCGGGCGGTTGCGCGTCCTGGGCGTTGATGCGGTAGATCCGCCCGCTGGATTTGTGGACGCGGCCCGCATAGTGGCTCGCGTGGTCGATCCGCTGCTCGTACATGTCGCAGAAGTAGATGCCCCCGTCCGGTCCGACCTTGATGTCGACGGGACGGAACCACTGATCGCCGGTCTTGACGGCGCGATCGATGTCTTCGGTTTCGAACGTCGAGGTTTGGGGACGAATGTGGCTCTGGACGACCTGCCCCTGCAACGGCTCGATGCCGAACAAACGCCCGTGGTACTGCTTGGGCAGCGTCGCGCCGTCATAGATGACGAAGTTGTGCGTAAACCGCGGCACCGAATGATGCTTCATCGCGGGAAAGTAACCGAACGCGTAAGGATTCGAGAGCTGCCCGTGCTTGGAGAAGCCCTTGCGCTCGTAGGCGCCTTGTACGTAGTGGTAGCCGCGGGCGTCGCCGCCGTTGGTGCCGGAATAGACGCGGCCTTTCTCGTCGATCTCGACGCCGAAGGTATTCCCGCCCCCTTCCGCGAAGACCTCGTAGCGGCCCGTTTCGGGGTGATACCGCCAGATCAACTGGCCCATCGAGTCGTAAGGTTCTTCGTCGACGCCGGGACGAATGATGTGCCCGGAAACCGTGCTGCCTTGCGCCGCGTACAACCATCCGTCCGGCCCCCAGCGCAAACTGTTGGCGATCGAATGCGAGTCCTCAATGCCGAAGCCCGAGAGATGCACGATGGGATCGCCGTCCGGTACGTCGTCGTTGTTT
>PVBE011373929.1_pt1 | contig 11469 bp, 12 predicted proteins | sample 1631181 | NCBI WGS metagenome assembly PVBE01 (sample SAMN08397723, study PRJNA350692) | Marine metagenome, whole genome shotgun sequencing project. | isolation source: water | place: Pacific Ocean | collected 2012-04 | reverse complement strand
ATGAAATTAAGAAAACAATAGTTTTACCTATAATATAGCTTTTTTACTTTTTTTTAAACAATATTTTTTACATTAAAAGAAATTTCGATAAATCTTGGGTTACCTCTTTCAGAAAAACTAAGAAGTCTTTTTTAGATAGCACTATCTGTAAAATGTAATCCTTCTTTGTTTCGATTTGACTTATCCGATTTTGTTTCAGTTTTATTGTCAGTTTTATCCATGTCTTTATCCCGTTATAGATAAAGATATAAAAAACATTAGCAAGGATTATGAAAGTGTTTTGGAGTGTCAAGGGTTATAGGAGATAAACTACGAATAAAATCTTTTATGTCCTAAGACTAGCGCGTATACCAATTCCGCACTTGCTAGTGCAGAAGTTATTATCAAATTAAAATATAATATCCAACAATTAAACTAATTAAATTATACTGCCTTTTATATTTGATTCTCATTGGGTCCGATAGCAACTATTAAACCGTTTAATTCTTCTGTTAAATCAATCTGGCAGCTAAGTCTTGAATTTTCTTTTAATTCGCTTGCGTTGTCTATGGCTAATTCTTCTTCTGTGGTTTTGGAGTTAATTTTACCTAACCATTTTTTTTCAACGTATACATGACAAGTTCCACACATTGGTTCTCCACCACAAATACCATATGGATTAGCTAAATCATGTTTGTCAATCAACTGCATTAAGGTTTGTCCTCTTTGACCCTCTAGAGTATATTTTTTATTTCTTCTATCAGTTACGTTTACTATTATTTTAGTCATAATTAACCTCCATGTTGCGTAGGAAATTTTTCATCAAGTTTAATATCAGGGTTCTTTAATACTCTCAAAGCTTCATTTGCAACACTCTTATCAGGATCTTTGGCAAGTTTTTCTAATTCAATTTTTGGAAGTGATGGATTTCTACAAACTGCTTTTCTAACGTAAGAATCTTCGTCATGAGCAAATCTAGTTAATTTTAGAGGTTCTGTTTTTGGATTTAATGCTTGAGCCAGTTTAAATGAAGAAATTGGTAGATTTGGTGCAGGAATTACATGTAAAGGTTCGACAAATTCTTTTTCCTTTTTAAATAAATAAACAAATTTTAATATCCCATAAACTATATAAAGAAATACATTTAAAAAAAAAGTTATTATACTCTGTAATATTCCTCCTTTATATGGATCCATTTATAATATTTTTTAATTAAAATTATCTAACTTGTTTTTTTCTATGGAACAGAAAATATTTAACAAAAAAGGAAAAAGGTACACCAGCATGAACTCTTATATTTAAGAGGCTTTCTGTAACCTTCCACACTATTCTATTAAATGGATTATCTGGAATTTCTGATGCAATCTTTTCAACTATTTTTTTAACGCCTGGAAATCTAATAAGAACATGAGAAAATCTTGATAATTTTAAAATATATAAACCAAGTTTGTCACGACGATAATTGTCATAATAAACCATGGACCTGCTACCAAAAACATTTTTTCCGTAATTGTATCCTGAATTATGTACATTTTCGGCATCTTTTCCAGTTTTATGCATAGCCTGACGACTAGCTAAGTAAGCTTCATCCGCCGGAAGTTCTACTTCACTTTTTTCATTGGTTGGTTTGAACGATTCTTTCCTCCATGTTGAAGGAGCAACACTTCCAGGCGCCATTACATCGGATGCCTGATATTGTCCAAGTTCCAATCCAATATTATTAATTTCGAGTCCTGGAAAAGGTTTAAAAATATTAATTCCATGTGTTCCTTTTGGACCGGTAATTCTTCTTGCCATATTTAGGGTATCCCATGTTAATTCTTTTGTTTCTCCTGGAAGCCCCAACATAAACTGCATTGAATATCTTAAATCATATTTATTCATTCTATCTGTAACTTCACTCATTTGCGAATTTTTCACACTCTTTCTTAGAGTTTTGTATCGAAATTGTTCATTACCTGTTTCTAAACCAAATCTAACCAATCTACACTTTTTTGTCTCGGCTAAAGCTTTACAAACTTCTTCTGTAAGCTCAGGTATAACTGCATTGACGGAAAATGTTGCTTTAATGCCAGACTTTTTATATTCGTTACAAAAATCAATTATCCATTTAGAATTATAAGTCAGCGTACTATCATTAAAAAAGAAATCCGTTGATCCATATTTGTCTTCTAACATTTTTAATTCTTCAATCATATGTGAAACGCTTCTTAAGTTTGTATAATCTTTTCCTTTCATTCCAGCAGCAATATGAATTTTTTTATAACCATCATTAAAACAGTATGTGCACGGATATGGACAACCTCTTCCTGCCAAAACTTGAGTAAATGGCACCAATTTAAAATAAGAATCCTTCTGCCAATATATATCTCGATCGTCAAAAGGCATCTCATCCATATTCATCAACCAATGTCTCATTGGGTTTTTTCTAATACTTCCATCGGCCTGTTTTATGTGCAAGTTACCTATATCAAGATCTCTCCAATTTTTTTTTTCATCCAGTGCTTTGCATAATTCAATTATTGGATCACCACCTTCTCCAAGGCAAATAATATCTAAATTGGAATTTTTTATTATTTGCGGCATAAAAGTTATGTCATAACCTCCTGCTATTAGTATTGAATCTATTTTAGCTTCTTTCAATTCGTCAACAGTTGCAAGCATATGATTTCGGTATGATGTCAACACTGAAAAGGCTATTAGGTCTGATTTTTCTTTTTTACAATATTTAACAATCTCGGAAGGATTACCTATCGCAACATCAGTTGTATGACCGGCCCTCTTCAAATAAGCAGCCAAAACTTGTGTGCTTTGAAGCGGAAAGAACATTTCTTGAGCAAATATTACATGAGCCATTTAATTAAATCTTTTGCAAGTTATAATATCTTTTTTCCCAAATTATGATCATAAATAAATTTAATATTCAATCAAAATATATTTTTCAATAATTTTCGTACTAAAATCAAAGTAAAATTTACTCTGCTTGTGTAGTAATTCTATTTTACTATTTGTCATTTTCATTTCTATAAATTTTTTTTATTGAAAGTTCTAGACCGAAATAAGAAAAAAGACTGGCAAAACTTTGGACGACAGAAATTAAATTCAAAAGAACAAAAATATGAACAATATTTGTAATTTTTGAAATTCTTATACTGTCAATAAAAATCATAATAAGCACAAATATAATTGGAAAATCAATTATGGAAAAAAAATTAAAACCAGTAAATTTAAGTTTTATAAAAATATAAAACATTAAATAAATTGAATATATTGGTGTCAAAAGATATTCATATCTATATTCACCTGAAGTAATTTTTATTTTTTTTATTTTTTTATAAAAAAATTTTTTTGTCGCTGTGGAAGTTTCAGCTCCTCCTACATACCTTTTAATTATGAGACCTATTAACGTTCTATCACTATGATAAGCCAAAAAATAAGGATCATAATAAAGTTTGCAGCCTTTATTTAATATCCTATTAAATAAGTCCGTATCTTCCGCATAATAAAGTTTTTCGTCCATTCCATTCATTTCAAAATATTTATTTTTTTCCATAAGCAAATTGCTTGATGATAATTCTTTTTTATATCCAGCTTTTGAAACCTTCTTTCTATGATTACGAAATCCAGAAATTAAAAAAGATAAATTCATTCGGCTTACCACATCTTTCCAAAATGATTGATTTGGTGGTGAAATATCTGGCCCACCAAGAGCACAAACATCTTGATTTTTTTCCAAAATATTTTTTGCTAATACTGCGCTATCAGGATTTTTTGGCCAAGAGTCACTATCGTAAAAAAGTAAATATTTTGTGGTGCTTTTTTTTGCTGCCAGATTTCTTTTTTTGCTCATATTCATTCCTGGTTCACAATATAAATAATCTATTTTAGGATGAATTATTTTATTTTTACTATCATGATCGTTGTCTATAGCTACTATTATTTTTTCTAAGCTTTTGATTTTGAGGCAATTTATAAGCGTATTGTTTAAAGCTTCTGCGATTTTAATTGAAGGAATTATAACTGTAAAATCTTTAGTCATATTAATTTAATTTATTTGATAAAACTCTAGTCAAAATTTTTGATAAATATTTTTTATTTGATATTAAATTGTATATATAAATACATTCCCAGTGGCAGTTACATTTTGTATCTTTAATCCATTTTCTTACTCCATCATTTTTTTTTGCTAACCAGAGCTTTAAAAAATTGAAATTATAGTCTTTTAGGTTATCCATAATCTTGCTTTCATCTAATATCTCACAAGGAAAAACATCACCGTTAGATTTTATCACTCCAAAAATTTTTCCAGCTACACAAGGTGTATAGAATTGAGGTTTAATATAAGAATTAATTATCATATCATAACTTATTTCATTTTTAGAATTTAGAATTTCACCTTCAAGAAAAAAGTTTGAAAATCCTCGTATTTTTTTTCTTTTAACATCTTTAAGAATTAAATTGGTCAAGATCTTATAAGCGCTTAAAATTTTTTCTTTAGTAGTGTTTGAAATTTTATAAACACCTTCATCTCTTACTATTATAGGATTTATAGTTTCAATTTTACATTCATTAGTTAAAAAATAGTAAATTTTTTCAATTTTATCACAATTATTTTCAGATACTGTTAAATTGCATGTTGCTATACAATTTTTAAAAGAATTTTTTACTAAATTACATGACTCTAAAGTTTTATTAAACAATCCTGGTATTTTTCTTATTTCATCATGAATTTTAGGAAATGAATCTATAGAAAACTGAAATATAAATTTAGTTTTTTCATATTTTTTACTGACATTATCAATAAATGAAGAAATCTTTTTCGGGTAAGATCCATTTGTACTAAAAATAATTGAATTTAAATCACAATAATTTATAAAGTTTTCAACTATCTCACCAAGGTCAGATCTTAAAAAAGGTTCTCCTCCGGTAATATTCAAATGAATGAGCGAATTTTTTAGATTTTTTGCAATTGAAAGATAATTATCTGCTGTCAATTCATTATCTTTATTTTGTGTGGTCTCATTATCAAAGTCTATAAAACAAAATGGACATCTCGCATTACATCTGTTTGTTAAAAATAAAATTAGACTTACGGGACTTTTATTGAAGTATATATTTTTTAATAATTTATGTTTATTAATCATATCAAGTAAATTTTTAATTTATTAACTCTATATATATAACTCTCAGCAAAGAATAATCTATGGCAATTATAATACACAAAAAAAACGAATATTATCGAATATTTTATAGTAATTGTAATAGTCTTTTTATTGTCTGTTATTAATCGCAACAATCTTTATTAATTCCAACTAACTCTGTTGTACTATATCAGGAAAAAACGGTCATCAAATAAAACATTTTCTGTATTTTTTTGATTAATAGTTTAATTATAAATAATTACATAAAAAAAATATTATCATGAATTTATCTTTAGTAGTTCCTTGTTATAACGAGGAGGGAAACGTAAAAAATTTAATTGAGAAATGTGAAAAGTTTTTATCAAATCAAAAACATGAACTTATTTTAGTTAATAACGGATCTACAGATAACACTGAAAAAAAAATTGATGAATTTTTAAATATACCAAATATAAAAAAAGTTAATGTAAATAGTAATAAAGGTTTTGGATATGGTATTTTGCAGGGATTAATAGCTGCCTCTGGTGATATTTTGAGTTATACGCATGCCGATGATCAAACTGATCCTAACGATGTGTTAAAAGGACTTGAATTATTAAAAGATAAAAACAACTCTAATTTTTTAATAAAAGGAAACAGAATAAATAAAATTAAATATAATTGGACCTTATTCGAATTATTTGTATCATATGCTATGACAATATTTGAAACTATTCTCTTTCAAAAACTGTTATATGATATACATGGTCAACCTGTAATTTTTCATAAGAATTTTTTAAAGATTTGGAAATCGTCTCCTAATGACATGGCGCTTGATTTATATGTATATTATTTGGCTGTAATAAATAAATATAAAATTATTAGATTTCCGGTTAAGTTTGATAAGAAAAATAGATTAACCGGTAGGGGAAATACCGATGCACTTACAAAAATATTCAAGGAGATGATTTTGCAAATAATATCATCAATAATTTTAAGGTTTAATATAAAATGATTTTAATTAAACACAGAATTAATAATATTAAAGAATTAAAGCTGGTAGATCAAAAATATGGTATTGAAATAGATATCAGATCCCAAAAAAATAGACTTTTTTTAAATCACGATCCTTTTAAAAATGGGGTAGATTTTGATAGTTTTTTAAAAAAATTTAAACACAATTTTCTAGTTGTGAATGTAAAAGAGGAAGGCATAGAGTTCAAAATACTAAACAAACTGAAAAAAAACAAAATTAAAAACTTTTTTTTACTTGATGTGACGATTCCTCAATTAATAAAAATTTTAAGAACAAAAAATGAAAGGAGGATAGCTTTTAGAATTTCTAAATACGAAGGTATAGAAGGTGCTTTAAAATTAGCGAATCGTATAAGCTGGATTTGGCTAGATACATTTGATGGAAAATTACCAATTTCCTTTAATCAAATCAAAAAACTCAAGCAAAAAAAATTTAAAATTTGTTTAGTTTCGCCCGAATTACCAATGAAAAGAATTTCGCACTTACAAAAATTAAAGAATAAAATTTATAAAAAAATAAATTTTTTTGATGCTGTATGTACCAAAAAACCCAATATTTGGGAATCATAGATTAAGGCTGAAGCAAAACTTTAGAATACTTAAACTTTTTTTCAAATAAATCAGGAAAGATATTTTTTGCGTCTGAAAATTTATATTTGTGTGATATCAATCCTTTTATTGATAATTTTCCTGAATTTAGAGCATCCAAAGTTTCTAACCATTCGTTGTGAGGTTCAATAACTGAACTCCATGATCCTACAATCCTAATTTCTTGTCTCAAAAATTTATTTAATATTTTTTGATCTAAAGTTATGTCTTTTGTTTGATTGCTCAAAACAATAATTTTTCCTCTTTTGCTTAGACTCAATATTCCTTTATTTAAAAGTTCTACAGAACCTGAACATTCAAACGCTATTTCTACACCCTTATTCGAAGTATAGTCATTTAATTTGGAAGAAAAATCATCTTTATTTGTATCAATTATGTTTTTAAATCCCAAATCTTTAAAATTTTTAAATCTATTTTGATTTCTATCTACACCTATAACATTTTTTATTTTATTAAGCTTACACCATGATGCTAATAAAATACCTATAGGACCTAGGCCTAAAATTATTACAGTATCAAATTGTCTATCTTTTTTTGCAACATTATAAGCGTGCAACGCAACGGAAGCGGGTTCAGTAAAAACAGCTAAATCATCATTTAAATTTTTCGGAATTTTAACTAAATTTCTTATTGGAGACAGAACGTATTCAGAATAACCACCATGACTTCTAGATCCTAAAAAATCATAATCTGAGCATAAATTGACAGCTCGACCATAACCGTAAAGTCCATGAACTTGGGCACAGCAGTAGTCGTCTGTACATTTGGTAATTAAAGGATAAATACAAACTTTGTCGCCTTCTTTTAAGAAAGAATTTTTTTCACCTAATTTATATACATTTCCAATCATTTCATGACCAGGAACTATTGGGTACAAATAAAAACCAGTTTTCATAGATCGAACTATATCTGTACTACAAATTCCACAACTAATTATTTTAACTATTGCTTGATCTTGATTAGGTTCAGATATTTTAATTTCATCGTAATTCCATTTACCTAAACTTTTCAATATAGAACTTTTAGATTTAATCATTTGAAAAAACTATACCAAAATTTGTAAACACTCAAATCTCGTGGAGTACCAAGACATATATATTGATCTACTTGAAAAGGCAAAATTTTATAATTTTGTCTAATTAGTTCATTTATAGAATTAGCTACATAGTATTCATTGTTAACCATATTTTTTTTAGAAAACATTTGATTAGCAGCTTTTATGAATATTTCAGCAGATTTAAAATAAAATATACCTTGTGCTATGTGGTCTTCGTGAGGTTTATCACTTATAGGAATTTTTTCAGAAATTTTTTTAACTAAACCATCTTTAATTTCAAGATAAGCATATGCAAAAGGGGCCAACCTTGCATCTGGGTAATTTTTAAATGTCCAAATAACTACATCGGGTGATAAATAGTTTATTAAATTTGAAAATTTTTTCTCATCAAAAACTAAAGAGTAATCACAAGAAGAAATTAACAAAGGTGCTTTTTTTGGTAATTCTTTAACAGCTTCGTAACAAGTGCTGGCCATACCAGAAGTTTTATTATTTAAAATCAACACATCTGTATTTTTAATTGTTTTTTTTAAATGTTTTGAAAAATTATATTTTTTATCATGGTCTTTTCTTATAATTACAATATTTTTTTTTGCCTTTGGTAGGGAAACAATTGTTTTTTCAATCATTGTCCTTTGATCAACCTTTACCAAAGGTTTAAAAGAATTTAAGTCTTCTTTTAAAAACCGTTTACCACTACCACAACTTGGAATTACATTTGTAAAATTGAATTTCATTTTTGGTAATTTGTTATAGTTATATTTAAAATATTTATGCCAGAAATTATATTCATCAACGTATGAAACTAAACCAAAAGCAACGTGTTTTTTTATTGAAAATAAGTCAATTCTTTTTCTCTTTTTAATATATTCATTATAAATTTGACTTATAAAATATCTACCACGAACAGGTAGCTGATTTTTAAAAGTGTCTCTTCCATAATTCATAAACTCAGACCATTTTTTAAAAAAGAAAATTCCTGCTATTCTCTTTGTATCTTGCGCTTCTATTGATTTTTCTACAACCTTAATAATTTTATTATTTTTGTAAATTAGTCTTCCAGTATGTGTCTCTGAAGTGTTTGTTTGCATATCTTCATCAAATGCAAAAATTAAACCATCTAAATTATTTGAATTCAATTTTTTCTGAAGTTTGTTTTTAGAAAAAAAAATATTTATGCCATCAGGATGTGCTACTAAGACACTTTCATTTTTTGATATATAGGGGTCAGCAAAAAAAAGAGTTTCTATAGCACTTGTAGTGTTTTTTTTAATAGGGATTATTTTTTTTTTTTTGATTTTTAAATTATTAATTACTTCGAGTAAATCTGTTTCAATTATATCTTTATATTTACATAAAAAGATGTATTCGTAATTAAATTTAAAGTTATTTATAAAATTTTCAACCATTGGATAAAGCCCAACCTTACAAAGAGATTTTATTTTTCCATATTTATCTTGAAAATCTTTATCATCGCTTGCCAAGGGAATTATAATTTTCATATCTATTCTAAATTTGCATGATGTTTCCAAATTTTATTTTTATTGATTTTCAGCTTTTCAATAATTTCTAAAGAAACTATATCTCCATAGATGTGGAGTGCCTGATCAAACAATGAACTCATTGGCTGAATTGATTTTTGAATTTTGCTTGCTCTATCATATAAGCTTTCATTTAAATTTTTACTAATATCATTTTTTGTAGGCGTTTTTATTTCAACATAAAAATCAGACATTTTCTTTATTGTAGATTTTCTTGCAGAAGTAATTAAAAATATTTTACAGCCAATAGATCTAGCTTTTTTAACTATTTGTACTGGTATTAAACTTTCTCCTGAGCCGCTAGCGACAATTAATAAATCTTTATTTGTAGCTGGCTTTTCTGTTAGTGAGCCAACTAGTTCAACTTTTATACCGAGATGTGCTAATCTTTTACCAAAACACTGTAATGACAAATTTACTCTTCCAATAGCAACTAAAAAAACTCTTTGAGCTATTGTTATTTGGTCTACAAGACATCGTGTCTGCTTTGCAGAAACTAATAAAAGACTTTTTTTAATTTCAGATACTATGGCGTTAGTATTTTTTTTAAGAGATTTCATTAATTTGGCTTAAATATGCATTTAATTTCACTTTGTTTTTTTAGACAATTTATTTTTTCTATAAAATTATCATAATTTGCATATGATGTTACAATTTTAGAAAAATCTATTAATTTATTTTTAATAATTTTAAATGATTTATTCAAATGATTTTGATTTGCAGAAAATGATCCCGTAATTTTTGCCTGTCTATAATGAATAAAATTTGTATCTAACTTAAGATTTTGATTCTTATTTTTTGGTATTCCGCCAAATAAATTGATAACACCCATTTTTCCAATAAGTTTACATGCTAATGCATGGCTTTTTAAATTTCCATTTGCAGAAATAACTACATCATATCCCAGATGATTAGTAGGACTTAAAATTTTTTTTTCAAGGTTAGTTTTTATATTTTTACTCGATTTAAAAATATGATTTGCGCCTAAAGCTTTAGCTACTTTTAATCGCTTTGAATTAAAATCAATTATGGAGATAACTTTTGCCTTCATTAATTTTGCCAAACCAACAAAAAGTAAACCCATATATCCAGCGCCAATTATTGCAATTGTACCATTTTTTTTAAAGTTTGTAATTTCCAATCCATTTATAACACATGCCAAACTTTCAGATAAACTTGCAAACTTAGCATTTTTTTTATTTTTATAAACTACGTAAGGTATCGATTTTAAAATTTTTTTATTAATTATAAAATAATTTGAAAAACCGCCGTCAATGTTTGAGCCAATTGACATTGGATGGTCACATAAATTTGTATTTTTGGGTAATTTTTTACAACTTTGGCACTTATTACAGGGAATTTCAGCACCAAAAACTATATGGTTGCCGACTTTTATGTTTTTTGATTTTTTGCCAACTTGCCAAATCGAACCAGAAATTTCGTGACCAAGAATTATAGGATATTTTTTAATTCTTGAGCCAGTATAAATAAATTTAAGGTCCGAACTACATATTCCACAAGAATCTACTTTAACAACAATATCGTCATTTTTAATTTTCTGAAAAACTTCTTTTATTCTTATTTTTTTTAAACCAGTGAGATAAATACTTTTTTTTTTTATAAATTTATTAGTCAAGATGTTTTCTCCAATATTTTATAGATTCTTTAATATCTTTAATGGCATTAGAATCATATGGCTCACGTTCTCTAAAAGAAAACTCAAAATAAAGCGTTACCTCATCAATATTTAATTTTTTTAAGTTATTTATGATTTTTTTGGGTTTGATAACGCCAATTTTATTATATTTTTCTATGAAAGGTTTGTGTGAAAAAATATCATTGGTTTTTTGTTTTATATGTATGGCGGGGCTTAAATGACCCAATTTTTGAATCCATTTATACGGATTAAAATCATCTGGATTTTTTGATGAATTATTTCCATGATCGATATCTAAATTTAATAAAATGGGTAAATGAGATTTATAATTTAATTCTTTATGTAATTTTTTAACAGAAATTATCGTATCTCCCATTTCACGTTTTATAGACATTGGTTCCCAAATTAAATATTTTAAACCTTTTTGTTTTGCATACTTTGATAAATCTATCCATCCGTTAATTATTTTTT
>PVBE011057399.1_pt1 | contig 11469 bp, 10 predicted proteins | sample 1631181 | NCBI WGS metagenome assembly PVBE01 (sample SAMN08397723, study PRJNA350692) | Marine metagenome, whole genome shotgun sequencing project. | isolation source: water | place: Pacific Ocean | collected 2012-04 | reverse complement strand
TAACAGTTACTTTATAAACATTTTCAATTGAAATGGGTTTATGAAAAAGGAATTATTTGATATTGTTAACTATAAAAGGCATCCATTGGATGACCTTAAGTTCAGGGAACAATGCAAGGTGTTATTGAACTGTGACGGTTCGCTAGTCCTTGAAAATTTTTTACTTCCTAGTGCTATCAGTTTTATTTTAGAGGAGGCCTTAGCAAAAGAGAAGCTTGCCTACTTCTGCATAAATGAGCACAATGTTTACCTTGCAACTCAAAATTCCGGCTTTCCTGCAGAGCACCCACAAAACTTAACTGTCAATTCTTCAAAGGGATGTATTACAGATGACCAAGTCTCAATAAACTCCCCACTAAGAATATTATATAGGTCTAATGAATTTCAGAGTTTTCTATGTTCAGTACTTGGAGAGCAGGCTTTATACGAATATGAAGACCAGCTCTCATCAATCAATATTCACTATGCCAAGGAAGGTCAAGAATTAGGCTGGCATTTTGACAATTCTTCATTCGCCATAACGTTATTGATTCAAGAGCCTAAGAGTGGAGGATCGTTTGAATTTATTCGTGATTTTCGAAAAACTGAAAACGATGAGATGAACTATGAAGGGGTAGAGAAATTATTGCAAGGAGATATTACATCAAACAAGCTCAATATGACTTCGGGATCCTTGGTGCTTTTTAGGGGTCGTGATGCAATCCATAGAGTGACACCTGTAGAAGGTAATCGTATAAGAATTTTATCGGTGCTTGCATACAATTCTAAACCCGGTGTCTCCCTCTCAGAATCTGCACGTATGACTTTTTTTGGAAGGCTACACTGATGAATTACTGGTGGTAGTTTGGAGCTTCTTTGGTAATCGTAACGTCGTGTACATGGGATTCTGTCATGCCTGCAGAGGTGACTTGAACGAACTCTGCTTTATTGCGCATAGTTTCAAGGTTTTTACAACCAGTATAGCCCATAGAGGAACGAATTCCGCCGACAATTTGACTGATAATTGGTCTAATAGAGCCTTTATAAGGTACACGACCCTCGACACCTTCAGGGACAAGTTTGTCAGCCGCAAGTTCGGCCTGGAAATAGCGGTCTGACGATCCATGCGCTTGGCCCATTGCTCCTATCGATCCCATACCTCGATAGGCTTTATAGGAACGGCCCTGATAAAGTTCGACTTCACCGGGCGACTCTTCAGTTCCGGCAAACATTGATCCAAGCATTACGCTATAGGCACCAGCGGCAAATGCCTTAGCAGCATCGCCAGAAAATCTGACACCGCCATCAGCAATCAGAGGTATACCTGAACCCTTGAGAGCATCAGCAACATCGGCTATAGCGCTAACCTGAGGAACGCCAACACCGGCAATAATTCGAGTTGTGCAAATGCTTCCTGGACCAATCCCAACCTTTACACAATCTGCGCCAGCTTTAACTAAGTCTAGAGCCGCCTTTCCAGTTGCAATATTACCCGCAATTATCTCTAATGTTGGGTGTTCATTCTTTGTCTTTTTCACCCGATCTAAGACTCGCTGCGAGTGGCCATGTGCTGTATCAATTACGACCACATCAACACCAGCCTCTACAAGGAGATTGATTCTCTGAGTTGTGCCATCGCCAACACCAACTGCAGCACCAGCAATTAACCTTTCACGTTCATCTTTGGCAGCTTTAGGGAAATCACTAGATTTTTGAATGTCACTAACCGTAATCATGCCGCCGAGTTTGTAATTCTTGTCAGTAATCAAGACTCTTTCAATTCGATGTTTTTGCAAAAGTGTGCGAACCTTTTCCATCGATGTACCTTCAGTCACGGTGATTAATTTTTTTTGTGGCGTCATGACACTTTCAACCAGAGCGTCAAGGCGCGTTTCAAACAATACATCTCGACTTGTAATCAATCCTACCACAACATTTTTTGATACAACTGGCAGAGCTGATATTCCATTTTGCGCTTGCAAGTCGAATACATCCTGAATTGTCGCCCTTGGTTCAATAGTGATAGGGTCTTTTATGATTCCTGATTCAAAGCGTTTAACTTTTCTAACCTCTTTTGCTTGAGATTCTGCAGACATGTTTTTATGAATAATACCAATTCCTCCCTCTTGTGCAATTGCAATTGCAAGGTTGGCTTCAGTTACAGTATCCATAGCGGCTGAAAGTATTGGTGTCTGTAAGCGAATATTCTTAGTTAACTGGGTTGACAAGTCTACCTCTTTAGGCAGTATTGTTGAATGTGCTGGCACTAGCAGAATATCATCGAATGTAAGTGCCTTTTTTGTTAAGTTCATAATATTTTCCCTTGTTGAATTAGTAACGCCTACGGCTAAGCATTTTTGGCATAATAAAACCAATAACTATGCCAAAAAACAAGACCAGTGCACCAACAATAAACCAGTTTCTTTGACTTGTGTCTTGTTCTATTTGAGAGTTATTTTGGGCCAACTGAAGTTCAGTTTTCAGTTGAAGATGCTCTTGATTTAGTTTCTCATTTTCATGCTCTAACTTGAGTGCATCTTGATAAATCTGCTCTATATGGTTTTTTTCTGCTTCTGATTTTGAACTCTTAATTACCAACTCTTTATTTTCATTGTTTAGTATTTGTAATTGTTTATTTAAATCATTTAGCTCAGTTTCATATTTGCTAATTAGAAGTTGACTCTCACTTATTACTGTGTTGGCCTGTTTTAACTCTTCACGTGCTGCTATTTTGTTGCTAAGATATCTTGAACTTACCCATCCGATAGTGTCTTGATATTTAACTTCTGTCCAACCATCTTCAGTGATTTGTTGTAGTATAAGCTTGGTGCCTGATGGCAATAGTCGAATAATATTGTTGCCTAGTAACTTTTCAGATCTGATAGGGATGTCTACTTGATCAGTAATATATACGAACGTTTCGGCATAAGTTGATGAAGCCAAGAACAATAATAGTAAAACTAAATTATTTAATAATTTCATAGAGCCGATATTTTATCAAGTTGTAATTTTAAGTCATCAAGAGCCTGTTTGACTAAAGCAAGTTTTTGACGTTCCTTTTCAACTACCGCTCGAGGCGCTGCTGTAATAAATTTTTCATTACTCAGTTTGCCTGAGAATTGTCGCTGCTTTAGAGTTAATTTATTAATTTCTTTGTTTAATCTTGTAATTTCCTGATTCTTGTCTATCAAACCAGTCAAAGGTATAAGGACCCTCATTTCACCAACAAGCGTGGTGGCAGATTCAGGGGCTGGTTCATTTTTGTTAAGTTGAGTTATATTCTCTAGTTTGCCTAGAGTTAAAAGTATTGACATATTATTACTGACAAAAACTTCATCTTGAGAGTTGAGATTTTGAATAAAGCATGGCAGTATTTTTCCTGGGGGGATATTCATTTCACCTCTAACCTGACGAATGCCTAGAATAAAATCTTGAAGCCAGACAATTTCAGATTCTGCAGCTGCGCAATATAATGCCTCATCAACAATAGGGAAGGGTTTGACTATAAGTCTTTCAGATGAATCATTAGTGAAATTCCTGCATTGCTCAAAGATTTCTTCTGTGATGAAAGGTATGACTGGGTGCAGCAAGGTTAATATTTCTGACAAGACCTTGATGAGTGTAGCTTGGCAACCAGGTTTTGTTTTTTCATTACCTAGTAGGGGCTTGGATAGTTCCAGATACCAGTCACAATAATCATGCCACACGAATTCATATAGAGTCTGACTCATTAAGTCTAGACGGTAGTCTGCTAAATGCTTTTCAACGCTTTTTTTTGTATGTTGAAGTCGGGACAATATCCATTTATCAGGCGTTGATGTATCTGCTTTAAAGTTAATTGATTCGTTTTCAATCTTCATCAACACAAAGCGTGAAGCATTCCAAAGTTTATTGCAGAAATTTCTATAACCTTTTACACGCTGTAAATCAAACTTTATATCGCGTCCAAACGAAGCTAATGCTGCAAAAGTGAATCTAAGGGCATCTGTTCCAAAGGACGGAATTCCGTCTGGAAACTCTTTTTCGGTTTGCTTTTTAATCTTTGTGGCTATCTCTGGCTGCATCATGCCTTGTGTCCTTTTTTCAAGCAAATCTTTTAAACCAATGCCATCAATCAGATCGATAGGATCCAAAACATTACCCTTGGATTTGCTCATTTTTTGACCATGTCCATCCTTTATTAGGCCAGTAATATAGATATCTTTAAATGGCACATCATCAGCAAACTTTAGTCCAAACATAATCATCCTGGCTACCCAGAAGAAGATGATATCAAACCCTGTAACTAATACGCTGGTAGGATAAAAAAGAGCCAGTTCAGGCGTTTTTTCCGGCCAACCTAGTGTCGAGAATGGCCATAAGGCAGAAGAAAACCAGGTATCTAGTACATCTTCATCCTGGATTAATTTAGCATCCTTACCCGCTTGATTTTGAGCCTCTTCTAGACTATTTGCAACATAAATCTCACCTGCTTCGTCATACCACGCAGGTATTCTATGGCCCCACCAAATCTGTCTAGAAATACACCAATCCTCGATATTTTCCATCCAGTTGTAATAAGTTTTCTCCCAATTACTCGGAACAAAACGGATATCGCCATTCTTGACAGCATCAATTGCGGGCTTCGCTAAGGGCTTAATCTTGACAAACCATTGGTCGGTCATATAGGGTTCAATTACGCTATTTGTACGATCACCCCTAGGTATCATCAATGTATGGGGATCTATCCTTTCAATTAAATCAAGTTTTTCTAGATCCATTACTATTTGTTTTCGTGCCTCAAAGCGGTCTAGGTTTTGATACTCTTTAGGCGCAAGATTATTGATTTTTGCATCATCTGTAAAGACGTTGATCATTTCGAGATTGTGTCTTAAACCTACATCGTAGTCATTAAAGTCATGTGCAGGGGTAATCTTGAGGCAGCCAGTGCCAAACTCCATATCTACATATTCGTCTTTAATGATAGGGATTTGTCGATTAGTTAGTGGTAATATAACTTTTTTTCCGATTAAATGTTTATATCTTGTGTCATTAGGATGGATTGCAACAGCGCTATCACCAAGCATCGTTTCGGGTCTAGTTGTAGCAACAATCAAAACTTCATCAGAGTCGGCTATTGGGTAGCGCAGATGCCATAATGAGCCAGTTTCTTCCGTACTTATGACTTCTAAATCAGATACTGCTGTCAATAAAACAGGATCCCAATTAACAAGTCTTTTGCCACGATATATTAATCCTTCGTTATAGAGATCAACAAAGACCTTTTGTACTGCATCTGAGAGTTTCTTATCCATTGTAAATCTCTCTCTTTTCCAGTCTACTGAGGCTCCAAGTCGTCGCATTTGAGTGGTAATAGTGCCGCCGGACTTATTTTTCCAATCCCAAATTTTTTCGATGAATTGTTCTCTTCCAAGGTCGTGGCGAGTTTTGTTTTCTCTTGCTAGTTGTCTTTCAACTACCATTTGTGTCGCAATGCCGGCATGGTCGGTTCCAGGTTGCCATAAAGTTTGATCGCCTATAGCTCGATGGTATCTTGTTAAGACGTCCATAATGGTGTGCTGAAATGCATGTCCCATATGTAAACTACCAGTAACATTTGGCGGAGGAAGGGCTATGCTAAATACATTTTGGCTGGAATCTGAGGGCTTCGAAGAGAAGAAATCACCTTGCTCCCATACATCGCGATATTTTGCTTCAATTTGCTCAGGACTGTATGTTTTTTCCATGGAGTCGCGATGTTGGATAAAACTTTCACATTATACAATAACTATCAACAATTTAACTTCTACTTTATTTTATTAGGGTGATTGAGAGTTTTTACTAGTAACTAAATTATCATAGTAAAATATATGGGTTAGAATGACCTTTTTTTGACATAATGCAAAAAATAAACCTTATATATTTATTACAGATTTAATAAATTCTTAGAAATGAAATTATTTATTGTTGGCTTAGTGCTATTTTTTGGAATTCACATAGTTCCAATTACTCCAGTAAAGCCCTTGTTGATTAATCGTATTGGCGAAAGTCTATATAGTGGCTTATTTTCTTTGTTAGCCTTGATAGGTTTTATTATTATTGTTTATGGTTTCCAGATAGCCAGCACCGCAACGTTGTGGAGTCCGCTTCCATATAGTCGCGAATTGACTTTTGTTTTAATGCCTATTGCAGTTATTTTTCTTATACCGGGAAGTGGAAAGACAAATTTTTTCCAAAAATTTAAGCACCCGATGTTTATAGGGGTCATTGTATGGTCTTTTGCGCATCTACTTGCTAATGGAGATTTACGATCAACCCTATTATTTTCCTCGTTTGCTCTATATTGTATAGTTGATATGATGTTTACAAAAAATATTACTAATGTAACAAATATCTCTTACCCAATAAGTAACGACATTATTTTCATTGGTTTGGGTGCAATAGGGTACATCTCTATCGTCTACTTTCATCAGTATATTGCTGGCGTAAAGTTATTATAGTGTGGTTCTTTAACCTGGAATTAGTCGTACTGTTTTCGACCAGACAATGCGTGGGCAATCGTATTGATGTCGGTATATTCTAGTTCCCCTCCGATGGGTATCCCGTGCGCTATTCTTGTAGTGTTGATGTTGAATTTTTTAGCCAAGCCGTTAATATAATGGGCAGTAACTTCTCCCTCGATTGTGGCATTTGTAGCGAGAATAATTTCATTAACCTGTTGATTCTTGAGTAGTTTCTCTAGTTCATCAAGCCCAAGTTCCGCAACACCTATGCCGTCAATTGGAGACAGATATCCACTCAAGACAAAATATTTACCTGAATATGCACCACTTTTTTCTATCGCATAGATATCTGCAGGTGTTTCTACAATACAAATCTGAGCGCTATCGCGGACATCGTTGGCACAGATTTCACAAAGTTCTTTTTCTGATAGTGTGCGACATCGTTTGCAATTTTTTACGTTTTCCATTGTCTCAACAAGGGCCTTGGCAAGTTCCAGTCCTCCTTGCCTATCTCTTTCAAGTAGGTGATAGATAAAGCGTTGGGCGCTTTTTGCACCAACACCTGGAAGTATAGTGAATGCTTTGTTTAGTTTTTCAATCATAAATAAATTTGTGCTCGAGGTTAAATAGGTAGATCTATCCCTCCTGTTACTTTTTTGAGTTTTTCATCGCTAATCTCTTTGACTTGTTTAGAGGCGTCATTGTAGGCTGCCATAATCAAATCTTCTAGTAAGTTCTTGTCATCCAATAGACTATCATCAATCTCAACGCTAGTTGTCTGATAATGTCCGTTAAGGCTAACTTTGATTGCGTCAGATGCCGCTGTTCCTTGACAAGAAATCAACTTAATCTCTTGCTGTGCAATTTTCATGTCTTCTTGCATTTGCTTAGCTTTTTGGAGCATACCTGCCATACCACCTTTAAACATATTCATTCCTCCTTATAAAGGCTTAATTGATTTAGTATCTGGTTTAACATTGAAGGCTTCTTGTAGTACTTTGACGCCTTCATCATTTAAAAATTGTTGTTCGGTCTGTTCTTTTAATTGGCGTATTTTAAGCATCTCTTTTTGTGATAAAGTTTGCTCTTTAATTTGCTCAATTTCAATCAATAAAGTTGTTATGTTAAAGTGTTCGATTAATATCTTTTCGATTGTTTTTTGTGTTTTTTTCGTTAGTAAGTTACTGTACTGTTGATCTAGGGTAAGGGTTAATTCATCATATTTGAGGCTAGTAAATAATGTATTTTTAACGAGAGTCTTAGCAGCGCCATCAAAAGGTAGGCTCTGGATAACTCTTTCCCAGTCACTCTGATTGCTTAAACTATTTCCATTTAATTTAAGTTCCTTGCCCTTATTTTTTGTCGTACTATCTTTCTTTGGATCAATATTTTCTTCTTTAGCAGACTTAAACTTTTTTGATTTAGAAGCAGAAATGGAATTATTGTTTTTTTCAGGGTTAGAGTTAATTTTTAGTGTTTTTTTTTCTAACTTGAATTCTGAGTGAAATGCAATCATTCGAAGAAGAGTCATTTCTAGGCCAACCTGTTCACTAGGCGCATATCCAATGTCTTTTTGGCTATTGATTGCTATTTGGTAAAATAGTTGTAGATCTTGTAGGGATATTTTCTCTGCAAGGGTAGTGATTTCGTTATTAGATAGGTTGTTTTGAGGCAAAATCTGAGCGACAGATATTTGATGAAGAAGTGAGGTTAAGTCTTTGAGTACATTGGAAAGATTTTCACCACGATGAGCGAGTTCATTGACAAACGAGATAACTCCATCAGCATTTCTTTCGATAATTAGACCTACAAGTTTGACAATATCATCGTGATGAACAAGTCCAAGCATTGTCTTGATGTCTTCGTCCATAACGCTACCATTGCCAAACGAAATAGACTGGTCTAGAAGACTTAGGGCGTCCCTCATTGAACCGTTGCCGAATGCGGCAATTTTAGATAAAGCAGACTCTTCAAATTTAAGGTTTTCAGTGTCCATAATGAATTTAAGTTGTGCAAGAATTTCATCTTGCGTGAGCTTGTTCAGGTTAAATTGTAGGCAACGAGAGAGAACCGTAATTGGAAGTTTTTGTGGGTCAGTAGTTGCCAATAAAAACTTGATATGGCTTGGCGGCTCTTCCAGAGTTTTAAGTAGCGCATTAAAACTACTCTTTGAGAGCATATGAACTTCGTCAATAAGGTATATCTTAAATCGATCTTTTGTAGGCATGTATTGCGCATTTTCAAGAATCTCGCGCATATGATCTACCCCGGTGTGAGATGCAGCGTCAAGTTCAATAAGGTCGACAGATTGACCTTTGTCAATCTCAGTGCAAGTTTCGCATTTTCCACAAGGATTTGCACTAACACCTTTTTCACAGTTGACTGATTTTGCAAAAATTCGTGCAATAGTAGTTTTGCCAACCCCTCTAGTTCCAGTAAAAATAAAGCCGTGATGAAGGTTGTTACTATTTAATGCATTGACGAGTGTTTTTATTGTGTGTGACTGGCCAACCATCTCTTCAAACATATGGGGCCTATATTTTCTCGCTAAAACTTGGTAATTTTCGCTCATTCAAAAAAGGCTAAATTAAGGTTGCAAATAGTGTAGTGCCGAGAATAGAAACCAACACATAAAAAAATTATTACCGTTGCTCCCTTCCGGGCCTGGCGGGGTTCATAACCATTCATTGTCGAAATACCCTCGACACCACAATCGCATTTTACTAGATTTGGTTATTACAATTTTTTTTTAATGCTAAATAAAGTAGTAATAGTTAATGTTCAATTGTTATTTTTTAATTCTTGGTAGCGATCATAAATAAGCTCCCAGACTTCGCCAATCTTACCGTCATTAATCATAACTCCATCAATTGAGGTTATAGGCAGAATTTCTCTGGTAGAACTAGTAATCCAGACCTCATCAGCTTGCATTAATTCTAGTTTGGTAAATGCTTTCTCTTTTATTGATATTTGGCAATCATTAGCGCAATTTAGAACAATTTTTCTGGTTACTCCTGGCAATATATACGGGCCTTCTGGATGCGTATAAATGCAGTCATTACTGACAATGAATATGTTTGAACTAGAGCATTCAGTCACCACTCCATTGCGGCACAGAATAGTCTCTTCAACTTGATGGTTTTTAGCTTCCTGGGCGTACATTATATTAGCTATCAATGAGATCGATTTGGTGTTACATTGGCCCCAGCGTATGTCCTCTCGAGTTATTGCAGATAAGCCTTTTCGCAGGTCATTTTTTGACTTGCTAGTAAATGGAGTTGATTGCATGTAGAGCGTTGGAATTAAATCTCCATGTGTGTGTCGTCTGTCGTCATCACAACCTCTACTAATTTGTAAATATATCGACTGGTTTTGATAATTTTGATGATAGGAAATTAATTCTCTAATAAGATGACTCCAGTTTTTATTGCTGTGTGGATTAACAATATTTATTGCATCTAGGCCTTCCTGAAGGCGATTTAAATGCAACTCTTCTCCAACTATTACTTTTCCATAGACAGGAAAAACTTCATATACGCCATCACCAAACAGAAAGCCTCTATCCATGACAGAAACATACGCCTTATTTTTTGGTATGAAATTACCGTTAAGGTAAACCATTGGGTATTCAGAAGAGTATTTTAATGGTGTCAATTATTCTAGCAAAGAAGCCAGCCTCAGGCGCTTCTTCAAGAGCGATTAATGGGAATTTTGCCAAAGTTTCATCGTTAAAACTTAGAACAAGTTCTCCAACCCTGTCGCCTTTAGTTATTGGCGCCATAATTGTTTTCTCAAGATTGATTGTTTGAGTAATGTATTTAAATTGATTGCGAGGCAAGGTGAGGTATGATGAACCCTTAACGCCAACCTTTATATTGTTTTTTTCCGATTTATAAACAGGCACTTCCTGGGAGACATCATCTATTGACTGGGTTTCAAAGAAACGGAATCCATAATCCAGTAGTTTTTCAGTTTCTGTTTGACGAATTGAAGAATTTTCGGAACCAAGAACCGCAGAAATAAGTCTCATGCCTACTCTTTTAGCACTTGCTACAAGGCAGTAGCCAGCTTTTTGAGTCCAGCCAGTCTTAAGTCCATCAACGGTGCTATCATTCCATAGAAGTTTATTGCGGTTTGTTTGTTTGATATTGTTGTATGTGAATTCCTTCTCGCTGTACCATTTATAGAAGTCAGGGAAGTCACGAATCATTGCCGAGGAAAGTATTGCCATATCTTTGGCTGTAGTGTATTGATCTTCGTGTGGCAATCCTGAAGAGTTTTCAAAGCGACTATTAAGCATTCCTAGTTGCTGCGCGTAGTCATTCATAAACAATACAAAGGTACCCTCAGATCCAGCAACATGCTCTGCAAGGGCAACAGATGCGTCGTTTCCAGACTGAATAATCATGCCTTTAAGTAATAATTCAAGTTTGATATTTTTACCCACTTCGATGAAACTTTTAGATCCTCCAGTTTGCCAAGCTTTTTTGCTTACTTTTACATCATCATCTAGGCTAATGAATTCCTCTTTAATTCGCTGAAAGACGACATATGATGTCATTAATTTTGTTGGTGTTGGAGTGGCTATCCTTTTGCGGGATCCCAATGGGGTGTTTTTAGATCTTTTCCAATATACTTTTGGAACGTATTTCTTAGATGATGGTTCAACACCAGCACATAGAATTTATCTACCAAAAGGCGAAGGTACTCTAGTGTACAAAAATGGGAAAATATATGAAGGTGAAATGCAAAATGGAAAATATAGCGGTACAGGAGTTTTAAATCTTTCCGATGGTTCAAAATATGTGGGAGAATTTAAAAAAGGCAAAATGCACGGACAAGGAACCATCACATTATTCGATGGAGAAACTTATGAAGGGAATTTTAAAAAAAATAAGTTAGTTAAACGTAATAATATAAAAACCCAAATCACTAAAAAAGAACCTAAGAAAGAAAAGAAAGCAGTTAAGATAACAGGGTGCATGAAAGGTAATTGCGAGAATGGTCT
>PVBE012826131.1_pt1 | contig 11470 bp, 8 predicted proteins | sample 1631181 | NCBI WGS metagenome assembly PVBE01 (sample SAMN08397723, study PRJNA350692) | Marine metagenome, whole genome shotgun sequencing project. | isolation source: water | place: Pacific Ocean | collected 2012-04 | reverse complement strand
GACCACCGTCGGTGGGGAACATAGGAGTGCGCCCCGGGCCCAAATCCAAGGTAGGGCCTCCCTTCCCAATACCCCTGGTTCTGAACGGATTCCATCCCCGGTTTCGCGAAATTGGAGATTTCATAATGACGGTACCCAGCATCGGTAAGACAATTGATCGCTTCCCGGTACATCTCCCCTTCCCTCTCCGGTGAGATGGGAGAACGCACCCCGGAAGAGACTTCCCGCGTAAAGGGAGTTCCCGGTTCATAGGTCAACCCGTAGAGGGAAACATGAGGAGGACTCCAGGAGAGAACCTGATCGAGAGAACGAGACCATTCCTGCCCCCCCAGACCAAACATGAGATCGAGTGAGACATTGGGGAAAATCTCATGAGCCGTTTTCCACGCCTTCTCCGCATCCTTTGCGGAATGTTCTCTCCCAAACTCCCCTAGAGCCCGGTCATCCAACGCCTGAATCCCAAGGCTAAGGCGATTCACGCCAGCATCTTTATATCCTTTGAGAAGCCCCTCAGTGATGTCTTCTGGATTTGCTTCCAAAGTCACTTCAAGATTTGGTTTCCCCAAAATCGTTGAAACCTCATCGTAAATCCGACCGACTTGCTTAGGGGTAAGGAGAGAAGGAGTCCCTCCCCCAAAATAGAGCGAAGAGACCGAGTCGGGTCGATGGGATGTTTCTCGGATCTCTCGACAAAGTCGATCGACAAAAGAGTCATGAAGGGAACCGTCCGACTCGATCAGGACAAAGGCACAGTACGGGCACCGACGGGTACAAAAAGGAATGTGTACGTAGACGCCCCAGTTCAAGGATAGACCTTGTTTAACATACGTGGATACCCGATGCATTCACGAACATGTTCGGTCCCCGCAATCCAGGCGACCGTCCTCTCCACTCCAAGACCGAATCCGGAATGAGGAACCGATCCGTACTTGCGAAGATCGAGATACCATTCGAACGCTTCCCGGGGAAGATCGTGCTCCTTGATCCTGCGCTCGAGAAGGTCGAAATCGTGAATTCTCTGGGATCCTCCGATGATCTCGCCATACCCTTCCGGCGCGATCACATCAACACAGAGAGCCTGTTTATCATCTTGAGGATCCGGCTCCATGTAGAACGCTTTCATCTTCGAAGGATACCGGTGTACCATCACCGGCTTATCCGAATCTTTCGCAATCGCCTCTTCATGAGGGGCCCCGAAATCTTCGCCCCAGGGAAATTCGATCCCCTGGTCATTAATCTGCTTTACCGCATCGTTGTAATGAACACGGGGAAACGGAGGAACGATCTTTTCCAGAATAGACGTATCCCGCTCCAGAACCTTCAACTCTTCTTTACGACGTTCCAGGACACGGGTAACGATAAAGGAGACGAACTGTTCGGCCAATTCCAGGAGTTCATCGAACTCCATGAAAGCAACCTCCGGTTCGACCATCCAAAACTCGGTGAGATGCTTTCGGGTCTTCGATTTCTCGGCACGGAACGTCGGACCAAACGTATAGACCCGACCAAGCGCCATCGCAGAAGCTTCCGCGTAGAGCTGTCCGCTCTGCGTCAAAAACGCTTCGTCGCCAAAATAGTCGAGCCCAAAGAGCGTCGAGGTCCCCTCACAAGCCGCCGGAGTGATAATGGGAGAATCGATTCGAACATAGCCCCGATCGTCGAAAAATTCCTGGATCGACCGCATGACATCCGCTCGAATGCGCAAGAGAGCCGCCTGTTTTCGCGAACGGAGCCAAAGGTGGCGATTTTTCATCAGAAAACCAACATCTGGCTTCACATCCTGAATCTGAATCGGGTAGTTCTCCGCCGAGGCGGATACCATCTCGACCTGACTCAAGCCCACTTCAACCCCACCCGGAGAACGTTCGTCCGCACGCACACTTCCTCGAACGATTACCGAAGATTCCTGGGGGATCTGCGTTGCAAGCTTGAAATTCTCTTCGTCCATCTCTTTCTTGAAGGCCACACACTGCACGACACCAGACCCATCCCGGATCATGAGAAAGGAAAGCTTCCCCTTCCCCCGCCGGTTATAGAGCCAGCCTTTGATTTCAACCTCTTCCCCAACATGTTTGGGAAGATCTTCGATATACACGTGCTTCATTTGGCCTTCCATTTTATCTGGGATGCCTGTACCCGGAAAAGCCAGATCATGGCCTTCTGAATCACAGAGCGATCCTTTTTTTCAAATATTTCCTTATCCAACAGCTTCTTGAGTTTCGCCACTTCCCCAAGCCCCTGCTTACGGAGACGATCGTTAAGAATAACCTCCTCATGACCCAGGGCCGCTTCTATGCTCTCTTTAATCAGCACGGCCTCTCCCCGGTTGGGAAGAACATCACGCGTGAACGTCGGGCGATTCTTGAGCTCACAGAGGGCTTTCACCACGTGATAGGCATACCGCCCCACCTTCTGAATCTTTCCCCAATTGATTTTATCGATCGTGTCATGGCTCGAATGGTAATACCAGGGGGTTCCACTGGAAAAGAAGACATAGGGAATCTTCCGATCCCGAAAAGCGCGATAATCACTTCGAGAGAATCCGAAAGGCTCAATGATGTAAGCCCCGCCCTTCGCGATATCGAGGCCACCCCGTTCGGCCGAATCAACGATGTGCGAAAGCTCAGGAGAAGATTCAGAGCCAAGGGCGAAGATCCGATTCCCCTCTGTTGGATAGAAATCCCCGCCGATCAGGTCGAAGCAGACATCCGCTACAATCGATTTGGAATCATAGATCCCGGAAGCGACAAACTCCCGTGAACCGACGAGCCCATCCTCTTCCGCATCGAAAGAAACGAACAGGAGGGACCGACGGGGAGGATTCAAAACAAAAGCTTCGGCCAGTTCCAGAATCATCGCGACTCCGGAAGCGTTATCATCCGCGCCCGGCCGCAATGTTCCTTTTACGATCCCGAGGTGATCGTGGTGCGCATTGATCACGATATATTCGTCAGGGAGTTCTGTACCACGAAGGAGACCGATCACGTTCGATCCATTAAAAGGAGAAACATCCCCTCCTCGCGCCCGTCTCGTGCGGAAGTGGTGGAACCAGCCATCTTTCCCGCCCGGTTGTAGACCGATCCGCTCCATTTCGGAAACCACGTACTCGGCCGCTTTTTTGCCCCCGGGGGTGCCGTTGTTTCGCCCCTCTAACTCAGGGGAGGAGAGATATTCGATGTGACGGTGAAAATCACCGCTTCGAATCGTATCGGTCGGCCCGCTGCACCCAAAAAGGGAAATCATCAGGACCCCTAAGACAATGCCGCTCATTTTCATGAGCGGCAAGTCTATCGGATCAAGTTATTGGTTCAAAGGAAAACTACTGCTCCATCTTCTCCAGAACACCCACCAGGCCACGCTGAAGCTGAACGTCCGTTTCGAGGTCTGCGACCCAGCTGCGCTTCTCTTCCTGGGAGACCCGGCTACGAATCGCCCGACGGAGTTCCGCCCGGACGAGGTCAGGATCGAGGGTCGTATTGAGAGAGCTGTAAAAGCGCTTGAATGCGGGATAGTTCCCCGAATCGAAACCATCATACTCGGCAAGTTCCTTGTACTTGTCTTGATACCGGTCCCAGGTACGATCGAGCCATTTCTCGAGCTGCCCGTTCCCCCGGATCTCCCAGCGAGCGGCAAAGTCTTCCGCAGAAGGCTTCTTCGTGGAATACACAATGTCGGGAGAAACCCCCTTGTGATGAATCGAACGGCCGGTGGGAAGCGTGTATTCCATGACCGTCAGATAGAGGAATCGCTTCATCATGACAGAGCTGAGCATGACCGGGCTCTGTCCAACACCCTTTCCGTAGGTCTTTTCGCCGATCAGAAGAGCGCGCTTGTGATCCTGAAGAGCCCCACTGAGGAGTTCCGACGCACTCGCACTCGCATGGTTAATCAATACGACCATCGGCATCTCTTCGAATTCGGACTTCTTCTTCTTCGTTTCGAAAGTCTGGTCGCCACCGGCACCTGGCAATTTCATTCCGAAGAGATTTGGCTTGTAGTTCGATTTCGTCTCGGTAATGAGAAGCCCGTGAGGAAGGAAGAGATCGGCTACTGCAGTGGCCGCAGGAAGCGCCCCACCAGGATTGTTTCTGAGGTCGAGAATGAACGCTTCCATCCCCTGCTCTTTCAGATCTTCAAGCCCGCTCTTTACCTCTTTCGCTAGATTGAGGTCGAACATGCCGATCCGCATATATCCAACACCTCTCCCGAGATATTTGATCTTTACGTTTTCAGGCTCAGAAGAGAAAGGACGAATCTTGAAAAGGTAGTTCTTCTTGTGCCCCTTCTTTTTGACCAGGACCTTCCGAATCGCCCCTTCTTTGAGCTTCAGCATGTCATTCAGTTCGGTCTGACTCTTTCCCTTGATCGACTTCCCGTCCACCTTGAGAATCCGGTCCCCGATCTCCATCCCCGCTTCGTATGCGGGGTATCCGTACTGGACGTACATGACTTCCCCGTCCTTCGCCCGGACCGAAACCCCCAGGAGGAGTTTCTTCGATCCCCCACGGAGCGTGGAGAGAAGTTTATTAAATTCTTTCTGCGTCAGAATCTTGGAGAAAGGATCTCCGGTCGACTTGACCATCGAATTGGTTGCCCCATCTGCGAAGAGAAGAAATTCAAAATCTTCGTCTCCGATAATCTGATCCACCCCCTCAATCGCATCAGCGACCGTTTCAGAGGCCTGGATCATGGCGATGATTTCGGCACGTATTTCCGAGGGAAGCTCACTGAAGGCCTCCTTTTTGAGTCCTGATTCAAGCCCCTCAAGGCCCACCTCATTAAGCCCTTCTTCGGTCATCTTGGCCCGATCGACATACGATTCGAGAAGATGTTTCTCTACCTCAGCAACATACGCTTTGGCCTTTTTCGCCTCCCGACTCAGATCCTGAGCGGTGGCGACCGAAGAGAAAGTAAAAAGAAGACCAATAAAAAGAGCGGAAATCCGCTTCATACCTGTACCCATAACCAGTTCCTCCTGAAAATTTGTATAACCATGGGACAAGAAGGGGGGCCCATAAAGTTCTGTGAATCTGAAGAATTTAAGGAGATTCCGGAGAGGCCTTCCGGATGCGCCGGAAAGTCTCTCCTACCGGCTCAGAGATCTCAAAAATCTGTACGGAATGATCCCGGCCTTCCACACTGTGGGGGCCGAGTGGATTGACCTTAAATTCATTTCCGACCAACTTCGCGGTCTCTTCCTCGATCAGGATCAGGGTGTCGGTCTTCTTGTTGAGCGTCTGTAAGCGAGCCGCTACGTTGACCGAATCTCCGATTGCGGTATAGTCCCAAAGTTGGTCAGATCCCACATTTCCGACAACCGAATTTCCCGATGCGATCCCAATCCGGGTCTCCTGAAGGGCATTGGGAAGATCCTTATGCTCGGCACAAAATTTCTCCAGCCGGGCCTGAGTTTCTACCGCTGTTCGGCACGCCCCGAGCGCGGCCTTCTCCGGATCGTCATCAAAAGCTCCATAAATCGCCATGATTCCATCCCCGAGATATTTATCGAGATATCCGCCATTCTCGATGATCACTTTGGTCACGATCTCCATATATTCGTTCAGAATACGAACGACCCTTTCGGGAGAGTTCCCTTCCACGAAGTGGGTAAATCCGTGCACGTCCGAGAAGAAGACGGTGACAAACCGCCGGGCCCCGCCAAGCGCGGCCTGGCCTGGATTCTGGATCAACCGGTCGACCAGTTCCGGAGAAAGATAGTGCTGGAACATATTGCGGACGACCCGCTTCTCCCGGTTCTCAACAATCAACTGATAACCGGAAATAAAGAGATACGGAATCAACATGGCGAGAACAGGAACGACAACCGGCAGCACCATTCTGTCTGAGGAGAAGAGCATAAAGGTCGCGGTGATATATCCCCCAATCAAGAGAAAGGTCACCGCTTCGGCAAGACCGGGTCGACCGAACGTCGCGACAAAAATCACCAAAAGGGAAAGAAGCACCGTAATGGCAATGGACTGGAACAACGAGACCGGGTGAACGAAACGATTCTGCAGGAACATATTGAGAAGGGTCGAGTGGAAGAAGACCCCCGGAAGATCCTCATGCGTTGAGGTCGCCTTGAGATCGGTACTGGCGGTCTCGGTAGAACCGACCAGGACCACCTTGCCTTTGAACTGGTCGCCGAGGGAAGCCATTCCCTGGGTTCGAATCGTATCCAGGTGATCGAAATCTCCCAGATAAGATAGAGCCCACTCCTTCGCATCCTTCATATGCGCAAAACCCGCGACATCCTTGAGAGTCGCTCTGAATTGGGTCACAAAGGCTCGCTGCTTCTCCCACATTTCCGGCTTGAGGTAATTCCGGAGAGTCGTTCCCGGCCAAGAGAGCTCCGTAATGTTCATCATCCCCGAAAGAGCCTTCAACTTGTGGAAAACTTTCTTGATTCGGTACGCCGCTTCGATCGGGCGGTATACCTGCCTGTACGGGTATTGCGGAAAGAGTTCGCCGACAGCGCCTTGAACCCAATCGAGCTGGGTCATCCCATGTTCATCAAGCGGAACCGCGATCTGTTTTCCTTCCTTATTGGAAAAGAGAAGTTGGTCCCCCTGTAATTCCAGCTTCCATGCCCCCCCGATCAGGTTCAATGCAGAAATAACGCCCAGTTGGGAATAGATCCTCCCGAGATGTCGATGCACGACAGAACTACGACGGTTGATTCGATCGGAATCGGCCTGAGGAAGATCGACCGATCCAAAGAATTTGGCCCCCTCCGCAAGAACGGGAAGAGGAGGGGTCAGATTTTCCCGGTCAATCGCGAGAGGATGAAGCCCGACCTCTTCAAAAGAAGAGCCGAAAATTTTCTCAGACGTTTTGTGAATTTTTTCGACACGCCCGAGATTCAGAGGAAGGACAACTTTCCCGCTTCGCTCGATGGCCGTGGCGAATTCCCGGTCGGGAAAGATAAGAAGGTCTCCAAAGAGAATGTTCAACTTCTTTTCGAAAAGGGGCAGGTCTTCCCGCAATTGCATGAGAACGAGATCGGCCTGATCGATATCTTCTTCGTCGAGCGCATCCCGGGCGGCCTGAATGTTTTGACGGACCACTTTGAGAAGGCCCGGATCACTCCCCCCGCCCACCATCATCTGGGCGGCGGTTTCTACTTCGGCTACATTTTCCGGGTCGAGATAGGGGCGTTCCGGCTCAAGAAACTCGACATCGAAGATGATCTGTTCTACCCCCAGTGCGGTGAGCCCTTCGACCAGGCGGGCATGCACGTCACGATGCCACGGCCAGCGGCCGAGTTCATCGGGACGAACGCTCGTGTCATCAATATTGAGGTGAACGATTCGTTCGTCAGGGGGATTTGAGGGAGAGGCCTCCACACGTAGATCGTAGGAGGTAAATTCGATATTCCGGAAGAACTTGACGTTCTCCCCCATCCATCCGGCGAGAATGGCCCCGGCCACCCCGAGCACAAGCGTCGTGATTTTGTGCCGGGCGCGCGATATTTTCATTCGTTGCTGTCCGGAGTCCTATTATTTTGGGGCGGTGAGATTGGGAGGGCTGGGAGGTTTTGGGCTGCTGGGAGTTGAACTTTTGGCGGCTTCCTTTTCTTTTTCCGCGAATTTGAAAGTTTCCTTCTTTTTAGCGTTGGAAGTCTTTTCCCGTTCTTTCTTGGTCCCCGTCCCCTTCGTAAAACCAGGCTTCACCTGATCATACTTCCCCACTCTATGAGAAGTGAATCCATTTTTTACGGGATCTTGTCTCGCCCCCTGACTGCCGACATAACCGGCCAACGTGTTCTCATTGAACACTGACCCTTCCCTTATATCAGTAATAATTCCCGCGGAACCACAATTTTTCAAGTCAACCTCGGTCCCCTTGATCGAAGTGGTCATTCCGGGGGTGACGATCTTAAAGTCGACCATCTCTTTCCGGTCGGGCTTTACGCGTACCCGAGCCGAGCCGAGAGAGAGATGCAAACGCCCCCCCATGGAAGAGCCATTGTGCGAAAGCCCCTTGATCTGAACAAGGCTGGCTGATTTGACCTGAACGACGGTGTTGTTCCAGAATTTGAGATAGACTTTGGAGCGAAATGCGGTCTGGATCCAAGCGCCTTCCGGAATCAGATCCCCCACCTTGAGGTCAGACCATTCCTGATCGACAGCGAGTCGAATCTGGGCGGAGCCTTTGACTTCGGCAACCCGCACTTGATTCTCGACATCATTGGCGAAAAGAGTGGAAGAAACCAGAAGGAATGAGATTACGGACAGAAACTTCACGGCACTAACCCCCAAAAATTCAGACGCCATATTCTATCTATAGGACGCCACGAATCCAGAGGGAAATACAGAATCCGGACTCTTTATTTCGCGGAAATTACGACTATTTTTTCCCTTTCGGTGGCAGAACTTTAAGACCTTCGTCCTTAATCTGGGCTTTGATCCATATGATAGCTTCCTTCCGGGCACCGGGTTTCTTGGGATCAATGTTGTGTTTATCAAACACCTTTAGAATCAAAGTTTCAAAATATTCTCGTGAATCAGCTTGAATCTGACGGTTGGATCCGTAGCTCTCCACTTTCTGTGGTCGCTTACCAGCAAGGGGTTTCGACTTTGATCTTGTAGGTATAGTATTTGTAGGGCTCCCAACTTTTTCAGAGGGGGCTTTCACAACAGGTTTAACCGTAGGTGCAGCCCGAACCTTTCCAGGCTGAAACAGTCTCCCGCTTCCTGGGGATGTACCTTTTCGCTCTGTTTTCGTTGGTTCCCCACGTTGGAAATGGTTTGACATCCCTGTAAACTGCTTATGTTTAGTCCCAAGCGGCCCTCTTTCGGCTTGAATATCCGTCCCCTTGATCGAGGTCGTAACGGTTGGGGAAACGATCTTAAAGTCGACCTTCTCGCCCCGCTTATTCCGATGCTTGTCGACATGCACACGAGCGGTTCCGAGGGAAAGCCGGATCCGGGCGGCCATATCCTTCCCGTTCCTGGAAACTCCCGTTATCTGCACGAGACTCGCAGATTTGATTTGGGCAACGGTATTGGTCCAAAAGAGGATGTAGACCCTGGCCCCCAAACCGGTCTGGATCCACGCCCCCGATGGAATGACATCCCCCGCCTTAAGAGGCTTCCAAGGCTGGTCTACCGCGAGACGGTATTCCGCAGAGCCCTTGACCTCAGAGACGCGTACATCATTGTTGCCCGCATGGAGTTGTGTGGAAAAAAGAAGAAGAAATGCGATGCCCCAAGCCGGTTTCATGACGACCCCCGTTTAATAATCTATGGGGATTATGCCATATTCGATGGAAAAAGCGAATATAAATGGGCCACGAGAGGAATTATTTGGGCTTGTTGCATTTGGCAGGTTCCCCGGAGAAAACCTGCTCGGCGATATTCACTTTATCCTCAACCCGACGCTCCTTATGCACGGTATCATCAAAAGTGGCTTTTTTGGATGTACACTTCGCATCCTCGAGAGACTCCTCTTCTTCGGAAGATTCCTCTCTGGAACCCTTGCTCTCCCCCATCTCTCTGGTGGGACGGGCGGCGTCAAGAATATGATCCGTGGGAGTTCTGTGCACGCCAGGGAAACCTTTCACGAAAGCGGCCACCTTACCTCTCAACACCTCCAACGAGTTGGTGGTTTGCAGCCACTGGGTACCCTTTACCGCTGTCGTCAGTTTAGGGCTTTCTACCCTGAAATCGACGATTTCTTTCCGGTCATGCTTGACGTTCACTTTTACTGCACCGAGAGCGAGCCGGAGCCGACCCTTCTGCTTCAGGCCTTTCGAACGGGCCGTTTCCAGTTTCACCAAACTCGCGGAACGAACTTGCGTAATCGTATTATCCCAGAATCTAAGGTATACGCGCGATCCAAGATTGGTCTGAATCCACTGCCCTTCCTCTATAAGAGCGCCCTTCAATAAAGGGGTCCACTCGCCCTCCAAGCCGGTCCGAATCGCGGCTTCTCCCCGAACCTCAAGAACTTCTACCGTATCGGCCGCCCAGAGGGAAGATCCCATAAATCCAATGAGCAGGGCCGTTAATAAATTGCGCATATCACCTCCGCTTTCACTTCTCATTATATCGCATAAATGAGGTAATTTGTGCATTAAATATACAATATTTTCAAAATTTTTTTAAGGGTCCCCTTTTCGGCCCTGGGGGTCTTTCTTCTTCGATTCCTCTGGGGACTCCTTCTTCTCCTGGGGAGGCTCTTTTTGCGCCGGCTTCTCCTTCTCCGGGGATTCTTCTTCGGCAGAATCATCCTCCTTTGAGGGATCTTCTTCTGGATCCGGCTCTTGTTGGGGAATCTCGAGCATTTCTCTTTCAATCTCCCCCGCTTCTTCCGCCCGCTCTTCCAGAATATTTTCGAGTGTGGTATACACCCCAAGAAGATCGCGACCACTTACCCGGCTATGAGGTCCGTTGGGTCCAACCAATCTCTGGTAAACACACTCCCGGTAACAGTATCTCTTCGTCATCCCAAAGGTTCTCATCATAAATCCACCTTTGATATCGAGGACCTTGCAGATCATGTAGGAAACTTCCCCGAGGGAGGCATTCTCATCAAGATCTTCCGCCCACTTTTTCGGCATCCACCCCTTTTCGACCACCGCTTCGGCTGCTTCCGCCGCTTCTTTCGCAGTCTTCTCTTCGCCGAGAAGACTGTAGAAGACAAAAGAAAGGTCCCCCACCGTCACCTTCTTCTTCTTCATCAATTCCCGTGTGTACTCGATATCCTGTGCCTGGAATCCGGCGAGGATCGTAATCACGAGAGTGGCTACCGCCATCAAAACACTCCTTTAAAAAGAGAAGAGCATTGAGAAGGAAACATAATACCGGGGATCATTCGTATCATACGCAGCACCGGGGAGGAAGGTCCCCCCTCTTGCCAGGAAAGTAATATCGGAGAAAATATCCCAATTGAGAGACAGGTCGACTGCATACCCGATGTCCGCATGTTCAAAATCGGCAAAGGGATCCGAGATCCCCCCTTCCTTCTTATGTTTGCGGTAATAATAAAAGTCGAGCGCTACTTCAAAACTGTCCAGTGGGACAGACCCCATCTTCTTCTCCAGAAAGGGGTTAAAACTTCCTCCCAGATGGAGGATCCAGAGATTTGATAAATACGGAGCAAGCGTATAACCGGTCGGAATATATCCAAATCCAAGAAAGGCCTTGTCATCCGTTTCGATCTGGTTTCCGAATTCTGTATTGAGAATCCGGTATCGATCCTCATCCCCCGAACCGAACATCACCCCGAATTCAATCGAAGGGCGGGTCCGCGTATAAAACTGATATTCAAGGGAGGCAACCGCAGCAAAAGCCTCGACCCGTTCTGGAGAGTCGGTTGCAAGGTGGGCGAAACGATCCCCCGTTTGATACCACCCCTCAAAATCGTAATAGAGGCCGTCGGTAATCTTCCCCTGGATTCCAAGGCCGAAATATTCCGCGTTAAATTTGTAATCCTGGAATTCATTCTCAGGGTTCTCTTCCAATTC